>JACCDH011480784.1_pt1 | contig 25414 bp, 19 predicted proteins | sample 7442481 | NCBI WGS metagenome assembly JACCDH01 (sample SAMN15323433, study PRJNA562643) | freshwater metagenome | isolation source: river surface water | place: USA:Blue River Watershed | collected 2017-08-15 | reverse complement strand
CTAAAATGCAAGCGGCTGGAATCGCGGCTATTTTGCCCAATCCAAGAAAATTCAAAGCTTCCAATTCTACTGCATTTATAAATCGAAGAAAAGAACGAATTGTTCGAGTGATGCGTCACATTGGAACAATTAACTATTAAAAAAGCCTCTCAATTACTTGAAAGGCTTTATGGTGGGCTATTTAGACTTGAAATTAATTCAAGGGATTGATTTTTTGAAGTTACAAGTTTTTTAATGGAGAATAATTGCATTTTCGGCAAGCCATTTTTCACAAGCTTTCGGCCATTCGGTGTGCGTTCCTTTTGTTCCTAAACCAAATCCATGACCGCCATTTTCATAAAGATGCATCTCAACAGGCACATTAAATTTTTTCAAATTCATATAATATTGTATCGAATTTTCAACAGGAACTACTTTGTCATCTGAGGCATGAATTAAAAATGTTTTAGGGGTATTGGCGTCGATTTGTTTTTCATTGGAGTATTTATCAACGAGTTCTTTTACTGCGTTTGCCCCTAAGAGATTAACTTTTGATCCATTATGTGTAATTCCTTCTTCCATTGAAATAACCGGATAAATTAAAATAGAGAAATCAGGACGAGCACTAATTGTATCTGCATCATATACTTTATCTAGATAATGGGTAGCTAACGTTGATGCCAAATGTCCTCCAGCAGAGAATCCCAAAACGCCAATTTTTGCGGGGTCAATATTCCATTCTTTGGCATTACGTCTAATCGTTCGGATGGCTTCTTGCGCATCTTGTAAAGGACCAATCGATTTATCTTTCATAACACGATCCGTTGGGAGTCGGTATTTTAACACAAAAGCTGTAATTCCTAATGAATTCAGCCATAACGCTACTTTTTTGCCTTCCTTATGCATGGCTAAATGCGAATAACCACCACCAGGAAAGATCAGTACGGCACTTTGGTTTGCTGTTTCTTTTTTTGGTAAATAAAGGGCTAACGTTGGAACTGATACTTGGCTTGTACTTTGTAGTTCTTCATCTTTTATGACTTCTTTCTCAAGGTAATCGGATGCTTTTATTGCACCTGGTATAGATTGATTCCAAACCGGAATGGTATTTACTTGTCCTTTACTAGATATTCCTAATAAGCAAACTATTAGAATACATACATTTTTGTTTAATAAAGAAGGAATTCTTATCATGTCTTGTTTTATAATGAGTTTTTTGTCAAAAAACTTGCTATTTAATTTTTTAGATATATATTTGTGTAATCGATTACATTAAAAACTAAAAATTGTATATTTGTGCAAATCAAATTAATACTCTTACGAAAATAGTTAAAATTTAATTGATTTGCTCAACTAACCAAACTAACCTGATTATGACCACCACTAAAAAGAAAGTCGGAAATTTCCGTTGGACTATTTGTAGCCTATTATTTTTTGCTACCACCATTAATTATTTGGATAGACAAGTTCTTTCTTTGACTTGGAGTGATTTTATTGCGCCAGAGTTTCATTGGACCAACAATGACTATGGAAATATTACTGCTTTGTTTTCTATTTTTTATGCTGTATCCTTATTGTTTGCAGGTAGATTAGTAGATATTTTAGATACTAAGAAAGGATTTCTTTGGGCTATTGGTGTTTGGTCTTTTGGGGCTTGTTTACATGCATTTGCCGGTATTGCTACTTCAGGAATTCTAACTGGAAATTGGTTAGTAGGATTTGAAGGAGCCAAAAATGCTATTGAAAAAGTTAATGATACAGGAATGGTCATCTCTACAAGTGTGACTTTATTTATTTTAGCTCGATTTGTTTTGGCAGTAGGTGAAGCAGGAAATTTTCCAGCAGCAATTAAAACTACAGCGGAGTATTTTCCAAAAAAAGATAGAGCTTTTTCAACAAGTATATTTAATTCGGGAGCAACAGTTGGGGCTCTAGCAGCACCCATCACCATTCCGTTTATTGCAGAAGCTTTCGGCTGGGAAATGTCCTTTATAATTATTGGAGCCTTGGGTTTTGTTTGGATGGGATTCTGGGTATTATTGTATGATAAACCTGAAAAACATCCTATGGTTAGTTCTGAAGAATTAGAATACATTCAACAAGATGTAATTGCAGATAGTAAATTAGTAGGTTATGTAGCAGAAACGGCTACTAAAGTAAGTTTAAAAGACTGTTTTAGATACAAACAAACCTGGGCTTTTGCTTTTGGTAAATTCATGACCGACGGAGTTTGGTGGTTCTTTTTATTTTGGACGCCAGCCTATTTAAGTTCGGTTTATGAAATGGATGCAACTGAAGCTGCTTTGCCATTGTTTGTATTGTATATGATTACTTTGCTGTCTATTATTGGAGGATGGCTACCAACTTATTTTGTAGAAAAGAAAGGTATGAATCCGTACGATGGGAGAATGAAAGCGATGTTAATTTTTGCTTTTTTCCCTTTGTTAGCTTTAGTAGCGCAACCTTTAGGACATTATACCTATTGGTTACCTGTAATTATTATTGGTATAGCAGGAGCAGCGCATCAATCGTGGTCGGCTAATATATTCACTACTGTTGGCGACATGTTTCCTAAAAAAGCTATTGCTACTGTAACAGGAATAGGGGGTTTAGCAGGCGGATTGGGCTCTACTCTAATTAACAAAGGATCGGGTGTTTTGTTTGATCATGCCAAAGACACCAATATGTCATTTATGGGATTTGAAGGTATTGAAGCGGGTTACTTCATTATCTTTTCAATCTGTGCTGTTTGCTATTTAGTAGGTTGGACAGTGATGAAAACTTTGGTTCCAAAATACAGTCCAATCACAGATTTATAAATTATCAATGAAGATTTTAGTTCAACTAAATAAATAAAGAATGACCAATTTTGAATTCAGATACGCATCACATCCAAAGGATGCCAATAGATATACTACTAGCGAATTAAGAGAACATTTCTTAATTGAAACGCTTTTTGTTGCTAATCAAATCCAGTTAACCTACTCGATGTATGACCGATATATCGTTGGGGGAATTATGCCTGTTGATAGAAGTTTAAAATTAGAAACGATTCCGTATTTGAAGTCAGAGCATTTTCTTGACCGAAGAGAATTAGGAATTATCAATGTGGGTGGAAGCGGAAAAGTAACTGTCGATGGTGTGGATTATTTCTTAGAAAAAAAAGAGGCTTTGTATGTAGGTCAAGGTTGTAAAGAAGTCCTTTTTTCTGCTACGAATGGAGAACAACCTTTGTTTTATATTAATTCGGCTCCAGCTCACCATAAATTTCCAAACAAAAAAGTGACCAAGGAAAATGCCGAGATTGTGCATTTGGGCGAAGAAAAATTTGCCAACAAACGCATCATCAATAAACTGATTGTAAATAGTGTGGTTGAAACTTGCCAATTACAAATGGGATTGACCGAATTGTTACCAGGTAATATTTGGAACACGATGCCCTCACATACACACAATCGACGAATGGAAGCTTATTTCTATTTTGATTTGGAAGAAGGACAAACCATCAGTCATTTTATGGGAGAACCTCAAAACACACGACACATTTTCATGCAAAATAATCAGGCGGTATTGTCTCCAGAATGGTCTATTCACTCCGGAGCGGGAACGTCAAACTACTCTTTTATTTGGGGAATGGCAGGCGAGAATTTAGATTATGGCGATATGGATATTGTGGCACCTAACGAATTACGATAAGCGATGAATTTATTTGATTTAACTGGCAAAAGAGCCTTGATTACCGGCGGAACCCATGGTCTGGGTATGGCAATGGCCGAAGGATTGGCGCAAGCCGGTGCCGAATTGGTAATTACTGGAACAACGCCTTCTAAAATGGAAGACGCTTTGCAGTATTATAAAAACAAGGGATACAAAGCTACAGGTTATTTATTTGATGTAACCAATGAAAAAGCGGCTGCTGCGAATATAGATTTGATTGCGAAAGAATTAGGTGATATTCATATTCTTGTAAACAATGCAGGAATTATCAAAAGAGAATTGGCTACCACCATGTCGGTTGCCGATTTCAGACAAGTAATCGATGTGGATTTAGTAGGTCCTTTTATAATGTCGCAATTGGTTGTCAAACAAATGATCGAAAGACAAGAAGGAAAAATAATCAACATATGCTCCATGATGAGCGAGTTGGGAAGAAATAGCGTTTCGGCTTATGCCGCCGCTAAAGGTGGATTGAAAATGTTAACTCGAAATCTAGCTACAGAATGGGCTAAGCACAACATCCAGGTAAACGGAATTGGGCCAGGGTATTTTGCTACTTCCCAAACCGAACCGATTCGAGTGGATGGTCATCCATTTAACGAATTTATCATCAACAGAACGCCTGCAGCCCGTTGGGGAAACCCTGAAGATTTAGCTGGTGCAGCCGTATTTTTGGCATCCAAAGCCAGTGATTTTGTAAACGGACAAATTGTTTACGTAGATGGGGGCATTTTAGCAACCATTGGTAAACCTTCAAACGAAAATTAATTTTTTTTAATATAGCATGAGCACAACATTCATTCACGACAATTTTTTATTAGAGAATAAATACGCAGAAGAATTATACCATAATTATTCTAAAAATCAGCCGATTATTGATTACCATAATCATTTGTCTCCTCAGGCTATTGCAGAGGATAAAATTTTTGATAATGTAACCAAAGTATGGATCAATGGAGATCATTACAAATGGCGCGCGATGCGTACTTTAGGAGTGAATGAACAGTTCATTACTGGTAATGGTTCTGATAAAGATAAGTTTATGAATTGGGCTAAAACGGTTCCGTATACGATGCGTAATCCTTTGTATCACTGGACGCATTTAGAACTGGCTCGTTATTTTGATATCTACGATTTGTTGAATGAAAAATCAGCAGAAAAAATATACGAAGAGGCTTCTTCCAAAATCAATTCGGCACAATACAGCACCCAAAATTTGCTTCGCAAAGTGAATGCTGAATTGGTGTGTACTACCGAAGATCCAATTGATAATTTACAGTTCCACCAACAATTAAGTAAAAGTGCTTTTGAAGTAAAAGTAAGTACGGCATTTAGACCCGACAGAGCTATTTTAATTGCTGCGGATGGTTATAATGACTACATCAATACTTTAGGAGAAGTAGCTGGTGTTTCCATCAATTCGTATGCTGATTTATGTACAGCACTTCGAAACAGAATTGACTATTTCGACAAAAACGGATGCAAATTATGTGACCATGGTTTGGATCAAGTGTATTTTGAAAACTACACCGAAAGTGAAGTCAATGCGATTTTCAAAAAGAAGAGAGAAAACGCTTCACTATCGAATGAAGAAGCTTTGAAATTCCAAAGTGCGATTTTATTTTTCTTATTCGAAACCTACCATGAATTTGGTTGGGTACAACAACTTCATTTAGGTGCTTTACGAAATAATAATGCGCGTATGCATCGCATTTTAGGACCTGATACTGGTTGGGATTCTATTGGGGATTATCCACAAGCACAAAAATTATCTGGCTTTTTAAACGCTTTAGACAGTAAAGATAAATTGACTAAAACAATCATTTACAATTTGAATCCTGCTGATAACGAAGTGATGGCAACGATGATTGGAAATTTCAATGACGGTAGTGTTAAAGGAAAAGTTCAATTTGGTTCAGGATGGTGGTTTTTAGACCAAAAAGACGGAATGACCAAACAATTGAATGCCTTATCTAATATGGGTTTAATTAGTTGTTTCATCGGAATGTTAACCGATTCACGAAGCTTTTTATCTTTCCCTAGACACGAATATTTCAGACGTATTTTGTGTAATCTTTTAGGAGATGAAATCAAAAGAGGAGAATTGCCAAATGATATGGAATGGATTGGTAAAATGGTATCTGATATCAGTTACAATAATGCAAAAGAATACTTCAAATTTTAATCGGTGCATTACCTAAATTTTGAATAACTCTTTTTAAACTATAGATTATGAACAAAGTAGTCACTTTTGGCGAAATCATGTTGCGCCTTTCAACAGATAGTCATTTGCGTTTTGAACAAGCAAAGGGATTTACCGCTACTTATGGTGGTGGCGAATTCAATGTTGCCGTTTCTTTAGCCAATTATGGAATTGATGCCGAGTTTGTAACTCGCGTTCCCAATAATGAAATTGGTATGTGTGCAGTGAAAGAAATGCGAAAAATGAATGTGGCTTCTCAAAATGTACTTTTTGGTGGCGACCGTTTAGGAATCTATTACTTGGAAACTGGTGCGGGAAGCAGAGCCAGTAACGTGGTGTATGACAGGGCTCATAGTGCCATGGCATCGCTCGAAACCGGAATGATTGATTGGAAGAAAATATTCAAAGGAGTGACTTGGTTTCATTGGAGTGGTATTACACCGGCTATTTCAGATTCAGCAGCAAAAGCCTGTTTGGAAGCTGTAAAAGCAGCTTATGAGTTGGGATTAACTATTTCTTGCGATTTGAATTACAGATCTAAATTATGGCAGTATGGAAAGACTCCTGCTCAGGTTATGCCTGAATTATTACAGTATACCAATGTGATTTTAGGTGATATTGATACAGCTTTTTTTATGTTAGGTCAAGCTAAGGTAAATCCAGATTATCAGGATACGAATTCATTGCCTGTTGTTTACGATAGGTTATTTGATTTGTGTCCCAATTTAAAAACAGTGGCTACTACCTTACGTTATTCGGTAAGCGCTTCGCATCAAAGAATAGGCGGAATCTTGTATGATAAAAAAGCAATTTATAATTCTGTTGTTAGAGAAGCAACTCCAGTGGTGGATCGTGTGGGAAGTGGAGATGCCTTCATGGGTGCCTTGATCTACGGATTAATTTCTCAGCCTGACAATAAACAACGTATTGTTGATTTTTCTGTGGCGGCATGTGCTCTTAAGCATAGTATTGCTGGAGATTATAATTTGGTTACTTTAAAAGAAGTTGAAAACATGATTGATGGCGACGGATCGGCGCTAGTTTCAAGATAAATTAGAATATGAATAAGATACAAAAAATAACAGCCGCGATTATTCAACAAGGCATGCTTCCATTGTATTACAATGAAGATGAGAATGTTACAATTGAAGTGTTAAGGGCCATTTATAGAGGCGGAATCAAAGCGGTCGAATACACCAGTCGTGGTGAGTCGGCTTTGCGAAATTTCACCAAAATGATTGAAGTTCGAAATGCCGAAATGCCTGAACTATTGTTGGGAATTGGAACCATTAAAAATGTAGAACAAGCCTCAGCCTATTACAATGTTGGCGCTGATTTTTTTATTAGTCCTGGATTTGTTCCTGAAGTTGCTTCATTTTTGATTGAAAAAGGCGCTTTATACAGCCCAGGATGTATGACGCCAACAGAAATCATTGCGGCTGAAAATGCAGGAGTGACTTTTATAAAATTATTCCCCGGCAATATGTTAGGCCCTGATTATTTGAGTAGCATCAAAGATATTTTTCCAAAATTGGTATTTATGCCAACAGGAGGAGTAGATACAACACACGAAAATATTCAAGCTTGGTTCAAAGCCGGAGTTTCAGCAGTGGGGATGGGTAGTAAACTAATCAGCAAAAAGTTAATGGCTGATCAAGACTATACCACTATTGAATCAGAAACAAAAAAAGTATTGCATTTAGTACAAACCGTTAGAACAAATTTATAATTCATTGGAACCTAATTTTTCATTAGCGGGCAAGGTAATCGTTGTAACCGGAGGAACCGGAGTCCTGGGAGGAGCTTTCGTTGAAGGAATTGCTGTTGCAGGAGGTATCGTAGGAATTTTGGGAAGAAACGAGAAAATTGCTAATGAAAGAGCAAATGCAATTAATCAAAAAGGCGGACAAGCTTTGGCTTTAATAGCTGATGTTACTAATGAATCGCAATTAGAAGCAGCTTGCCAGCAAATGCTTACTGCTTTTGGTAAAATTGATGGATTAGTCAATGCGGCAGGCGGAAATATACCAAATGCAGTTGTACAACCGAATCAGGATGTATTCGAGCTTAATTTTCAGGCATTGCAAGAAGTGATGCAATTGAATCTGATGGGAACAGTGATGCCTACACAAGTTTTTGGGAAAGCAATCAAAAAGAATGGTTCAGGAAGTATTGTCAATATTTCTTCAGTCGTTTCTCAGTTGGCTATAACAAAGGTTTTAGGGTATAGTATGGCAAAGTCGGCTATTGATTCCTACACGCAGTGGTTTGCTCTGGAATTGGCCAATCGCTTTGGAGATGCCATTCGAATGAACTCCATTGCACCCGGATTTTTTTTAACAGAACAAAATAAAACATTACTCACCAATACCGATGGAAGTTTAACGGATAGAGGTCAACTAGTCATCCAAAATACCCCTTTCAAACGATTTGGAAATCCTGAAGAGTTAGTAGGCGCTTTGATTTGGCTTTTGAGTGATGCATCAAAATATGTAACAGGATCAAAAATAACTGTTGACGGAGGATTTACAGTTTTTGGAGGAGTATAAAATTTTAATAAACGGCTTATATCTAATTTGAAATAGCCTCTACTATTCCTCTACTGGAGGTTGTTAAGGAGAAGAAAATAAGTCGTTTATTCTAATTAAAAAAAGATAAAATAGGATCGAATAATTAATACAATGGAAAAATTAAACAGAAAAAGTAAAGGTTTAGAAAACAGATTACCCATAAAAGTAGTTCAATTTGGAGAAGGAAATTTTTTGAGAGCCTTTGTGGATTACGCATTTCATAGGTTAAACAACGAAGTTGATTTTAATGCTGGTATTGCAGTAGTTCAGCCATTGAAAGAAGGTATGGTAAATATGATTAATGATCAGGATGGTTTGTATACGCTGTTTATGAACGGAATCAAAAAAGGAGAAAAAATTCAAGATATCCAGTTGATTTCAAATATTGTAAAAGCAATTAATCCCTATAGTGATTTTGCAGATTATTTAGCCTTAGCTAAAGAGCCAGCACTTCAGTTTATTGTTTCAAATACTACGGAAGCAGGAATTGAATTCCTGGATACCGATACTCCGGATATGCAGCCGCCAGCCGCATTTCCTGCTAAATTAACCCTTTTGTTACACGAAAGATTCCAACATTTCAATGGAGAGGCTTCTAAAGCAGTAACTATTATTCCTTGTGAATTGATAGATTACAACTCTGAAACATTAAAAAAATGCATCTTGCAGTATTGTGATTTATGGAATTTAGACGCTGCATTTAAAAAATGGGTTTCAGAAGACTGTACCTACCACAGTACTTTGGTTGACAGAATTGTTCCGGGATATCCAAGAGCTGAAATTGAGGAGTACAATAACAAATTAGATTATCAAGATAACTTAATTGTTGCTGCGGAACCATTTTTCCTATGGGCGATTGAAGGTGGAGACGATTTGAAAGCCAAACTTCCATTCGACAAAACAGATTTGAACGTCAAGATTGTTGACGATATTCGTCCTTTCAAAATGATTAAAGTTCGTATTTTGAATGGTGCACATACAGCAATGGTTCCTGTTTCTCTTTTATTTGGGAACCAATTAGTTATGGAAACCGTTAATGGAGATTTTACTGGACCGTTTGTTGATAATGTGATCGCTGAAATTAGCGAAACGCTACCAATGGATAAAAATGAAATTACGGCTTATGCTGAAGAGGTAATGGATCGTTTTAGAAATCCATTTATCAAGCATGCATTAGCAGATATTGCTTTAAATTCAATTTCAAAATTCAAAGTAAGAGTGTTGCCAAGTTTATTAGGGTATTATAAAACTACTAAAAAATTGCCTACCAGTTTGACTTTTTCATTAGCTTGTTTGATCCAATTTTACAAAGGAACTTGGAATAATGAAGCTTTACCGGTGAAAGATACTCCGGAATTAGTTGAAGCATTCAAAAAAGCTTGGGAATTAGGAAATATAGAATCAGTTGTTGCAGCAGTTTTAGCGAATACCGATTTCTGGGATGAAGATTTAAATAAGGTTGAAGGACTTGCACAAGCTTTAGTGCATGCATTAAATGAAATTGAAGCCAATGGAATTCAACAAGGCTTTGTAAACTTTAGCAAATAATAGTAAATTAATTTTTATATAAAATAACATGCAAAAAAAATTAATAAAAGTAGATCCTACTGACAATGTAGCTGTAGCCTTAGTGAACCTAGTTGCTGGAGAAACTATTGCATATGAAGGAGAAGAAGTTGTAGTATTATCAGATACTAAAATGAAGCATAAGATTGCGATGAAAGATTTTGAATCTGGAGACAAAATTATAATGTACGGTGTAATTGTTGGAAAAGCAAGTCAAAAAATTGCTAAAGGAGATGTAATTACTACTGCCAATGTTAAACATGAAAGTGCTAAAGTAACTGGTAAAACAGATACAATTGGTTGGGAAGTTCCTAACGTAGACCAATGGAAAGATAAAACTTTCATGGGGTATCATAGAACAGATGGTCAGGTTGGAACAGAAAATGTTTGGTTGTTTTTTCCATTGGTATTCTGTGAAAACAGAAATATCGAAATACTAAAAGGAATTTTCGAAAAGGAGTTAAAAAAACCAAAAGAAAACGATTACCAATTGTTGCTTCGCTCTTTAGTGAATTCTGAAACAGGAGCTGATGATGCGGTTTCAAAATCAGCAGAAGTTGATTTATTCGAAAATATTGATGTGAAATTTATTCAGCACCAAGGAGGCTGTGGTGGAATTCGTCAGGATTCTCACTCATTAGCTAAGCTTTTGGCTGGATACGTGAACAACCCAAATGTAGCTGGTGCTACTGTTTTAAGTTTGGGTTGTCAAAACTTGCAAATTTCTATTTTCCAAGATGCTTTGAAAGCGATTAATCCAAACAGCGATAAGCCTGTTTTGATTTACGATCAACAATCTATTGGAACTATCGAAGAAATGTTGAGTACAGTAGTAAAAGATTCTTTTGCTGCAATTAAAGAAGCTAATAAAATTGTTAGAAAACCAGCGCCATTATCTAAATTAACAATTGGATTAGAGTGTGGAGGTTCAGATGGATTCTCTGGAATTTCTGCTAATCCAACATTAGGGGTTTTATCTGATAAATTGGTAGCATTAGGAGGAACAACAATTCTTTCTGAATTCCCGGAATTATGTGGTGTAGAACAGGAATTAGTAAATCGTTGTGTAGATGATAAAGATGGGAAACGTTTCTTAGAATTAATGCAATGGTATGAAAAATCAGTGGTGGATGCCGGTTCGGGATTTGATATGAATCCATCGCCGGGTAACATCAAAGACGGTTTGATTACAGATGCAATGAAATCAGCAGGAGCTTCTAAAAAAGGTGGAACTTCTCCAATTGTAGGGGTTTACGATTATGGAGAATACATTAACGAGCCAGGGTTTACCTTGTTATGTACGCCAGGGAATGATGTAGAATGTACTACTGCCATGGTAGGTTCAGGTGCCAATATGGTATTATTTACAACAGGTTTAGGAACTCCAACAGGAAATCCAATTGCTCCAGTTGTAAAAGTGTCATCAAATACGCAATTGGCTAATAAAATGTCTGATATTATCGATTTTAATACAGGTGAAATTATCACGGGTGATAAATCAATTGAGGAAATGGCTGACGAAATGTTAGAATTTGTCATTCAAGTGGCAAGTGGTAACATTAAAACCAAAGCAGCCATTCTAAATCAAAACGATTTTATTCCATGGAAACGAGGTGTGTCTTTGTAAATGAACACATTAGATTTAAATAAAAAAGGAGAGCAATTAGCTCTCCTTTTTTATTTATTTTGTCTATTTGAAGATTTACGAGTGAGTAATTCTGGTACAAGGACTACTTTCTTTTCAATTTTTAAATTGTTGGTATTATTGATTTGTTCCAAAAATACTTTAGCTGCCATTTTACCCATTTCCATCGGGGATTGATCTATAGAGGAGATGGACAATTCCATGAATTTGGTAAAAGGTTCGTTACCAAAACCCACCACACAAAAATCATCCGGTATAGCCATTCCTTGTTCTTTCAATTCTTGAATGGCACCTAATCCAGCAAAATCACTCGAAGAAAAAATAGCATCAGGAGGAGTATCTTGTAATAATAAGGTTTTGGCCGCATTTATTCCGGCCTCAACATTACTTTTGGTTCTTAAAACGTATTCTTCCTTGAAAGTGATATTGTGATCAACAAGAGCTTGTTTGTATCCTTTGTATCGATTTTGATAAATTTCTAAAGTTTGATCTCCGGCAAGGTGAGCAATTTTAGTACATCCTTCATCAATTAAATGTTTAGTTGCAATATATCCCCCTTCGAAGTCATTAATGGTAACCGAACTAACTCCATCAACATTCATTTTTCTATCAAAAAACACTAAAGGAACTCTTTCTTTTATGACGCGTTTAATCACATGTTCATTTTCTGAACTTACATTGGATATAGACATAAGAATTCCGTCCACCTGGGCATTGAGCAATGTATTGATATTTTCGATTTCTCTTTTTTCGTCTTCATGTGTTTGACAAATAATAACATGATACCCCTCTGGATGTAATTCTTCTTCGATGCCACGAATGATCGATGCGAAGAAATTGCTATCAATTCTAGGAACAATTACACCAACGTTATTGCTTTTCCCACTTCGTAACGCCTGAGCTAGTTTGTTTTGTTTGTAATTCATTTTCGCAGCAGTATCAAGAACTAATTTTCTAGTTGCTGGGCTTATCTTAGGATTATTGTTCAAAGCTCTTGAGACAGTAGCGGCTGTTATGTCAAGTTTTTTAGCAATATCATAAATAGTAACTTTTTCTATCATCTCAAAAATTCGTGTAATTGGTTGGTAAATGTAACAAAAAAATAAATCATTCCGTTTTTATGTTATCGATTACAATTTTAGGGGTTTAAAGTTTAATTTACAACAAACTTGTGCAACTTTAAATGTGAAATGTATAAGTCAATGGCTTTAATACTACCATAAGTCATAATAAATAGCTAGTTTTAATTTTATTTATGTTTTTTTTCTCACTTTTTTTTGTTTATTTCAAATTTATTATTACGTTTGTGTAATCGATTACATTATTGTTACATTCAAAATCGATATTAATTAAACCTTATGCGCAAGCCTTTTAAAGTAATTAAGTTATCAATTGCACATCTAGCAACATTTATTATGTTGGTCTTGACTTGTCCTGCTATGGGTCAAAGTGAGGTAAATACTAGCGATGCTTGGGCAAAATTACCCTCTATCCTTGCTACTATTAAAGAGCCTGTGTTTAAAAATAAAACGTACAACATACTTGATTTTGGTGCAAAGCCGGGAGGAATCATAGATAATACAAAAGTTTTTGAAAAAGCAATTCAAAAATGCACCAAAAACGGTGGGGGTATTGTATTAGTCCCTTCAGGGAAATATTGTACAGGCCCAATTCATTTAGATAACAATGTGAATTTGCATTTAGCAGAAGGTGCTGAAATTTTATTTAATACAGATCCTTCAGTTTATCCAATAGTTCATACTTCATTTGAAGGAACAGAGTTGATGAATTATTCTCCTTTAATTTATGCTTACAACAAACATAATGTTGCGGTGACAGGTAAAGGAACTTTGAATGGTCAAGGAAGTAATGAACAATGGTGGTCTTGGTGTGGCAAAAACACCTATGGGTGGAAAAAAGGTATGCCGGATCAAAAAGAAGATGTAAATAAATTAATGGATTTAGCCGATAAAGGGGTACCTGTAGCTGAAAGAGTTTTTGGCAAAGGGCATTTTTTAAGACCTAATTGTATCGAATTTTTCGAATGCACAGAGGTTTTACTTCAAGGGGTTCAAATTGTGAATGCGCCTTTTTGGGTAATTCACCCAATAAAGTCTTCCAATGTAATTGTTGATGGTGTAACTATAAAAAGTCACGGTCCAAATAATGATGGTTGTGATCCCGAGTATTCCAAAAATGTTTGGATTAAGAATACCATTTTCGATACCGGAGATGATTGTATTGCAATTAAATCAGGAAGAGATAATGATGGTAGACGTGTAGCTATAAAAAGTGAAAATATTATTGTACAAGATTGTAAAATGTATGATGGTCACGGCGGAGTTACTATCGGTAGTGAAATTTCAGCTGGAGTTAGCAATGTTTATGTTGAGAACTGTGTAATGGATAGCCCAGAATTAGACAGAGCGATAAGAATCAAGTCGAATTCAAGAAGAGGTGGTTTGGTTGAAAATGTATTTGTGCGAAATATTAAAGTGGGTCAGGTAAAGGAATCGGTTCTTGGAATCGATTTACATTATGGCGTTCATGGAAATCAAACGGGGACTTTCATGCCTCAAGTTCAAAATATTTTCATAGAAAACAGTATGGTTAAAAACGGAGGATTGTATGGAATATTAGCAAAAGGTCATGCAGGTTATCCGATAAAAAACATCCGATTTAAAGAAGTTACTATTGAAAAAGTAGAAACGGATTATTCGATAGAAAATGTTGAAAATCTAAAATTTATAAATACGTATATCAACGGGTCTTTAATGGAAAGTCCCAAAAATCAATAATTAAACAAAACCTATTAATAACCAACAAATAATTAAATTATGAGTATTAGATGTTTATTTAAAAAAGGAGCAAAAAGCTGTTTTTCCTTTTTTGTTTTTATGTGTTTGCTTTTTGGGCAAATTGCATTTGCTCAGCAAACTCCTCTAAGCGGAGTTGTTCTTGACGAAACTGGACAAGCAATGCCTGGAGTAAATATCGTTGAAAAAGGCACAAAAAACAGTGCTTCAACTGATTTTGACGGAAAATTTTCTATTAAATTATCTTCAAATAAATCAACAATTATAGTAAGTTATATTGGCTATCAAGATCAATCTGTAAATGTAGCTGGAAAATCGAATGTGAAAATTTCATTAGTTTCTCAATCGCAAAACTTGCAGGAAGTAGTTGTAGTTGGGTACGGAAAAGTAAAGAAAACAGACCTTACAGGTTCTGTGGGTACTTTGAGTGCTGCAGCAATTACGGAGAGAAATCTAACTGGCCCAATGGAAGCCATGCAGGGTGCTGTTTCTGGGGTTCAAATTTCTAATTCAACTGGACGTTTAGGAGATTCTTTTAATATTACAATTAGAGGAAAAAACTCTATGAATCCAGATTCTAAACCGTTATACGTTGTAGACGGTGCGCCTTCTGACAACATTGATTTCTTAAACCCACAAGACATTGCTCGAATTGACATTTTAAAAGATGCTTCTTCTACTGCTATTTACGGTTCAAGAGGATCTAACGGGGTTGTTATTGTTACTACTAAAAGTGGTTCAACAGTAAAATCTTCTATGTCGGTTACTTACGACTCATTCGTAGGTCAAAAAGATATAGCGAGACTGCCAAAAATGATGGACGGTCAAAAATGGTGGCAATACCATTTAGCTGCTTATTATTCATCTTCAGCAAATACTGCTGCTGCAGTTTTAGCTGGGGCTTTATCAGGAGGAAATTCTTTGTTACAGACACGTATTAATAATAACGAAACTTTCGATTGGTATGATGCGGTATTGAAATCAGGAATCCAACAAAATCACTATGTGAATGTTTCTGGAAGAACAGACGGTGGTGTTTCGTATAACTTAGGTCTTGGTTTACAAAAAGAGACAGGAAATATTGAAAAAGAAGCGTTAGATAAATATTCATTTAAATTGGGTTTAAATCACAAAGTAAATGATAAGTTTTCTATAGGTGCTAATATCACATTGGCTAGAATTGAACAAGAGCAAGGAAGTGCTATTGCAATGCAAGAGGCTTTCCGTTTGAGTCCATTTTATACTCCTTATGCTTTGGATGGTTCTTTAACATTATTGCCTGCTAAATTAACAGATGCAACTGGTGCATTTATTGTTAACAAAACTAGTACGGTAAACCCATTATTAGAAATTGCTAATTCGTCTAATGCTACTAAAACTTGGAATGGTGTAAGTAGTGTTTTTGCGGAGTTCAAACCATTATCATGGTTGACATTAAAAACGAATTATTCGGTAGCATTAAATTCTTCGAAACAAGGACAATCTTGGGGAGCCCTAACACAAACAGGTGTATCTACAGGGAATTTACCATCTGCTAAAATTGATCAGAACGAAAGATTCAATTATACTTGGGATAATCAATTCAATATTGACTACGCAGTTAAAGACCATACGTTTAGTTTCTTAGGTTTACAAAGTATCAACTCTGCTAGATATGAGACATTATCAGCTAGTTCAGCTTATATGCCTTTTGATACAGGAATTTATAACCTTGGATCAGGAAAACAAACCTCATTCAACTTAGGTTCTTCTTATGAAAAAAATACCTTAGCTTCATTTGCTACTCGTTTTAACTACGGTTACAAAGGTCGTTATTTACTAACAATTTCAAATCGTTGGGACGGATCTTCTCGTTTTGCAGAAGGTAAAAAATGGGGTTCATTCCCTTCAGGTGCATTTGCTTGGAGAATTAGCGAAGAAGGTTTCATGAAAAATCAAAAATTATTTTCAGATTTGAAATTGAGAACAAGTTTTGGTTACACTGGGAATAATATCATCCCATCATATTCTACTATCAACAAGGTAGATTTACAAACGTATTATGACTTTAATGGTACAACTGCTAATGGTTGGCTTCAAAGTTCACCTACTAATAGTAATTTAGGTTGGGAAAAAACAAGAGAGATGAACTTAGGTTTTGATTTCGGATTTGCCAATGATAGAATTACAGGTACAGTTGATGTGTACGATAGATTATCTTCGGATTTATTATTGAAACAAAAATTAGTTATTGAAAACGGATTTTCTACTTACATTAATAACATTGGTTCAGTAAGCAACAGAGGGGTTGAGTTAGCCTTAACTACCAAAAACATTAAAACCGATTTAGTATCATGGGAAACAAGTTTTGTATTTACTAAAAACACTAATAAAATTAAGTCAATCTACGATGAAACTTCTAATGATGTAGGTAATAACTTATTCATTGGGGAATCAATTGATGCGATCTATAACTATAAATTTAATGGTATAGTTAGAGCTGGCGAGACCTATCTTGATGGGGCTTTAAAAGAAGGAAATGCAAAAGTTGAGGATCATAATGGAGATGGAAAAATCACTACAGCTGATAGATACATTATTGGTAATTCTAATCCTGATTGGACCGGAAGTATTTCAACACGATTGAAAGTAGGAAACTTTGACTTATCGGCTTCTGCAATTATTAGCCAAGGAGTTACAGTATTCAGTCCATTCCACAAAAACTTTACTGATTTAACAGATAGAGGAAGACAAAAATTAGATATTAATTGGTACATGCCAGCCAATACAGCGGGTTTACCAGAAAATACAATCTATAATTATCCTCAACCTAGAAATGAGGGTGCTTATTGGAATAATGATGGAGTTGGATACTATAGAGATGCTTCTTTTGTTAAAGTAAAAAACATTTCATTAGGCTATACATTTACTCAAAACATTTTGGATAAATTAAAGTTAAAAGGACTAAGAGTATACGGAAACGTATTAAATCCATTTGTGTTTACCAAATATGATGGTTACGATCCGGAATGGGCAGGTGCTGGTTTAGGTATAGGTCGTGTAGCGTCAATTACGTATCAATTAGGATTAAGTATCAAATTATAAAAACGAATTCAAATGAAAAAAATAATATCATTATTAACTGTAGCAATTATTACATTAAATTCATGTAGTAGTTTCATAGAAGAAGAAAACCTATCAACAGTAGATGCTGATGCAGTATATAAAACTGCAGCTGGTTTTGAATCTTTGGTAAATGCAAATTACTCTCAATTGAGAGAAATTTATGGTAGCGAACCTTGGTTGTTTGTAGCCGGTACTGATTTGTATGCGGAAGGTAAAAATTTAGAGCCTATAGCAATCAGCCAATACAAATTATTAAGTCCTTCTTCTCCTAACGTTGGGTATTTATATACTGAAGGATTTAAAGCGATTCAAAAGGCAAATACAGGATTGTATTATAGTGATTTAACAGCAACCTCTTCTACATTAAATGCTAGAAAAGGGGAATTGAAATTCCTTCGTGCTAATGCTTATTTTTTATTAGTGCAAACTTACGGTGGAGTACCAATAATTAAAGATTACAATCCTAACCCTGTGTTGTCTTTTGATAGAAATTCAGCGGAGGAAGTGTATAATTTTATTGAAACTGAATTAGTGTCAGCTTTAGCATTATTGCCTACAGGTTCTTACACTGGAAGAGTAAACAAAAGAGCAGCTTTAGATTTATTAGCTAAAGTATATTTGACAAGAGGGTATGAAAGCTTTGCTAAATCAACGGATTTTGCTAATGCAGCTAGTTATGCAGATCAAGCCATTGCAGGTCAAGCTTTAGTAGCTTCAAATAATACTTGGATGCCAGATAAAGATATGAATGCAGAAACTATATTTTCTGTACAATTTGATCCTTCATCTGTAACTGCTGATCCTCAAAAGTCAGGAAATGCGCAAGGAAGTTATTTTAGCGCCTATTTAGGAGGTGCTGAGGTTGCAGGTAAAGCACCATATAAAGCAGGTACTTTATTGCCAACACAATTTGCCATTTCATTATATGATCAAGGCGATACAAGATGGGAAAATACCTTCATGAATGAAATTTATGAAGTGTACTACGATTACTACGATGCTACAAAAAAACCAACTGCAAAAGTACGTTCGTTTTTTGCACCAAAATGGTTTACTGCTGCAGACAAAACAGCCTACGAAGCTAATTTAACAGCTACAGGTAGAAAAGCAACCAGTTATAAATATTTCGCTTACGGTACTTATGCTGCAAACGCCACAATTGCTGATTACTCAGGAATTCCAATTCGTAAATTTGATGATCCAAAAGCACCATTTGCTACAAGTTCATCATCACCGAGAGTGAGCACTAGAGACTTTATTGTTTCAAGATTATCAGACACCTATTTAATTGCTGCCGAGGCTTACTTTAAATTAAATGATCAAACTACAGCATTAGCTAGATTAAATGCTGTTAGAACTAGATCTTCTGCTACTCCAGCTTCCGCTTTAACTATTGATTATATTTTAGATGAAAGAGCTAGAGAATTGATGGGGGAATACAGCAGATGGTTTGATTTAAAACGTACTGGTAAATTAGTAGAAAGAGCTTCATTACATCATTATAGAATTAATGCAAATGGTGGTGCTTCAAGCTTTATTGGAACTGGAGGAGCGCTTAAGATTTTAAGACCAATCCCACAAGATGTTATTGACTTGAATCAAAACAAAAATTTCCCACAAAATCCTGGATATTAATTGTAATATACATGTATAGATAGTTTTTTAAGTTTGTTTTATGGGGGACTGATTAGCAATAATCAAGTCCCCTTTTTTCACTCATAACAAAATGGGTCTGAATAATTTTTTAAATTTATGAAATGAAAAGAGTGATCTGTATAATTTTAATTAGTGTAATTCAGTCTAGTTTTGCCCAAAGCAACTATACTAAAGATACGTCATATACGATTGCTAGTTCATTTCGCAAAGACAAATTAAAATTTTCATTTATTCAGATTGCCAAAGTCAAAAAAGATAAAAGAGTTTTTGTAGAAAACGAAATCGTTTATAAAGAGATCAACTCAAGACGACTGCACTTAGATGCCTTTTATAAAAAATCAAAACAGCAACATCCAGCCGTGGTATTAGTTCATGGCGGAGGATGGAAATCAGGAGATAAATCCCAAATGGAATCAATTGCTAGCGCAATGGCTGCGAAAGGATATTCTTGTTTTGCTATAGAATACAGATTATCCCCGGAAGCTATTTATCCAGCAGCGGTTCAGGATATTAAAGAGGCGATTCAGTATATAAGAAAAAATGCAAAACAGTATAATGTTGATACGTCAAGGGTGGCAATATTAGGTTGTTCGTCGGGAGGACAATTAGCTGCTTTAATTGGCACTACCAATTCAACTCCTAGCTCTACTGTCCAAGCAATTATTGATATAGACGGAATTCTGGCATTTAAACATCCAGAATCAGAAGAAGGTAAAGCAGCCAGTTTATGGCTTGGCGGAGAGTATGAAACTTTACCTGAAATTTGGAAAGAGGCTTCGGCTTTGACACATGTGAATGAGAAAACGCCTCCCACTTTGTATATTAATAGTGATATGCCACGTTTTCATGCTGGACGAGATGATATGATAGCGAAATTAAATCAACATGCGATATACAATGAAATAAAAACCATTCCAAATGCGCCTCATTCTTTTTGGTTTTATGATCCTTGGTTTAATACAACAGTCGACTATTCTATTCAGTTTCTGAAAAAAGTATTCAATAAATGATAATGATAATAAATTTAATACAATGAAAACACATCAAATTACTAAACTGCTGTTGACAGGCGTTCTAGTACTACAGGCTACTATTTCAATGGGTCAATCTTCCAATTCAAAAGTTTATGCTGAGGTTTCGGTTAAAGAAGGTGGAAAATGGGAAGGTAGAAAATATATTGGGGGTACATTTAAGAATGTTCAAAAACTAAAATTAGCACCTGAACATACCGATCATTCTTTTGATATTCGCTACGAAGGTCCAGGTTGGGAAAGTAATAAAATTGGATACCGATTGTATTTGGATTGGCGCAATGCCATTGATATTTTTGGCAAAAAAACTGAAAAAATTGTTTTGCCTCAAGTAGGACAAGATGGTTTTGATTCCTATCATGAAATGAGTGATTGGGGATCAGACATTTTAAAAGCTGGGAAAGGAATTGGGTTAGGTTCTATAGATCGTTATTTGAATAACGAAAGATTGCATTTTTACGAGGTAGATTCTACAATTGCAACGGTTGCCAATACTTCAAAAAGTGCGGTTGTAAAAGTGAATTATTTTGGCTGGAAAACTGCTTTGGATAAAATTGATTTTATCTCCGAATTAATGATAAAACCCAATCAGCGATATACACAACACACTATTCATCCATCCAAAGCAATCGAAGGCATTTGTACTGGAATAGTAAAACAAAAAAATAGTGAGTTGTTTAAAAAAGAAAGTGCCACTAAAAAATGGGCTTATCTTGCCACCTATGGAACGCAATCATTAGTTCCAGACCAATTAGGAATGGCTATTTTTTATCAGGTAAATACAATACAAAGTATAGTAGATGCTGAATTTGATCATTTATTGGTTTTTAAACCGACCACGCAAATTGTGGATTTTTACTTTTTAGGTGCTTGGGAACAAGAGCCAAAAGGAATTAAAACCAAGGAGGAGTTCCTCAATTATTTAGACAAAAAATTGCAGCTATTGGAAAAAAATAATAAAATGTAAAAGATGAGAAAAGTAATTAATTTATCTCGACAGTTTGGGGCTGTACTTGTACTAGTCCTACTATTGAATCAAACACTTCTGGCGCAAGAAAGTATCGGAAACATTCCTTCCACTCTTAAATGGTCAGAGCGAATGGCGTTGTCAATAATGAAACGCCATCCGCAAGCCTATCAAATAGATGGTCAAACAGAACCTAAATGGGATTATGTACACGGTTTAGTATTAACTTCTTTTGAAGCATTATTTAAACACACAAAAGACCAGCGGTATTACAATTATAGAAAGCAATATGCTGATGCCACTATTGATGAGAAAGGGTCGGTTGCTTCGTATAAATTTGACACCTACAACATCGATATGGTTACTGCTGGCCGAATACTTTTCAATTTGTATGAAACAACAAAAGATACCCGTTATCTCACCGTTTTACAACTGTTGAGAAAACAAATTGCAGAACAACCTAGAACTGCAAGTGGAGGTTTTTGGCACAAAAAAATCTATCCTAATCAAATGTGGTTGGATGGGTTGTATATGGGAGAACCTTTTTATGCTCAATACACAGTTCAATTTGAAAATGGCGCAAAATTAGATGATATTGCGAAACAATTTGAGTTGATTCAATTGCATGCCACCGATCCTAAAACAGGATTATTATTTCATGGTTGGGACGAAAGCAAACAAATGCCATGGGCCGATAAAACGACAGGCTGTTCTCCTAATTTTTGGTCAAGATCTATTGGATGGTACGTGATGGCATTGGTAGATGTGTTGGATTATTTTCCAAAAAATCACCCCAAACGAAACGAATTAATTGGGTATCTGAATGAAATTTCGAATAGCTTGGTCAAATTTCAAGATCCCTCTGGCCTTTGGTATCAAGTTACTGATAAGGGAGGAAGTGAAGGCAATTATTTAGAGTCTTCAGGGTCATCGATGTTCGCTTATGCTTTGGCAAAAGGAGCTAACAAAGGCTATTTACCCAAAAAATTTAAAGTCATTGCTAACAAAGCATTTGATGGATTGACTACTCGATTAATCAAAACTGATTCCGATGGCCAAATCCATATTACTCAAGCCTGTGCTGTCGCAGGTTTAGGAGGAAACCCCTACCGTGACGGCTCGTATTCGTATTATGTAAATGAAAGAAAAAAAGATAACGATCCTAAAGCTACAGGATCCTTTATCTTAGCCGCTTTAGAATTGAATAGATAATTGAGGTTTAATATGACATTATTTTCAAAAAAGCACTGCCTAGTTTTGGTTTTTATACTACTTCATTTAGTAGTAACCGCCCAAGTACACAATCAATCTTGGAAACAAATCACGGAATCAAATGATGAAAATTGGTTTGCTTCAAAGGAGGCCATTCAGGTTGCTGAAAATGTATTGTTGTATCAAAGAATCATTGGAGGTTGGCCTAAAAATATACAAATGCAACTTCCGCTTTCAGAGGCAGAAAGACAAAAACTTTTGGTTTTGAAAAATGATCCAATGGATTGTACAATTGATAATGGGGCAACCTGCCAAGAGCTACTTTTTTTATCAAAAATCTACAAAAAAAATCCCGATGAACGATACAAAACGGCTTTCTTAAAAGGATTAGACTACCTACTTGCAGCTCAGTATGACAATGGAGGTTGGCCACAATTTTTTCCTTTAATTAAAGGATATTACAGTCACATTACCTATAATGATGATGCGATGGTGGGCGTGTTGGAATTACTTAAAGAACTAAAAAATAAATCTAATTATTATAGTATTGTTCCTTCAACTGAAATACTCCAAAAAGTTGAAAAAGCATTTAATAAAGGCATCGATTGTATCCTAAAGACACAATATTTACAAAATGGAGTGTTAGCCTCTTGGTGTGCCCAACACGACGAATTCAGTTTATTACCGGCTAAAGCCCGTGCTTACGAATTACCTTCTTTAAGCGGGAAAGAATCAGCTAAAATTACCCTTTTGTTAATGTCAATTGAGAACCCATCTCATGAAATTATAGCGGCTATTGAAGGAGCAGTTCAGTGGTTTGAGAAAACAAAAATTAATGGGATTGAAGTCCAAAGTATGGCAATTGGCAACGACAAAAAAGAAGATAAAGTAGTCGTAAACAGTCCCAATGCCCAACCCATTTGGGCGAGATTCATGGATTTAAATACCAATATTCCCTTTTTCTGCGATCGCGATGGGATTAAAAAAGCAACTTTAGCCGAAATTGGTTTCGAAAGAAGAACGGGTTATGCCTGGTATACCGACGAACCCAAAGAAGTCCTAAAAAAATATACAAAGTGGAAACAAAAGCTAGAAAATTCTGCTTCACAAAATGCTAAAAAAAAAGGCTTAATTAAAGATGAGTATTTGATTACAGTGGACCAAAATGGGCATGGAGATTTTGTAACTATTCAAGAAGCCATCAATTCGGCTCAATCCTTTCCTTACCAACGAATTACTATTTTTATCAAAAACGGTATCTATAAAGAAAAAGTAAAAGTGCATTCTTGGAATCCTAAAATCGCACTTATTGGTGAAAGTAAAGAAGGAACGATTATTACTTATGATGACTATTTTAATAAAATTGGTTTAGGGAGAAATAGTACTTTTTACACCTATACCATGTTAGTTGAAGGGAACGATTTTTTTGCTAAAAACCTGACCATTCAAAATACCTCTGGAGAAGTTGGGCAAGCAGTTGCACTCAATGTAAATGCGGATAGAGTTTTCTTTTTCAATTGCTCATTTTTAGGAAATCAAGATACTTTATATACTTCTGGCGAAGGCACTAAAAATTATTTTAGTAATTGTTATATCGAAGGCACTACTGATTTTATCTTTGGAGATGCTACGGTTTTATTTGAAAATTGCGAAATCCACAGTAAAAAAGATTCCTATATCACTGCGGCATCTACGCCTCAAGGGATTGCTTTTGGTTATGTTTTTAAAGGTTGTAAATTAACAGCGGAAGAAGGAGTGAGCCAAGTTTATTTGGGTCGTCCATGGCGAATTTATGCTAAAACTGTTTTTATGAATTGCGAAATGGGAAGACATATTCAACCTCAAGGTTGGGAAAATTGGTCCAAACCTGAAGCAGAAAAAACAGCATTTTATGCCGAGTATGAATGTAAGGGTTTGGGATTTCAACCTTTAAAAAGAGTTTTGTGGTCACATCAATTGACAAAAAAAGAGTCGGAAAAATATACTCCGGAAGCTATTTTGGGAAAGGATTTTTTGAGCCAGATTGAAATATTTAAGTTAAATTAATCTACTATGAGGATTTTATTATTTCTATGTGTATGTATTTCGATGAGTTGTTGGGGTCAAAAAGCAACCATTTACACTATTGGTGATTCGACGATGGCAGATAAAATTAAGCCCAATGAAAATCCTGAAACAGGATGGTGTCAGGTATTGCCATCTTTTTTTGATTTGAATACAATTATCATTGATAATCGGGCAGTTAACGGGCGAAGCACTAAAAGTTTTATCAAGGAAAAACGATGGGATTCAGTATATAATTCATTAAAAAAAGGAGATTTCGTATTCATTCAATTTGGTCATAACGATGCAAAAGTAGCCGATTCCACTCGATACACCAATTCACATACTACTTACCGCCATAATCTGATTCGCTTTGTTACCGAAGCTAGAGCTAAAGGAGCAATTCCTATCTTATTTTCTTCAATTGCCAGAAGGAATTTCAATGAACAAGGAGTTTTAATTGGTACGCATGGCGATTATCCTTTAGCAATGCGTTTAGTGGCTCAGGAATACCAAGTGCCCTTTATTGATTTGGAATATTTTTCAGAATTATTGGAACAAACTTACGGACCTGAAAAGTCTAAAGAATTGCATTTGCATTTCAAAGCCGGAGAACATCCTTATTATCCAGAAGGCAAATCAGACGATACGCATTTGAGTCGTAAAGGCGCTACGGAAATAGCAAAAATAGCGGTTCGAGAGCTGAAAAAACTCGATTTAGGTTTGAACAAATATTACAAAGATTAACAAAAAAAACCCATACTTCAAAGTACAGGTTTCTTTGGTGGAGAAGATGGGGCTCGAACCCACGACCTCTTGACTGCCAGTCAAGCACTCTAGCCAACTGAGCTACATCCCCAATGCAGGCAGCAAATATAGTTTAATTTGGTTTTAATTTCCTAAT
>JACCDH010858930.1_pt1 | contig 25418 bp, 27 predicted proteins | sample 7442481 | NCBI WGS metagenome assembly JACCDH01 (sample SAMN15323433, study PRJNA562643) | freshwater metagenome | isolation source: river surface water | place: USA:Blue River Watershed | collected 2017-08-15 | reverse complement strand
TCTGCCGCAGCCGGACGGCATCGTTGCGGGGTTTGGGGATGTTTTCCAAGGTGTAGATGCTGGGCATCACAAAGTGAACGCGCCAACGCTGGGCCGAGTCAAGACGCAGATCGGCAGACTGCGGCTCCATGCTCACGGGCGCCGTCATGGCGATCACAGAGGATTGGGGCTCGATCGTCACCGGTGCGGTCATGGCAATTTTTGATTTTTGGGCCGAGCCTGGCACTTGGTTATTGCCAAAGATGTAATCCGCGATGAGCCGAAACCCTTTGTTCGATGCTTGGTCCATGTCGCCCTCGACAAACGTTTCTGCGACCAGCATGGGGGCGTAGCGCCGGATCTCAAAGGAGGCGTCCGAGACCAAAACTTCGTAGCGTGGTTCTTCAATGGCCATGGCGATGCGACAGGAGAAGCAGGCCAGGAACAGGCACAGCAGGTGGAAACAATTTTTCATCATCATTTTCTGGGCGATTTCAGCGCATCGTCAGCAGCGGAATGTCCTGGGCCTCTGCCAACGCGTCCAGCGCCTGGCGTGTCTTGCTGGCCAGAAAGGCCGCGATGGCCCGATGCACCGCCGGCTTGAACAGGTCTTGGACCGGGTGGGTGATCGGTACGCCCGCGGCCTCACACAGGCGCTGGGCGAAATGCGCTTCCAGCGCGGCCACGGCCACGCGGCCATTTTTGCAGGGGTAGATGCGGTAGCCGGCGTGGGCGCCGCCCACCGCGCCTTCGGGGGTGGTCATCCGCCACTGGCGGGGCAGGGCCAGCCAGGCGGCGGCGCGGCTCAGGGCCACCTCGTGCCGCGTGCCCTTGCCTGTGGTCTTTTGCAGCAGGGCGGCTTGCAGTGCGGCTTCGCTGGCCATGAGGGCGCCGCCCATGTCCGCAAACAGGCTGGCGGGCAGGTCCAGGCCAGGCACCAGATCCACTTCGGCCTGGTAGGTCAGATCGTGGCCCGGGATTTCGGCCAGCGGCCCCGGCGCGCCCACCACCTGCACCAGGCTCAGTGTGGGGTAACGCCGGTGCAGGGCGGTCCAGCCCAGGCCGAGCTTGCGCAGCGCCGAAGGTCTGAAGGAGGTCAGCAGGATGTCGGTCTTCGCCAGCAACTGGTGCAGCGCGTTCTGACCCTGTGGATGTTTCAGATCGAGCGTCACTTGCCGGATGCCGGCGTGCAGCTGCGCGTAGCCCTCGGGCGTGTAGTGCTGCATCGGGTCGCCCGCAGGCGGGTTGATCTTGGTGCAGCGCGCGCCCAGGTCGGCCAGGCGGCGCAGGGCAGCAGGGCCGGGCAGGTTGAGGGCGAGGCTGAGGATGCGCGTGCCGCGCAGAGGGCGCAGGGGGGGCATGGCAGGGGCTCCGAAAGGGTTGGGCTGGTCCAAATTATGAGGGGCCGCGTCAGCGGCCCCGATGCCCTTCACAGCGGGGGTCCTCAGTGCTCGCCAAAGTTCAGCGGCAGGCCCACGTAGTTTTCAGCGATGGTGCGTGCGCCGGCTTCGCTGTGGATCAGGTAGTCGAGTTCGGCTTCCTGGAACTTCTGGCCGATGTCGCCGTTTTCCGGAAAGTGGTGCATCAGGCTGGTGAACCACCAGGAAAAGCGCTCGGCGCGCCAGATGCGGCGAAGGCAACGCTCGGAATAGCCGTCGATGCCCGCCTCGGAGCGCTCTTGGTAGAACTCGATGAGGGCGCTCGAGAGGTACTTCACATCGGTGGCCGCCAGGTTCAGGCCTTTGGCGCCGGTGGGCGGCACGATGTGGGCCGCGTCGCCGGCCAGGAACATGCGGCCAAAGCGCATCGGCTCGGTCACAAAGCTGCGCAAGGGCGCGATGCTTTTTTCAATGCTCGGGCCGGTCACCAGATGGGCGCTGGCCTCGGGGTCCAGGCGATTGCGCAGCTCTGCCCAGAAGGCCTCGTCGCTCCATTGTTCGACCTTGTCGGTCAACGGCACCTGCAGGTAGTAACGGCTGCGTGTCATGCTGCGCTGCGAGCACAGCGCAAAGCCGCGCGGGCTGTTGGCGTAGATCAGTTCGTGGTGCACCGGCCGGGTGTCCGAGAGCAGGCCCAGCCAGCCAAAGGGGTAGACCTTTTCGTACTCGCGGATCCTGTCTTTGGGCACGCTGGCGCGGCACACGCCATGGAAACCATCGCAACCGGCGATGAAGTCACAGGCGATGGTGTGGGTGATGCCGTCCTTCTCGTAGCTCACCCGGGGCTGGCCGGAGTCGAAGTCGTGCACCTGCACATTGCCCGCTTCGTAAACGGTGGGCAGGCCCAGCGCCTGGCGCATGTCCATCAGGTCGCGCGTGACTTCGGTCTGACCGTAGACCATGACCTTCTTGCCGCCGGTCAGGGCCGTCATGTCGATGCGGTGGCGCGCACCCCGGAACAGCAGGTCAAAGCCCTGGTGCACCAGCCCTTCGGCGTGCATGCGCTGGCCCACACCGGCTTCGTCGAGCAGGTCCATGGTGACCTGCTCGAGCACCCCGGCCCGAATGCGCGAGAGCACATAGTCGGCGCTCTGGCGCTCCAGGACGATGGCGTCGATGCCGGCCTTGTGCAGCAGCTGGCCGAGCAGCAGGCCGGAGGGGCCTGCGCCGATGATGGCGACTTGGGTGCGGGTGGCAGAAGTCATGGGTGGGCGAATGCGTGAGAAAAAAAGATGGCGCAAGCTTAGGCGCGGCCGCAGCAGGGCAGGGCCAGGCCTTGCATAAAGTGTGCGATCATTCGCCCAGTTGCGCGATGATCGCGCACATTGATGGAGATCAATCCCCGCATGACGATTGCCAAAGCCGACTACATCGAGGGCCTGGCCAAAGGTCTGGCGGTGCTCGAAGCCTTTGACACCGAGCGTCAGCGCCTCAATGCCACTTTGGCCGCCCAGCGCACCGGCATCACGCGCGCGGCCGCGCGGCGGCACTTGCTGACCCTGGCCGAATTGGGCTACCTCGAGAGCGATGGCTCGCACTACTGGCTGTCGCCGCGGGTGCTGCGCCTGGCCGGCAGCTACATGGCCACATCCCGCCTGCCGCGCACGCTGCAGCCCACGCTCAACCGGCTGGCGCAGCAGACGCAGGCGGCGTTCAGTGCGGTGGTGCTCGATGGGGCCGAGGTCGTGATCGTGGCGCGCAGCGCGGGCAGTGCCGAACCGGTTCGCCACCTGGCCCATGGCCTGCATTTGGGCGCCCGCCTGCCTGCGCATGCCACTTCCACCGGCCGGGTGTTGCTGGCGAACTTGCCACTGCCCGAGTGGACCGCCTGGCTCCAGGGCCGGGACCTGCCCCGCATCACGCCGCGCACCGAGGTGGGCGTGCGGGCCTTCAAGGCCCTGATCCGTCAGGTCCGGCAGGACGATTGCAGCCTGGCGCGAGAGGCGCACGAACTGGGCATCCACGCCCTCGCGGTGCCCCTGCGCAATATGCAGGGCCAGACGCTGGCGGCCCTCAATGTGGTGGGCACGGCCGATCAGCTCAGCGACCTGGCGGTGCAGCGCCAGTGGCTGCCCTTGCTGCGCGATGCCGCGCGCGAGCTGCGCCCCTTGCTTTAGACGCCCAGGTGCTGCTCGAGCACCCGAGGGTCGGCGTGCAGGGTTTCGGAGCTGCCCTCGAACACGACCTCGCCCTTGACCAGGATGACATTGCGGTCGGTGACCTGGGTGACGTGTTTCCAGTTCTTGTCGACGATGATCGAGCTGATGCCGCTGTCCTTGATGACGCTGCAGATGCGCCAGATCTCGCGTGCGATCAGGGGCGCCAGGCCCTCGGTGGCTTCGTCGAGTATGAGCACGTCCGGGTTGGTCATGAGCGCGCGTCCGATGGTGAGCATTTGCTGTTCACCGCCCGAGAGCTGCTGGCCACCGTGACCCAGGCGCTCTTGCAGGCGCGGGAAGGTCTCGAGCACGCGCTCGTAGGTCCAGTCGCGCTGGCCACGGGTGCCGGCTCGGGCGGCCATCTTGAGGTTTTCGACCACGCTCAGGTTGCCAAAAATGCCGCGCCCTTCGGGCACGTAGGCGATGCCCATTTGGGCCACTTCAAAGGTGGGGCGGCCGTTCATGGGCTGGCCTTTGATCTCGACGCTGCCCTGGCGCGGCGGCACGATGCCCATGATGGACTTGAGCAGGGTGCTCTTGCCCATGCCGTTGCGGCCCATCAGGCCAATGGTTTCGCCCCGGTGCACGGTGAAGTCGATGCCGCGCAGGATGTGGCTGGCGCCGTAGTAGGTGTGGATGCCGCGGGCCTGGATCAGGGTGTCGCTCACTTCAATGTTCCTCCCCGAGGTAGGCCGCCTGCACATCGCGGTCCGCGCGCACGCTGGCCGGCTGGCCGCTCGCAATGACCTGGCCATTGACCATCACCGTCAGGTGGTCGGCCAGGGCAAAAATGGCGTCCATGTCGTGTTCGACCAGCATCACCGCGTGGTCCTGCTTGAGCCGCAGCAGCAGTTCGACCATGCGCTCGGCTTCGGCGGTGCCCATGCCCGCCAGGGGTTCGTCAAGCAGCAGCACGGCCGGTTCGGTGGCCAGGGTCATGGCGATTTCGAGCTGGCGCTGCTCGCCATGGCTGGCGGCACCGGCCAGGGTGTGGCGGCGGCTTTGCAGGCCGGCCAGTTCGATCGCGCGCTCGGCGCGGGCGTTCACGGCGGCCATGCCCTCGGCCTGGCCCAGCCAGCCCAGCGGGTTGAAGGGATGGGGTTGCACGCGCGACTGGGCCGCCAGGCGCACATTGTCCCAAACGGTGAAGGTGCGGAAGATGTTGGTCTTCTGGTAGCTGCGGCCGAGCCCGTGGCGCGAGATTTTCTCGGGCGTCCAGCCGGTGATGTCCTGGCCGCCCAGGGTGATGGTGCCGCTGGTGGGCGGCAGGTCGCCCGAGAGCAGGTTCGTCAGGGTGGACTTGCCGGCCCCGTTGGGGCCAATGACCGCGTGCAGCTGGCCGTGCCACAGATCGAGCGACACCTCGTTGACGGCGGCCAGACCGCCAAAGCGCTTGGTCAGGCCGCGCGCGGACATGCGGACGTGGGCTTCACTCATCGCGGGCCTCCTGGCGGGCGAAGGCCCGGGTCAGCAGCCCCAGGATGCCTTTTGGCGCGAAGATGACCAGGCCCACGATGAACAGGCCCATCCACATCTGCCAGTGCTTGCCGGCGCTGAAGTTGCCTATTGCTGGCAAGTCCTTGAACAGGTGCAGCAGGTACTCGAAGGAGAAGGCGCCGATGATGGCCCCGGCAAAGTTGCCCATGCCGCCCAGGATCACCATCATGATGGCGTGGGCGCTCAGGTGAAAGCCCATCAGTTCCGGGTTGACGAAACCGGTTTGCGCGGCCCACAGAAAACCGGCCAGACCGGCCAGCGCCCCGGCCAGCGTGAAGGCCGCGAGCTTGTGGCTGAAGGTGCCAAAGCCCAGGGCACGCATGCGGTGCTCATTAACACGGATGCCCGCCAGTGCGCGCCCAAAGGGGCTCCAGAGCAGGCGCCGCAGGAACAGGTAGACGCCGACCAGGCAGGCCAGTGTGAAGAAGTAGAACACCCGCTTGTTTTCGAGGTCGAAGGCGATGGCGTCAGGCCGGAAGTTCAGGAACAGGCCATCGGAGCCGCCGAGCGCCTTGTTGTCGAAAAACACATAGAACACCATCTGCGCAAAAGCCATGGTGACCATGATGAAGTAGATGCCGTGCGTGCGCACCACCAGAAAGCCAATGACGAGGGCGGCCAACGCGGAGGCGCCCACGGCCAAGGGCAGGCTGGCGTACAGACTGATGGGCGCGTTGGCCGGGGTGGCAAAGGCCAGGGCGTAGCCGGCGATGCCGAAATAAGCCGCATGACCGAGCGAGACCAGGCCGGTCACGCCTTGCAGCAGGTCCAGGCTCATGGCAAAGATGGCCAGGATCATCATGCGGTTGACCATGGCCATGTAGAAGTCGCTGCCCACGAAGGGGAAGGCGGCCAGCGCGATCAGGCCGAGCAGCAGCAGCAAGCGCACGCTGCGCGGCAGGGTTTCGATGTGGATTTGTGGAGCACTCATGGTCGTTTACTGCTTGAAAAGGCCTTCGGGCTTGTAGAGCAGCACCGCTGCCATGAGCACGTAGACCAGCATGCCCGAGACCTGGGGCAGCAGCACCTTGCCAAAGGTGTCCACCAGGCCCACCAGCAGGGCCGCGATCAGGGCGCCGCGCACCGAGCCGATGCCGCCGATGACCACCACCACAAAGCACATGATCAGCACCTGCGAGCCCATATTGGGGTAGATGCTGGAGACGGGTGCGGCGATCATGCCGGCGATCGAGGCCAGGCCAACCCCCAGCGCAAAGACCACCGCATGGATCAGGCGGATGTTCACCCCCAGGGCTTCGGTCATCTCGTGGTTGAAGGCTCCGGCGCGGATTTTCATGCCCAGCCGGGTTTTGGAGATCAGCAGGTACAGGCCCAGGGCCAGCAGCAGGCAGATGCCCGACATGAAGAGGCGGTAGACCGGGTATGACAGGGTGTCGGTGAGCGGGATCGACGCCGACAGGAGGGCCGGCACGGGCAGGCCGTGCACATCGTCGCCCCAGAGCATGGAGCGCAGTTCCTCAAACACATAGATCAGGCCGAAGGTCAGCAGCACCTGGTCGAGGTGGTCGCGGTGGTAGAAGTGCCGGAACAGCACTTTTTCGAGCAGCAGGCCGAAAGCCACCGACAGCACCGTGCCCACCACGATGGCCAGCGTGAAGCTGCCCAGCATCGAGGACAGCGACCAGGCCAGGTAGGCCCCCAGCATGTAGAAGCTGCCGTGGGCCAGGTTGACCACGCCCATGATGCCGAAGATCAGCGTCAGGCCGGCGGCCAGCATGAACAGCAGCAGCCCGTACTGGACGCTGTTGAGCAGCTGGATGAGGAAGTTGATGAAGTCCATCGGGAACGGCGGGGGAGGGCTGTGAAAACGGCGGAACCGGTCCGCCGTTGTGGGCTGAGCCTGGGGGAGCGGGCCGGTCGCCATGACCGGCCCGTGGGCTCAAGAAGAACGTGGGTGACTTACAGACGGCAGCCGGTGCCCGGGTCGGCCAGGGCCTTGGCGGCCACACCGATCACCTTGTTTTCCTTGCCCACGACTTGGCGCAGGTAGATGTCTTGGATCGGGTTGTGGGCCTTGCTCATGGTCCATTTGCCGCGCGGGCTGTCGATGGTGGCGCCTTCCATGGCTTTGTAGAGCGCCGCTTTGTTCGACAAGTCGCCCTTGACCGCGTTGGCGCCCTGGACCAGCAGCAGGCCGGTGTCGTAGCCCTGCACCGCATACACGTCCGGCTGCAGCTTGAAGGTCTTGGCGTAGTTCAGGCGGAACTCGTTGTTGCGCTTGGTCTCGATGCTGTCACCGTAGTGCAGGGTGGTCAGCACGCCTTCGGCGGCCGGACCGGCCGCTTCGAGCACGCCTTCGGTCAGGAAGCCCGAGCCGTACAGCGGGATCTTGTCCTTGAGGCCGGCGGCCGCGTAGTCGCGGATGAATTTGGCCGCGCCACCACCGGCGAAGAAGCAGGCCACCGCATCGGGCTTGAGGGCGGCGATTTCGGTCAGCAGGGCCTGGAATTCGACGTTGGGGAAGGGCAGGCCCAGCTCCTTGACGATGGTGCCGCCGGCCTTGGTGTAGCTGTCCCTGAAGCCTTCAAAAGCCTCATCTCCGGCCGCGTACTTCCAGGTGATCCACACCGCCTTCTTGTGGCCGCGCTTGACCATGGCCTCGCCCAGGGCCATGGTCGGCTGGCTGTTGGAGAAACTGGTGCGGAACACATTGGGCGCGCACTGCTGGCGGGTGGCGATGTGCACACCGGCGTTGGGGATCAGGTTGAGCACGCCGCTTTCGCGGGCCACGCGGTGGATGCCCATCTGCACGCCCGAGTGCACGGTGCCGATCAGCACGTCGACCTTGTCGCGTTGCACCAGCTTGTTGGCGTTCTCGATGGCCTTGGCCGGCTCGGATTCGTCGTCGACCTTGAACCACTCGATCTCGCGGCCGCCGAGCTTGCCGCCCTGCTCGTTGATCGCCAGGCGCACCCCGTTTTCGATGGCCACACCCAGCTGGGCAAAGGTGCCGGTGTAGGGCAGCATGAAGCCGACGCGGACCTTGCCGCTCTGCGCCAGCACATGCTGGGGCAGGAGCAGGCCGGAAGCGGCGGTGCCCATCAGGGCGGCGCCCTGGCTGAGGATCTGGCGGCGGTTCAAGGGTGTGTGCATCATGGTCTCCTGAGGTGTCTTTTCAATGCGTTGTCCGCGGTCCGGACGGTTTCAGCATAACCGGACCCGTTGGGCTGTTTCATGCATTATGTTGCCTGTCTGGTGGGTGTTGCCCTCAGGTAAATCCCTTATATCCGGAGGCTTCATGCAAAAAAAGACATGTTGGGGGTGCTGGGCCGCACACAAGTGCGCGCCCGGCCTGATCGAAGGGTCAATCGCGGTGGCCGCTGCCTGTGCCCACAATGGCTGCAAGCGTCTGGCAGTGCCGCGCAGCGCCGCGATGCCCGTCTGATCACCCCCCACAGGAGCCGCACATGATGAACACCGCAGACCTTCAGGCCACGCACAAAGCCAGCGTGGGGCAATGGTTCGAACTGGCCGACACGGCACTCGATGAAACCGCCAAATGGATGGACATGAACCTGCAGGTTTGCCGGGAGTCCATCGAGGACATGGCCCGCTGCTGCGAGGGCGCCTGCGAGGTGCGCGACCTGGGCAGCGCACTGCAGTGGCAGGCCAGCGCCATCAAGCCTTGGGCGGAAAGGTCTGCCGAATACGGCGCCCGCCTGGCTGGCCTGGCCTCGGGCACGGGGCTCGATGCCGGTCGCCTGTTCGAGGCGCAATGGGAGCGGCTGGGCCGCCAGATGAACACCTGGATGGGATCGCCGTCTCCGGCCATGGGCGCCGGCTCCGGTGACGCCATGGCCTACCTGCGCCATGCCATGCAGGCCTTTGACAGCGTGTGGGGTGGCATGCGCCAGAACATGGCGCAGGCGCAGCACATGGCGCTCGGCCCTGTGGCGGGCCACAAAACGGCCGCCCGGGCCAAGCCGCGCAAGCCTTGAGTGGGTGGCCTGTCCGGAGGGAATCGAACCCCCGACCCACAGCTTAGAAGGCTGTTGCTCTATCCAACTGAGCTACGGACAGATCAGAGACACCAAAGGCCCGAGACGGGCCTTTGTTGCTGGTGGTGGTGGTCGGAGCGGCGGGATTCGAACTCGCGACCCTCTGCTCCCAAAGCAGATGCGCTACCAGGCTGCGCTACGCTCCGACTGGCTGCGATTCTACCTGCGAAAGCGCAGCCCGCCGTTCGCCTTTCAACGTTTTTCGTACTGCGTCGCACCAAAGAGGTTCTGGCGCGCCTTCTCATCGACCAGCGGCTTGCGGGCACCGGCCAGCACCTGCACCGCCTTTTGCACGGCGGGGCGGGCGGCGATCTTGTCGAACCAGGCCTGGAGATGGGGGTAGTCGGCCCAGTCGATGCCCTGGTTCTGCCAGCTGCGCAGCCAGGGGAAGATGGCGATGTCGGCGATCGAGTAGCTTTTGCCGCCGATCCAGGGGCTGCTTTGCAGGCGCTTGTCCATCACGCCATACAGGCGTTTGGCTTCGTTGGTGTAGCGGTTGATGCCGTACTCGATTTTCTCGGGCGCATAGATGCGGAAGTGGTGCGCCTGGCCCAGCATCGGCCCCACGCCCCCCATCTGGAACATCAGCCACTGCAGCACCTCGTACTTGGCGCGGTCGCTCTTGGGCATGAACTTGCCGGTCTTGGCCGCCAGGTAGATCAGCATGGCCCCCGACTCGAAGATCGAGATCGGTTGGCCGTCCGGGCCATGGGGGTCCACCAGGGCCGGGATCTTGTTGTTGGGGCTGATGTTCAGGAATTCGGGCTGGAACTGGTCGCCCTGGCCGATGTTGACCGCATGCACGCGATAAGGCAGCTTGCACTCCTCGAGCATGATGTGGATCTTGTGGCCATTGGGCGTGGGCCAGGTGTAGAGCTCGATCATGGCCGCGCCGCTCAGCTGCCGCGTGTGACCGGCATCTCGACCTCGCCGGGCACACTCATGTGGCGGGCGTATTCGAGTTTGGCCAGGGAGTTGCGGTGCACCTCGTCCGGGCCGTCGGCCAGACGCAGGGTGCGCTGGTGGGCGTAGGCATAAGCCAGCGGGAAGTCCTGCGACACGCCGGCGCCGCCATGCGCCTGGATCGCCCAGTCGATGATCTGGCAGGCCATGTTGGGGGCCACGATCTTGATCATCGCGATCTCGGCCTTGGCCACCTTGTTGCCCACCGTGTCCATCATGTAGGCGGCCTTGAGCGTGAGCAGGCGGGCCTGTTCGATCATGCAGCGGGCCTCGGCCACGCGCTCTTGCCAGACGGTCTGGCGTGCGACTTCGCGCCCGAAGGCCACGCGGCTGCTCAAGCGCTTGCACATCAGCTCGAGGGCGCGCTCGGCCGCACCGATCGAGCGCATGCAGTGGTGAATCCGGCCCGGGCCCAGGCGACCCTGGGCGATCTCGAAGCCGCGGCCTTCGCCCAGCAGCATATTGCCCACGGGCACGCGCACGTTCTCGAGCAGCACTTCCATGTGGCCGTGCGGGGCATCGTCGTAGCCGAACACGCTCAAGGGGCGCAGCACGGTGATGCCCGGGGTGTTGGCTGGCACCACAATCATCGACTGCTGCGAGTGGCGGGGGGCGTCGGGGTCGGTCTTGCCCATGACGATGTAGACCGCGCAACGCGGGTCACCGGCCCCCGAGGACCACCATTTGCGGCCGTTGAGCACGTATTCGTTGCCCTCGCGGCGGATCTCGCATTCGATGTTGGTCGCATCCGAGGAAGCCACCGCCGGTTCGGTCATCAGGAAGGCCGAGCGGATCTCGCCTTTGAGCAGCGGCTCGAGCCACTGGTCCTTGAGGCCCTCGCTGGCGTAGCGCTCGAGCGTTTCCATGTTGCCGGTGTCGGGCGCTGAGCAATTGAAGACTTCAGGCGCCCAGGGCACGCGGCCCATGATTTCGCACAGCGGCGCGTATTCGAGGTTGGACAGCCCCTCGGGCGCGCGGGGCGACTTGGGCAGGAACAGGTTCCACAAGCCCGCCTGGCGGGCCAGGGGCTTGAGCTCTTCCACGATTTTCGTGGGCACCCAGGCATTGCCCTTGGCGCGGTTCTCTGCGATCTCGTCAAAGAAGCGCTGCTCATTGGGGTAGATGTGCTGGTTCATGAAGGCCAGCAGACGGGCCTGCATGTCCTTGACCTTGGGGCTGTAATCGAAATCCATGGTCTTTGCTCCTTGGTTGGGGGATCAGTGTTGTTGTGCGAAGTGCCAGGCCAGCTCGGCCATCGGTCGGGCCCCCGCGCCCGAGGCGCGGGCCTGCTCGCTCGAGGCGGTGCCGTCTTCCACCCGCTTGGCAATGCCCTGCAGGATGGCGGCGATGCGGAACATGTTGTATGCGAGGTAGAAATTCCAGTCCCTGGCGAGGGCTTGCGGCGTGGTGAAGCCGGTGCGCTCGCAGTAGCGGCGGATGTATTCCTGCTCCGAGGGGATGCCCAGCCCGGCCAGGTCCAGCCCGCCAATGCCGCGGAATGTGCCCGGGGTGATGTGCCAGGCCATGCAGTGGTAGCTGAAGTCGGCCAGCGGGTGGCCCAGGGTCGAGAGTTCCCAGTCCAGCACCGCCAGCACGCGCGGCTCGGTGGGATGGAACATCAGGTTGTCGAGCCGGTAGTCGCCATGGACGATGCCCACCAGCGATTCGTCCTTCGCGCTGTCGGGGATGTTCTTGGGCAGCCACTCGATCAACTGGTCCATCTCGGGGATGGCTTGGGTGATGGAGGCGGCGTATTGCTTGCTCCATCGGCTGACCTGGCGCTCGATGTAGTTGCCCGGTTTGCCGTAACTGGCCAGGCCTTGCCGGGCAAAGTCGACCTTGTGCAGGGCGGCCATCACGCGGTTCATCTCGTCGTAGATGGCGCCGCGCTCGCTGGGGCTCATGCCCGGCAGGGACTGGTCCCAGAGCACCCGGCCCTGCACGAATTCCATCACGTAGAAGGCGCGGCCGATGACGGACTCGTCATCGCACAGCACATGCATTTGGGCCACGGGCACGTCGGTGCCGTGCAGCCCACTCATGACGGCGAATTCACGCTCGATGGCGTGGGCCGAGGGCAGCAGCTTGGCCACCGGGCCGGGCTTGGCGCGCATCACATACTGCCGGCCCGGGGTGATCAGCTTGTAGGTCGGGTTCGATTGCCCGCCCTTGAACATTTCCACCGTCAGCGGGCCCTCAAAACCGGGCAGCTTGGCCGTCAGCCAGGCCTGCAGGGCCGGCACATCGAAACTGTGGGCGCCCGAGACGGGGCGGGTCCCCACGAAATGATCAAATCCACTCATGGGCACCTCGGGTGGCGGGCGCGAACCCGCCCGAACAATGGTTCAGTGGTCGGCGTTGACGATGGCCAACAGGCCTTCGCGATCGAGCACCAGCAGACCGCCCGGCTCGATGCGGATGATCTGCTCGCGCTCCATCTGCTTGAGTTCCTGGTTGACCCGCTGGCGCGAGGCGCCCAGCAGCTGGGCCAGTTCTTCCTGCGCCAGCTGCAGGCTGATGCGGATGGCCTTGGCGTCCGACAGGCTGGGCGCGCCGTAGCTGCGCACCAGGTGGTTGAGCTGCTTGGCCAGCCGCGCCCTCAGGGGCAGGGTGTTGAGGTCTTCCACCAGGCCGTAGAGCTGACGGATGCGGCGCGACTGCAGGCGCAGCAGGGCCTCGTAGAACTCGGCGTGTTGCGACAGGATTTTCTTGAAGTCCGCCTTGGCCACGTTCAGGATGGTGGTCTCCCCGTGCGCGTAGCAGTCGTGGGTCCGACGGTCCCCGTCGAAGATGGCCACATCGCCAAACCAGATGCCCGGCTCCACATAGGTCAGCGTGATCTGCTTGCCCGAGACCGAGGTCGAGCTCACCCGCACCGCGCCCTTGGCGCAGGCGATCCACACCTCGGGCGGGTCGCCGCGCGCAGCGATCATGTCGCCGTCCCGGTAGCGTTTGACGTAGGCGCATCGAAGAATGTCGTGCCGAAGCGATGGTGAAAGTGAAGTGAACCAGCGACCGTTGTTGATCGCCTCTCGTTCTTCCATTGTCAGAATGGGTTCGTCCATGGTCTGTCTTGTCAGTGACTGGTTTGTTGGTTCTTGTCGCGGGCGGGACCGCAACGGCGCTCTTGTGGTGGCTTGACAGCGGCGTGTCAGGCCGGTGTGGGCTTGGGCGGTGCCGGTCTCAGAGGTATCTGGGGGTTTCCTTGTTCAGGAAGGCCGAAATGCCAATGCCGGCATTGGCGTGGTGCAGGTTTTTCACAAAATGGTCGCGCTCGCGCGCCAGCTGCGCGTTGAGCGGGCTGGTGTCGGCTTCGGCCAGCAACTCTTTGACGCTGGCCAGCGCATTCGGGGCGCGCGCATTGAGCTGGGCCGTCCAGGCCAGTGTCTGCTGCAGGGCCTGGCCCGGCTCGGTCAGGCGGTTGACGATGCCCATCTGCTGCAGACGCTCGGCGCCGATGCGCTCGCCACACATGAGCAGTTCAGTCGCGAGTTGCCGCGGAATCAGGCGCGAGAGGCTCCAGCTGCCGCCGCCGTCGGGCGAGAGCGCGATCGAGCTGTAGGCCATCACAAACACGCTGTTGGAGGCGGCCACGATCAGGTCGCAGGCCAGCGCCAGGGAAAAACCGGCCCCGGCCGCCGGGCCTTCGACCGCAGCGACCACCGGTTTGGGAAAAGTACGGATGGCTTCGATCCAGCTGTGCAGGCCCTCGATGCTTTGGGCCTGCACCTCGGGGGGCTGCTGGCGGTTGTTCAGCAGGCGCTGAAGGTTGCCGCCCGCACTGAAGATGCTGCCTTCGCCGGTGATGACGACCGAGCGCACCTCGGGGTTGCTTTCGGCCGCGTTGAGCGCTTCCACGCCCGCCGCATACATCTCGGGCCCCAGGGCATTGCGGTGCTCCGGGTTGGACAGGGTCAGGACCATGGTCTGGCCCTGGCTGGTGCTGATCAGTTGCGCGGCCATGTCCGTTCTCCTCAGTCTTCGGTGTGCATCAGCGACAGCCCGATGGCCCCGCGACGCCGCAGCCAGGGGCTGGGGCGGTAGCGCGGGTCGCCGTAGACGGTCTGCATGTTGAACAGCACCTCCAGGATGCTGTCCGGGCCGAAGCGGTTGCCCATGGCCAGCGGCCCCATGGGGTAAGCCAGGCCGAGCGTGACGGCGGTCTCCAGGTCCTGCGGGGTACACACGCGCTGCTGGCACATGTCCGAGGCGATGTTGACGATGGTGGCGACCACGCGTTGGGTGACAAAGCCACCGCTGTCGCGGATGACCGAGACCGGTTTGCCGTCGCGGGCGAACAGGGCATGGGCGGCGTCGCGCATGTCGCTGCGGGTGGCCGGGTTGGTGGCGATCACGCGGCGCTTGGTGGCGGCATCGGGCACCAGCATGTCGATGCCGATGGTGCGGGCCGGATCGTGCCGGTCCACCACCGCCACGGTGGTCACATCAAAGCCCAAGGGGGCCACCAGGGTCAGCGCCTCGGGGGAGGGTGACTGGCCGGTTTCGATTTTGGCGCCCAGGTCCTTGAGCAGCTGCAGCAGCTCGGAGCGGCGGGCGGCGCGGGGCGACACCCACACCGGGGGGATGTTCTCCACCTGCGGCACGGGCGCTTCGGCAGGGGTCTGCTGCACGCCGTCCACGTATTTGTAAAAACCTTCGCCGACCTTCTTGCCCACCACGCCACCGGCCAGGCGCTGCGCGGTGATGACATTGGGGCGGTAGCGCGGCTCGTCGTAGTACTGGCGGTAGATGGACTCGATCACATGGTGCGAGACGTCCAGCGCCGTCAGGTCAAACAGTTCGAACGGGCCGAGTCGGAAGCCCACCTGGTCGCGCAGGATGCGGTCGATGGTGGCGAAATCGGCCACGCCCTCACTGACGATGCGCAGCGCTTCGGTGCTGTAGCCGCGGCCGGCGTGGTTGACGATGAAGCCGGGGGTGTCGCCGGCCTGCACCGGGGTGTGGCCCATCTGTCGGGTGTAGTCCGACAGGCGCTGGCAGACGGCGGCATCGGTCTTGAGGCCGGCGATCACCTCCACCACCTTCATCAGGGGCACGGGGTTGAAGAAGTGGTAGCCCGCAAAGCGGCCCGGGCGCTGCATGCCGGCGGCAATGGCCGTGACCGACAGCGAGGAGGTGTTGGTCACCAGCACCGCGTCGGCGGCGACGACCTTTTCCAGGTCGGCAAAAACGGCTTTCTTGATGTCGATTTTCTCGACGATGGCTTCCACCACCAGCTCGCAGGCGGCCAGATCTTGCAGCTGGGTGGCTTCGCGAAGGCGTGCCTTGTGGCCAGCGACCGCTTCGGCGCTGAGCTTGCCCTTTTCGAGCAGTTTGTCCCATTGCTGGGAGAGGGCCTCGCGGGCTTTGGCGGTGGCGCCGGGCTGGGCGTCAAACAGCCAGACCTCGCTGCCCGCCTGGGCGGCGATCTGGGCAATGCCACGGCCCATGGCCCCGGCGCCGATGATGGCGACTTTGGAAAATGCAAGCGTCATGTGAAGCGTGAATCGATGGTCTGCTGCGGGAAGAAAGAAAGGGTTACTTGACTCTAACCTGACAATTATGGAGCCTCTTTCAGGGCCGGACGGCCACCGGATGGCGCCGCGCCTGGCGGCTGGCCCACAGGCTCAGGCCGAGCGCGAAGACCAGCACCGCAGACCCCGCCAGCGGCAGGCTGCCCAGACCCTGGTGCAGGATCAGCCAGCCGCCGCTGCTGGCGCCGATGGCCTGGCCGGCGTACATGGCCGAGGTGTTCAGGGCGATCGAGGCCGGGGCCAGCACCGGCGAGAGCTGCAGCAGCCGGGCCTGCTGCGAGGAGTTGGACGCGAACACGCCCAGCCCCCAGGGCACGATGGCCAGCACCATGGCGCTGAAGCTGCCGGTCAGGCTCACCAGGCCCATGCCGGTGGCGATGCCGCCCAGGGCCCAGCCCATGGCCCGGGCCGGGCCCATGCGGTCGATCCAGCGCGAGACGGCCGCATTGCCGACGAAGCCGCACAGGCCGTAGACCAGCAGCAGGCTGCTCAGGGCGGTCGCGCCCTGACCGAAACGCTCGGCCACATAGGGTGCCATGTAGCTGAAGAAGATGAACTGCCCGGCGGCCGAGACCACCGTGATGCTCAGGGTCAGCATCAGCGTGGGAGACAGCAGGGTCTGGCGCCAGGCGCTCGCCGACAGGGGCGGCGGCACCACCTTCGCGGGCATGCGCAGCTGCAGCCAGACGGCCGCGATGACGGACAGCACCGTCATCAGTCCCATGGTCCAGCGCCAGCCGAAGGTGCCGCCAATCCAGGCGCCCAGAGGGGTGCCCAGCACCGAGGCCACCGACCAGCCCAGAAAGACAAAGGTGATGGCCCGCCCGCGCTGCTGCGCCGGCACCAGCAGGCCAATGCAGGCGGCGGCCTGCGGCGTGAACACGGCCGCCGAGAGCATGGCCAGCACCCGTGCCGCCAGCAGCTGGTCAAAGCCGGTGGCCAGCGCGGCCAGTGCATGGAAAAACGCGCACCACACGAGGCTGCCGACCAGCAAACGCCGGCGGTCCCAACGGCCCACCAGCATGGCCAGCAAGGGCGCGCCCAGGCAGACCAGCAGGGCGGAGGCGGAGATCAGCTGGCCTGCGGTGCTGATCGAGACCTGCAGCGAGTCCCGGATCTCGTTGAGCAGACCCGCCACCACCATCACGCCCATGCCAATGACCACATTGCCGAACATCAGCGGCCACAGGACCGCGGGCAGGCGCGGTGGGACTTCGACCCGCGACATCAGCGGCGGACCTGCAGCGCGCCAGGGTTGACGATGTTGGTGGGGGTGCCGCGGATGAAGTTCACGACGTTGTCGAAGGCCGCGCCGAAGTAGAGCTCGTAGCTTTCCTTCTCGACGTAGCCGAGGTGCGGTGTGCAGATGCAGTTTTCCAGACGCAGCAAGGCGGTGCCCTGCAGGATCGGCTCGGATACGAACACATCGACCGCCGCCAGCCCCGGGCGGCCGCGGTTGAGGCCCTGGATCAGCACGCCGGTGTCGATCAGTTCGGCGCGCGAGGTGTTGACGAACAGGGAAGTGGGCTTCATGCGCGCCAGGTCATCGGCCTGGACGATGTGCCGGGTTTGCTCGGTGAGCCTCAGGTGCAGGGACAGCACATCCGATTCGCTGAAAAAGGCCTCGCGCGAGGGGGCGGCGGTGTGTCCGTCGGCCACGGCTTTTTCGCGGGAGGCTTCGCTGCCCCAGACCATGACCTGCATGCCAAAGGCCCGGCCATAGCCTGCGACCAACTGGCCAATCCGGCCGTAGCCCCAGACGCCCAGCGTCTTGCCGCGCAGGACGGTTCCGAGGCCGAAATTGGGTGGCATAGAGGCGGCCTTGAGTCCCGATTGTTGCCAGGCGCCGTGCTTGAGGTTGCCGATGTACTGTGGCAGGCGGCGGGTTGCCGACATGATCAGCGCCCAGGTCAGCTCCGCAGGAGCCACCGGCGAACCCACGCCTTCGGCCACGGCGATGCCGCGCTCGGTGCAGGCTTCCAAATCAATGTGGCCGCCGACCCGCCCGGTCTGGGCGATCAGCTTGAGGCGGGGCAATTTTTCGATGAGGGCGCGGTTGAGGGCGGTGCGCTCACGGATCAGGACCAGAATGTCGGCGTCCTTGAGACGCACGGACAGCTGACCCAGGCCTTTGATGGTGTTGGTGTAGACCTTGGCCGGGTAGGCCTCGAGCTTGGCGGCGCAGTCGAGCTTGCGCACAGCGTCCTGGTAGTCGTCAAGGATCACAATGTTCATCCCTCCATTGTGCCTTGCGACATGCCGGGCCCGCCCCGGGCGCCCGTGAGCTGCGGGGCGGTGCCGCTCAGTGCCGGGTGGCCTGGGCCTGCCGGGCGGCCTCGTGCGCGACCAGGCGGTCCAGTTCGGCGCACACATCGGCCATGCGGCCAGAGATCACCAGGCGGCCGACCTCGCCCGGTCGCTGCGTGGCGTCACAGACCCGCACCACACGCAGGGCGGTGGGGCGGGGCGCGCAGGCCGAGCCGACAGGACGGGGCATCGGGGCAGAGCGGTCGGTCGACGGCCGGACCATGCGCGACGCGCGCAGTGGCGCGCTGGCGGCGTGGCCCCGGGTGGCCTTGTGGCTGAGATTGGAAAAACCTTGAAACAGGCTGGAGAGGGTGAGCAGTGCGATTCCCATGTGAAACCTTTCGGAGATGCTGGAGGTTGGACACAGGCAGGATTGCAATCGGAACCGTCTCGCCACAGGGTTTGCCGTGCTCGGCAAACGCCCGCCACCTGCTGCGGACGGTGGGTGTTACATGAGCAGGCTGTTGCGGATCAGGCCAACCGCCAGGCCTTCGATGTCAAAAGCGTCTTCGGGCTGCACCACAATCGTCTGGTAGTCGGGGTTTTCGGGCAGCAGCTCGATGTGGTCGGGCAATTGGCGCAGGCGCTTGACCGTGACTTCATCGCCCAGGCGGGCCACCACGATCTGGCCGTTGCGGACATTCTTGGTGGCTTTGACGGCCAGCAGGTCGCCGTCCATGATGCCGGCGTCGCGCATGGACATGCCGCGCACCCGCAGCAGGTAGTCGGGCACTTCGCTGAACAGCGTGCTTTCGACGTGGTAGGTCCGGTCCACGTGTTCCTGGGCGAGAATGGGGGAACCGGCGGCGACGCGGCCAACCAGGGGCAGGCTCAGCTGGCCCAGGCCGGGCAGCGACAGGCTGAACGGGTCGGCATCGCCGCGGGGGGCGCTGCGGCTGCCACCTTTGAGGCGGATGCCGCGGGAGGTGCCGCTGACCAGCTCGATCACCCCCTTGCGGGCCAGGGCCTTGAGGTGTTCTTCGGCGGCATTGGCGGATTTGAAGCCCAGCGTGGCGGAAATTTCGGCCCGTGTCGGTGGGGCGCCCGTGTGGGTGATGGCGCTGCGGATCAGGTCCAGGATTTCCTGCTGGCGGGCGGTCAGTTTGGGGCTGTCGGACATGGCGGGCTCCTTGAAGTGGGGGATGAATCTGTTTTTTCATCCAGTAACTGTATTTTTGACCAGTTTTTGGAAGAGCGCAAGTGGTGAACGAAAAAAAATTGCAGCAGTGGGTGGTTCTGGGCACCGGCGGCACCATCGCCGGCACCGGGCGCGGCGCCCATGACCACACCGGATACACCGCCGCCCAGCTGGAGGTGCGGGCCTTGCTGGAGGGGGTTCCGGGCCTGTCGCAGGGGCTCGACGGTGCCTCCCTCTTGTGCGAACAGGTGGCCCAGCTCGACAGCAAGGACATGGACCACGCCACCTGGCAGGCCCTGGCCTTGCGTTGCCAGCACTGGCTGGCGCAGCCGGAGGTGGGGGGCATCGTCATCACCCACGGCACCGACACGCTGGAAGAAACCGCCTGGTTCCTGCAACTGGTGCTGGAGGCCCGCAAGCCGGTGGTGCTGACCTGCGCCATGCGCCCGGCCACCGCTCTGATGGCCGATGGCCCACAGAACCTGCTGGACGCCTTGACGGTGGTGCGCGAGCCCATGGCCCGGGGCGTGCTGGTGGTGTGCGCCGGTCGCATCCACAGCGCCCGCGCCGTTCAGAAAGTCCACCCGTATCGGCTCGACGCTTTCAGCTCAGGGGACGCCGGACCACGCGGCTGGGTGGAAGAAGGCCACGTGCGCTGGGCCGACCCCGGCAGCTGGCCGACCGTGCATCCGCATGCCCAGCGGGCCCTGGCCCTGCCGGTGACCGATTGGCCCTGGGTCGAAGTCGTCCACAACCACGCCGGGGCCGATGCGCGCCACCTCGAATCCTTGGTGGCTGCGGGGGTTCAGGGTCTGGTGGTGGCGGGCACCGGCAACGGCACAGTGCACCAGAGCCTGCTCCATGCGCTGGCCAAGGCCGAGGCCGCGGGGGTGGCCGTGCGCTTGGTCAGCCGCTGCGCCGAGGGGCAGATGGTGGGCGAGCCCGTGACCTTGCCGGCGCAGCCCGATGGCCTGCCTGCCTTCAAGGCACGCATCAGCCTGATGCTGGACCTGATCTGAGGCTGCGGCGCAGGGGCGGATCAGCCGGCGAGTGCGGCGAAGGCGCGCGCGGTGATTTCTTCGACGGTGCCGGTGCCGCTGATGGCGCGGTACTTGGGCGCCGCGGCCGGGTCCTGCTGGGCCCAGCCGGAGTAGTAGTCAACCAGCGGGCGGGTCTGGCTGCTGTAGACGTCCAGCCGTTTCTTGACGGTTTCTTCCTTGTCGTCCTCGCGCTGCACCAGCGGTTCGCCGGTCACGTCGTCCTGGCCGGCGACCTTGGGCGGGTTGAACTTGACGTGGTAGGTGCGTCCGGACGCAGGGTGAGAGCGGCGACCGCTCATGCGCTCGATGATGGCGTCAAAGGGGACGTCGATCTCGAGCACGTAGTCGAGCTTGACGCCGGCCGCCTTCATGGCCTCGGCCTGCGGAATCGTGCGGGGAAAACCATCGAACAGGAAGCCCTTGGCGCAATCGGGCTGGGCGATGCGGTCCTTGACCAGGTTGATGATCAGGTCGTCGCTGACCAAGCCACCCGCGTCCATGACCTTTTTGGCTTCCAGACCCAGCGGGGTGCCGGCCTTGACGGCGGCGCGCAGCATGTCACCCGTGGAAATCTGCGGAATGCCGTACTTTTGGCAGATGAAATTGGCTTGGGTGCCTTTGCCGGCGCCGGGGGCGCCCAACAGAATGAGTCTCATGGTGTTGTCCTGATGGCTTGGGAGTTCGCTTGGTCGGGCATGGCCCGACCCTGTTTCGAGAATAGCACGCGAGCGCTCCGACTGGCTTACGCCGGGGTCGGGTTCGCAAAAATGCCACGCACACGGTCCAGATCGGCCGGCGTGTCCACGCCGGGGCCTGGAGCGGCTTCGGTGATGTGCACGGCGATGCGGTGGCCGTGCCAAAGGGCGCGCAGTTGTTCGAGCGCCTCCAGTGTTTCCACAGGGGCGGGGGGCAGCGTCGGAAACTGCCGCAGAAAACCGGCGCGGTAGCTGTAGATGCCGATGTGGCGCAGCGGGGCCGGCGAGGGCAGGGCCTGAAAGCGGCCCCCGGCATCGCCGGCCACCAGGCCATCACGCCAGCAGGGGATGGGCGCGCGGCTGAAGTACAGCGCCATCTGACGGGCATCCACGACCACCTTGACCACATGCGGGCTGGTGAACTCGGCCAGCGCGTCGATCGCATGGGCGGCGGTGCCCATGCTCGCCTCGGAGCGCTCGGCCAGCACCCGGGCCACCTCGTCGATCAGCGACGGCGCAATCAGCGGCTCATCGCCCTGGACATTGACCACCAGGGCCTCACCCGGCAGGCCCAGCAGCTGGCAGGCTTCGGCCAGGCGATCGCTGCCGCTGAGGTGGTCCTGGCGGGTGAGCAGGGCTTCGATGCCGTGGCGCTCGCAGGCTTGCAGCACGCGCGCATCATCGGCCGCCACCACCACGCGGCGGGCCTGGGACTGCGCCGCGCGTTGCGCCACGCGCACGACCATGGGCAGGCCCGCGATGTCGGCCAGCGGTTTGTCGGGCAGCCGGCTCGAAGCCATCCGTGCCGGGATGATGACGGTGTAGTCCATGCGGCTCAGACGAGGGGCGTGCGTGTGGCGGCGAGCTGTTCCAGTTCCTCGTCGCTCAGCGTGCGGGCTTCGTTCTCGAGCAGGATCGGGATGCCGTTGCGGATCGGGTAGGCCAGACGGGCGCTGCGCGAAAGCAGTTCCTGTCGTGCGCGGTCCAGGTCCAGCGGGCCCTTGGTGACCGGGCAGACCAGCAGTTCAAGCAGTTTGTTGTCCATCTGCCGATGATACCGGCGCGCTTGCGGGGGGCCTTGTGGGCGGCAAGGGCAGTCCCAGCCGGCGCAGCTGGCCATCCAGGGCTGACCAGAAAGCGGCTTCGGGCACCATCTGCAGCGGCACCGCCCAGGCCTGGGCTTGATGGGCCCAGAGTTTCACCGCATCCTTTTCGGTGCACAGCAACGGGCGGCCGCTTGCGGGGGCTTGCCAGCCTGCAAAGTCGTGGTGGTCGGGCATGGCATGGGTTTGCGCCAGCGTCAGCCCGCTGGCGCGCAGCATGTCGAAAAAAGCCTGCGGACGCGCCAGCCCGGCCACCGCATCGACCGGGGCCGAGGCCAGCGATGCCAGCGTGCAGGTCTGGCCATGGGCGTTGACCGCCTCGGCGGCCAGCTGCCTGCGTGCGGCGTAGCCTGTGCCATCGGTGCGCCCATGGGTGTAGAGCAGCAGGTCCACCGGGCGGGGCCAGGGTTCGCGCAGCGGGCCGGCGGGCAGCAGCCAGCCGTTGCCCACGCCCCGGTCGTCCATCAGGCAGATTTCCAGATCGCGCTGCAGGGCCAGATGCTGCAAACCGTCGTCACAGACGATCAGCTGCACCTCCGGGTGCGCTTGCAGCAGCCGACGCGCGGCCTCCAGCCGCGAGGCGCCGACCCAGACCGGCACGCCGGTGCGGCGCTGGATCAGCAGGGGTTCGTCACCGACCTCGGCCGGTGTGCTGTTGGCCTGGACGCTGCGCACCTGCCGGTCCTGGCGGCCATGGCCGCGCGAGACCACGCCGACCGCCAGGCCGAGCGCTCGCAAGTGCTCGATGAGGGCCACGGTGGTGGGGGTTTTGCCAGCGCCGCCGGCCACCACATTGCCGACCACGATGACGCAGGCCCCCGGGTGCCCTGAACGCAGCCAGCCGCGTTGATACGCGGTCCGGCGCAGCCGCCACAGCGCGCCATAGCACCAGGACAGCGGCAGCAGCAGCCAGGCGGGCAGGGCGCGGCGCGTCCAGAGGCGCGGCAACAGGGTGTGCAGGCCGAGCATGGTCAAGGGCTTGTCCGTCTGGACAGGCCGATCTGGCGAAGGGGCGGGCGGGGCATCGGCGGCAAGCAGCGGCTTTCTGGGGCGGTCGGGCAGAGCGGATTATCGTGGAAGCGGCGGGCCGGGCCCCGCCTGCGCGCGCCTGTGGATAACTTTGTGAACAATCGCCCGCATCGCCTGGCCATCGGACCGTGAATCGGCCAGCCGGCGCTACACTGGGCCGCGGTTGAGGTGAGAAAAATCATTCAGAATCAAGGACTTGCCCTGGTGCAAAAGCGCTGGTCCGGGGCCGCGCGCCATACCCTTGCCGGTACGTGTTTTTTGTGGAATGCTTTTGTTTCTTTTTGTTGCAAATCCGTTGATTTGCGCCGTCTTGAGGTGGTGAATCACCATGTTTGCAAAAAATGAGACTGCCGCCATCGTCTGGGAAGTGTCTACCCTGTGCGCGGCCGTGGCCGATGCGCTCGATGCCCGCTTCAACCCGGTGGCGGTGCGTGGCGAAATCTCGGGTTTTTCCCGCGCCGCCAGCGGGCATTGCTACTTTTCCTTGAAGGACGAACGCGGACAGATCCGCTGCGCCATGTTCCGCCGCGCGGCGGGGCTGCTGGATTTTTCACCGGGCGACGGCACGCTGGTCGAGGTCCGTGGACGCCTCGGGGTGTACGAAGCCCGTGGCGACCTGCAACTGATTGTCGAATCGATGAGCCGGGCCGGACAGGGGGCGCTGTTCGAGCAGTTCCTGCGGCTCAAGGCCAGGCTGGAAGCCGAAGGCCTGTTCGAGGCTTCGCGCAAGCGTGGCTTGCCTTTGCAGCCCCGTGCGATCGGTGTGGTCACCTCGACCGGCGCGGCCGCCTGGCACGACGTCATGACCGCCCTGCAGCGGCGGGTGCCCCACATCCCGGTGCGCCTGGCGCCGGCCCAGGTGCAGGGAACCGGCGCTGCGGCCACCCTGGTCCAGGCCTTGCAAAACCTGTACGCCTGGACGGCCGAAGACCACCCGAGCGAGCCGCCCATCGATGTGATCCTGCTGGTGCGTGGCGGCGGATCGATCGAAGACCTCTGGGCCTTCAACGACGAGACCCTGGCCCGCGTGATCGCCATGAGCCCGGTGCCGGTCATCAGTGGCGTGGGCCACGAAACCGATTTCACGGTGGCCGACTTCGTGGCCGATGTGCGTGCCCCCACGCCCACGGCGGCGGCCGAGATGGCCGCCACCGCCCGCGACGAACTGCAGCAGGCGCAGGATCACCTGGCCCATCGCCTGACGCATGCCCTGGAGCGCCAGCTCGACCGGCAGGCCCAGCGCCTGGACAGTGCCGCGGCGCGGCTGGGCCGCCCGCAGGCGGTGCTGGCGCGCCAGTCGCAAACCCTCGACCGGCTGGCCTTGCGCTGGCGTGCCGCTCCCGCGGCAGTGTTAAGCAGCGGGCTGCACACGCTCGAACGTGGCTCGGATCGGCTGCATCACGGTCTGGCCCGCGCCGTGCAGCAGCATGGGCAACAGCTCGAGCGGCTCGGGCTGCGTCTGGCCGCGCTGGATCCGCAGCGGGTGCTCGATCGTGGCTATGCCTGGCTCAGCGATGAGGCCGGCCACGCGCTCACGCGCGCCGGGCAGCTGTCTGCCGGGCAACACGTGCAGGCGACGCTGGCCGACGGCACGGCGCGCCTGGTGGTGCGTTAGCCTGCATTGCAATACCCCCAAGACACGCCCATACGCATCCGCCCCTAAAATGCCGCTTTCCCTTTGCAATACCACTGAACAAGAGGACACCATGGAACACACCTTGCCCGCACTGCCTTACGCCATCGATGCTCTGGCCCCCCATTACTCCAAGGAAACCCTGGAGTTCCATCATGGCAAGCACCACAACGCCTATGTGGTCAACCTCAACAACCTGCAAAAGGGCACCGACTTCGAAAACATGGACCTCGAGTCCATCATCAAGAAATCCAGCGGTGGCATCTACAACAATGCCGCCCAGATCTGGAACCACACCTTCTTCTGGAACTGCATGAAGCCCAACGGCGGTGGCGAGCCCACCGGCGCCGTGGCCGCCGCCATCAACGCCAAGTGGGGCAGCTACGCCGCTTTCCGTGAAGCCTTCGTCAAGAGCGCCGTGGGCAACTTCGGCTCCGGCTGGACCTGGCTGGTCAAGAAGGCCGACGGCTCGGTCGACATCGTCAACATGGGCGCCGCCGGCACCCCGCTGACCACCGGCGACACCGCGCTGCTGACCGTGGACGTGTGGGAACACGCCTACTACATCGACTACCGCAACCTGCGCCCCAAGTTTGTCGAGACCTTCCTCGACAAACTGGTGAACTGGGACTTCGTCGCCAAGAACTTCGGCTGATCCCCAATCGCCTCACAAAAAGCCCGCTGATGCGGGTTTTTGTTTTGTGGCTTGGTGAACGACTTAGCCAGAAGGCCGAGGCCTGGGGCTGGCTGCCGATTTCTGCGTACCCCCGCAGCATGAGGCGGACGGCCCTGGGGCCCCTCTGCCCGGGCGGGGCACGCAGATCAAGAGCGATCAGCGGATCATCATCCCGCCATCGGCCACCACCGTCTGCCCCGTCACATA
>JACCDH010588942.1_pt1 | contig 25418 bp, 26 predicted proteins | sample 7442481 | NCBI WGS metagenome assembly JACCDH01 (sample SAMN15323433, study PRJNA562643) | freshwater metagenome | isolation source: river surface water | place: USA:Blue River Watershed | collected 2017-08-15 | reverse complement strand
TGAGCGTTTATTCGGCGATGGATCCAAGAATTCGCTGTTGCTGATCATCCATGGAAATGAATCAAGCTCCTTGGTGACCCTGCCGAAAATTGATGGATCATCCGAGTACGAAGAACTTTGGAATAGCGCCCAAGAAGCTCCGACCATTACAGCAAGAAAACTCTATGCGGGTGACCAGGTACAACTATCTGGCACGTCAATGCTACTTTTGCGCGTCAACTAGCCTCGCCAATCTAACAAGTCGGTAAAGCATTTGAGTCTGGGCCGAACGACCCTAAAAACATCAGTAAGTTATGAAGGGTGAGCAAAAGCAGTGAAATCAGCTACCATAACGATCGGCCGTTTGGGCGACTCCCCATTCTGAATGTCTCCCCCAGCGTTGAATCCGGTCGCTGGGCCGCCAAGGCATTTATTGGCGAAGTAATTCCGTTTAGCGCGAGTGTCTTTCGAGAGGGCCACGATTCGCTTGGTGTGGAACTGCTCTTGAACTCTCCGACCGGCAAAACAACTGTGCATCGAATGAAACCGGGCAGTCTGGGCTCGGATCTTTGGCACACCAAGGTACTAATTCGGGAAGAAGGAAACTTTTCTTTTCAAATCAGAGCCTTCGCCGATGACTTTGACACTTGGCACCACAACGCCACAATTAAAATTGCCGTAGGTTCCGATGAAGAATTGATGATGATGGAGGGTGCCGCTGTATTCAAGCGCGCCCTTGCCGAAAAAGACCGATCAAAAAACAGCAGCAAAATTTGTGAACTTGCGCTGTCAATTTTGCAAGATCCAAAGCTAACCCCAAAGGCAAAACTAGTTGCGGTTGAGTCCGATGACATCCTGCAGACTATGGAATTTGAACCACTTCGAAGCCTCACGACCCTTAGCGAAAGTTTCACACTCAAATCTGAGCGCGAACGATCTGGCGTGGGAGCCTGGTATGAATTCTTCCCCCGAAGCGAAGGTGCCGTTTTTGATGCCAAGACGAAAACCTGGGCCTCCGGGAATTTCGTAACCGCAGCAAAGCGTTTGCCGGCCGTGGCGGCCATGGGTTTCAACGTTCTGTACCTGCCACCGATTCATCCAATCGGTGTTGCCTTTCGTAAGGGCCCAAACAATACGCTAAACGCGGGACCTCAAGATCCTGGTTCCCCTTGGGCGATTGGGTCCGCGCATGGCGGGCACGACACAATTCACCCTGATCTTGGCAGCGAGCAAGATTTCAAGGCGTTTGTTAAGACAGCAAATGGTCTTGGTATAGAGATTGCCCTTGATCTTGCGCTTCAGGCTTCCCCAGACCACCCATGGGTAAAAAGCAACCCCGAGTGGTTCACCACGCGCGCAGATGGAACCATTGCCTACGCAGAGAATCCGCCAAAAAAATATCAAGACATATACCCCATAAATTTTGACAATGATCCTCAGGGTATTTATTTTGAAGTTCTGCGGGTTGTGAATCACTGGATCTCCATGGGTGTAAAAATTTTCCGAGTTGATAACCCCCACACCAAGCCGGTTGCCTTTTGGGAGTGGCTAATTCAACAGGTCAATCAAGAGCATCCGGACGTTGTATTTCTTGCAGAGGCCTTCACTCGACCAGCGATGATGCACGCCCTTGGCAAGGCTGGTTTTCAGCAGTCCTATACCTACTTCACGTGGAGAAACACGAAGTGGGAGCTTGAGTCTTATCTAAAGGAACTTGCCCACGAGAGCGCAGCGTTTTTTAGACCTAACCTATGGGTGACGACCCCAGATATTCTCACCGAATATTTACAATTTGGTGGTCCGGCAGCACACAAAATCCGTGCTGCAATTGCGGCCCTAGCCTCACCAAGCTGGGGCATGTATGCCGGTTACGAACTATGTGAGTCGGTTGCCAGACCTGGTGCTGAAGAGCACATCGACAGCGAAAAATACGAGTATCGACCCAGGGATTGGAATGCCGCTGAAGCAAGCGGAAGAACTATCTCTGGATACATTGCCAGGTTGAATCAAATTAGAGGTGCGCACGCTGCCGTTCGACAGCTGAGAAACATAGAATTTCACCACACTGACGACTCTGCCATTCTGGCTTTCTCAAAGTATTTGGCGGCCGAGCACAGCCCAACCGGAAAAGCTGACGCCATTCTTGTGGTTGCCAACGTGGATCCGCACGCAGTACGTGAAACCACCGTGCATCTTGACCTTGCCAAACTGGGAATTAGCGAAGGCTCGAGTTTTGAAGTGAAAGATCTCATCACCAACGAGTCCTATATTTGGACGACCGATAATTTCGTTCGGCTAGACGCCTTCAAAGAGCCGGTACACGTTTTTGAAATTGGCAGCACCGTAAAGTCGGCATAATTATGGCAATCCTAAGAAAGAAGTCTTCTATTACTCTTCCAAACATTTCCGAAGACATTATTGCCCGGGTGGCAAATGGATCACACCATGACCCGCACTCTCTGCTGGGTATCCATCCGTTGGAAAAAGGCTGGGTAGTGCGCACTCTCAAGCCGCTGGCAAAGAGCGTTTCGGTTGTTATTGATGACATCGAACCAATTCAACTTGAGCACCTAAGTCACGGAATCTGGCAAGGTTTTGTAGCCTCGAAGAAGCTTCCGGACTACCGAATAAGTGCAAAATACGAGGGCGATGGTGATGAGATTGAATGGCGCGTTGACGATCCCTACCGTCACCTGCCGACAATCGGTGAGCTGGACCTTCACCTGATTAGTGAGGGCCGCCACGAAGAACTTTGGCTGGCATTGGGCTCTCATGTCACAACCATCCAAGGCGCATCCAGTTCAAGCACTGGAACCAAGTTTGCAGTTTGGGCCCCAAACGCCCAAGCGGTGCGGGTCGTGGGCGATTTCAACCACTGGAATGGTGTCTCACACGCAATGCGAGTTATGGGTGCCTCGGGCGTTTGGGAAATCTTCATTCCTGGAATCGGAGCAGGAACTAAATACAAGTACGAGATTCTCACAAAATCGGGAAACTGGATCACCAAGATTGACCCGCTAGCCCGGGCAACAGAATTACCACCTGCAACGGCCTCAGTGGTGGCCGAATCCACCTACCAGTGGAAAGATGCAGATTGGATAGCGGCCAGAAGTAAACGTGATGCGCTCAAGTCACCGATGTCTATTTACGAACTTCATGCTGGTTCATGGCGCCTTGGTCTTGACTATCGCACACTTGCCGATCAGCTGATCCCATATGTAAAAGAAATGGGATTTACCCACGTTGAATTCATGCCGCTGGCCGAGCATCCCTACGCCCCATCCTGGGGCTACCAGGTCACCGGCTACTACGCTCCGACTTCGCGATTCGGCAGCATGGATGACCTTAAGTTTTTGATTGACAGACTTCACGAAGAGAACATCGGTGTGATCATTGACTGGGTACCCGCCCACTTCCCTAAGGATGAGTGGGCGCTTGGTCGCTTTGATGGACAAGCACTATACGAACACGTCGATCCAAGACGCGGTGAGCACCCAGACTGGGGAACCTACATTTTTGATTTTGGTCGCAACGAAGTCAAGAATTTTTTGGTGGCCAATGCCCTCTACTGGCTAGAAGAATTCCATGTCGACGCTCTTCGAGTTGATGCGGTCGCATCGATGCTTTACCTGGATTACTCTCGCGAGGGTGATGACTGGCTTCCAAACCAATACGGGGGCCGCGAGAACCTTGATGCAATTGCGTTCATGCAAGAGGTTAACGCCACCGCCTACAGACGTAACCCCGGAATCATGATGATCGCCGAGGAATCAACCAGCTGGGGTGGCGTGAGCGCACCAACCGATGGCGGTGGCCTGGGATTCGGCTTCAAATGGAACATGGGTTGGATGAATGACACCCTGCAATACATCGAGAAGGATCCTGCATATCGCAAGTACCATCATGGCGAGCTGACCTTTTCGATGCTTTATGCCTACGACGAAAAATTCATTCTGCCGATAAGTCACGATGAGGTTGTGCATGGCAAGGGTTCACTTCTGGCCAAGATGCCTGGTGACCGTTGGCAACAATTAGCCAACGTTCGTGCCTACTTGGCATTCATGTGGTCTCATCCCGGCAAGCAGCTTTTATTTATGGGCTCCGAGTTCGGCCAGCAATCAGAGTGGTCTCAGGAACGTGGTCTTGAGTGGTGGATTCTTGATCAACCAAGTCACCGTGGTTTGCAATCTTTAGTTTCGATGCTCAACAAGCTTTACGTTGAAAATGCATCACTGTGGCAACTCGATCACGAACACCGCGGATTCGTTTGGATCGATGGCGGCAACGCAGATGACAACGTGCTGAGTTTCCTGCGTTTCGATGAAAACGATAACCCAATCGCAGTAGTGATTAACTTCGCTGGCCATCCACACCACAACTTTAGGCTTGGCTTGCCTAAGAGTGGCACCTGGACTGAAATCCTAAACACCGATGCCATTGAGTTTGGTGGCTCCGGCGTGGGAAACTTTGGGGCAATCAAAGCCAATGATGCAGGTAGCCACGGTCAACCTCATTCAGCGGTGATTTCGGTTCCGCCGCTTGGTGCTGTCTGGTTCAAGCCAGCAATCTAACCGCTAGTACAGCAAGGCTGCTAATGACCGGCGTGCTGCCGCTAACTCAGGGGCATCCGGCGGAGAAACGGCAAAAAGCTCAAGCAAGTGCTTTCGTAGTTTTTCACGCTCATCTTTATCTGCGACAGCGAAGCGAGTGAGGATGGTCTGGTATCCCTCGGCTGGGTGCCCAACGGCAACGCAGGCATCGGCTTTTAGAACGGTTGCATCAAAGTCAGTTGGGGAGCTAGCCAGCACTGCCTCAAAGTCAATCCCCTTGGTGCGAAGCAACAATTTCGATTGAGCCAATCCTGCAACAGCCATCGCATCAGCAGGATTCTCGTTCAAAGCCGATTCATAGTGAGCAATGGCGGACTCATAATCACCGGCATCAATTGCGTCGTAGGCGGCTTTGTGCTTCGGCGGTAACTCTTGAACTTGCTCTTCGGTGAATTCGGTAGACACTTCAAGCAAGCCATTTACGCCGTTTTCCTCAGCCACCTGAAGCAACCTGGTCAGCACGGTTTGAATTGTGTCCGCGGTTTGATCGCCTTCAAAAAGCGGAATCGGCTGCCCCTTAATTAAGGCAACCACGCTCGGCACTTCTTTCACGCCAAACGCCTGCGCAACACTGAGCGACGCCTGGGTGTCCACTCGTAGCAAAAACATTTTGCCGTCAAGTTTTCTTACCAAGGCAAGGAGCTTCTCGCTGAGCTGCTGGCTCGACTCAAGGTCGGCGGCAAAAAAATCGATCAGCACTGGAACCGTGCCAGAAATGGTCACGAAGTTTTTTAGATTTGCCTCGGTGCCCTGCGCAGTGACGTCAGGAACCTTGATTGCAGAAACTGGTGCAGCCGGATTGGCGGTTGCTGACTTAGCAATTGGATCTGCCTTCTTAAGGCCTGATAGATCAACCGCGCCTGCCAGGCTTGCTCTTGACATGAAGTCAGCCACTATAGGCTCCTTACGCTGACTAGACCCTGAGTCACACCCAACAGTCGAATTCCAGCGGTGTCACTCAGCGCAGGAACGTAGAACAACATCATATCTCCGTAGACGCTTCGCACACCACGAGTCGAACCGTCAGCGCCTAACAGAACCTTCTCCTGTCCAGAAACTGCAACTGCAGAGCCGCGCTTCTTGGGCTTGATGATGTACGTGTCAGTCATGTACACAGCTACCAATGCCCCCGCTTTCGTGGTTGAAAGAGAAATTACGTTTTTGTTGCCCAGCGTGTGCGTGAACTTTATAGTTCCAGTCGTCAAATTTGCCACCTGGCTTTTTTGACTTTCCGAAACCTGCTTGAAGAACTCGTCTTTGGCGAGGTCAAATAGTCCGTAACTGAGACTCGCTGCCCCTCTGTTCAGAACGTCACCATAGGCTGACGCAATGTCCTCCGGAGCTAATTTCAAAAAGAGAGATTTGATGTCTACTGGGATTGCACCATTCTCGCTCGCCGGTACCTCTGGAATCTTGGCCCCGGGCATTAGGCGAATGTTGTACCAAAGCATGTATTTACTTCGCGGTGTGGCCTGCTCAAATACCAGCATTTGAGGCAACGCTTCGTCACCGGCCTCATCGGTCACAACCATCAGACTGCGCGGCCATGTATCGGTGGCAGCAGGAAGACTGAAGGTGATTGGTTTTGACACGATCTTCGGCAATTTCGCAACGCTTGCTGATCTAGTTCGCAAAATATAGTTGGCTGAACGCTGTGCGAGGGCGGGGCCTGCAAACCTTGAAACCAAAATTTTCTTGTCGTTCACCAAGTCTGCATCCGCGGCAATCTTTTCGACATCCAAAAGAATCTTGTCAACCTGATCGGCGTTCAAGGCCACGGGTGGAACGTCGATTGCGCTTATAGAGGGTGAAGGGCTAGGTGCGACTTGAGTAGGGCTAGAACAGCCCGCACCGAAGGAAAGCAAAGAAATAGCCAACGGAATTGAGATAAATGCGCGTCTAGCCGATCTGCGACCCCGCACAGGAGCATTAGCCTTGTTGCGCTTTACCTTGTAACGCGGCGGTTTTGGCGGCGTTGGGGTGCGACGCCTAGGGCCGCGCGACTTCCGCATGTGCCTGTATGCCAAATAATTCATCACAAAAGCAGCGGCCAATAACACGGAGCCTGCAATCAATAAGACATTTGATCGAGTCAAATCGTGGGCAATTGGCCAAACGATTGCAATTTCGCTCGGAAGGGGCTTCACGCCGTCGCTCGCGATTAGGGCTGCACCTTCTTCAGAGCGAGAGATTTGCAGTGAGCCAAATGAGTTGGCTTTAGTTTCTGATCGCCACAAATCGGATCCAATTGGGTTCTCAAGGTTTTTCGCCCCCAAACTTGAAACATTCTCAAGTTTTTTGCCTTTTTCAGCGAATTGGATGGTTTCGTATTCTGAAACTCCAACCCATGCTCGAATGTCAGATTCGCGGCCGGAGGCTATGAAAATAGGCTTTGATCCCCGTGCTTGAACAAAAGGGTTTCCTGGGTGCTTTGCCAGAGTTTCCGCTGGAACGATTGCCAGGGGTTTTGAGCTCTTGATTTCGATGGATTCAGTGAAGTTTGCCGGAGGGGCCCAAATTGTGCGCTCGGCAAGGCCAAAAAGCAGAGTAAATACCGAGACCACGAATAGCGCGGCTGCAATCAGAAAGCGCATGCTATATCCAATCAGGGTAAACTTGGCACGGGCAGGATTGCCCTTACTATTCTAACCAAGTGCCTAGGAGCCCAACTTTTGTCTGGCGAAGAGACCCAATTCCCCGTAGTCATGCGTGGCTACGAACGCGGCTTGGTTGATGACGCCATTTTGGACCTGCGCAAGGAGTTAATGCAGCTATCTGCCCAGAACTCCCAGTTAGCTCTTGAGCTCAAGGAAGCCACAAAAGCCCTAGACGAAGCCAAAGCCACCCTCGCCGAGACCGCCGATCCCACATATTCGGGAGTAGGGGCTCGAGCAGCCCTTATCTTGAGCACGGCCGAAGACCAGGCGCAAAACCTGATCCAAGACGCCCAAAGGGAGATTGAACGGCAAAAAAAGGCCCTCCACGAGGAAATCGATAACCTCCGAGGAGAGGCCAAGGGATACTACGACTCCCTGGTTGCCGAGGCTCAACGCCGATCCGATCGAATCTTGATTGCGGCAAGAAGCGACTATGACGACATGCTTTCTCAAGCACGCTCAGAGGCTACTCGCCTAAAAGAAGAGTCGATACGTGAGGCCGGTTCAATCCGAGGCGCAATCTCAACCGAGGTGGCGAAAATGAAGGCTACCGCCAAGCGTGAAATCGAAGCTCAAAAAGCAGCCGTCGAGCGCGACCTAGCCGAGCGCAAACTGCTGGCATTCAGAGACAATACCCGCAATCTTGATTTTGAAATGGCCTCGTCCCTGCTAACTGAGCAAGCGCGCATTGATCTGGAACTGGAACTAACCGCTCGTCGTCAAGAGGCAGAGGCAGAATACCTACGCAAGCACCAAGAAGCTGTGGCAGCAACCCAGCGCTACCTTGATGATGCCAACGCCCAACTTTCTTCAGCACTGACTCGCGCTAATGCTGCTCGTCTCGAGGCTGAAACTCTTGAAGCGGCGGCGATTTCCATCAATCAGCAGACCACTGATGCCTCTCGCAAGAAAGCGGATGCGATTATTGCGGCGGCCGAGGCCGAGGCACGATCTGTCGCTGTCAAATCTAGTCAAGAACTAGAAGCGCAGATCAACAAAGCCAAGGCAGAACTAGATCGAATAAAGGCAGAGCGCGAATCCGTGGAGGTTTACCTTCGAAACTTGCGCAACGTACTTCAGGGCACAACCAGCAACATAAGCAGTAACGCTTAACCAATAGCCGATAGGTTGGTAGTCATGCAGGGGAACACAAAAATCTCAAACTCCTTCCAGATAGGTCTTCTGGGTGGGTTAGGCGTGCTTACTGCACTTGTGATTGGCGGTGCGGTCACTACCCTGGCAAACATCATCACCTATGTTGCAGCATCAATCTTTATCGCTCTAGGACTAGAGCCGGTAGTAACGAAAATTTCGAGTCTTGGTATTCGCCGGCGATACGCGATATTGATCGTGATGGTTTCACTACTTGGAGTGATTTCATTTCTAGTGGCCGCGGTATTCCCTACCCTGGCATCGCAAACCGCAAATTTCATCAAAACTGCACCTGCTTTCTTGACCGGCGTAAACCAAATTCCTTTCATTGTGAAACTTGACTCTCAGCTGGGTGGCGCAATTTCAGATGCTCTTAGCAATGCTGGAGCTTACCTTGGTGACTCCAGTAACTGGCCAAAGATGCTTGGTGGTGTTGTTCAAGTTGGATTATCAATCTTCAACGGTTTCTTTGGAGCCCTAATCGTCATAATTCTGAGCCTGTACTTCATGGCTTCGATGAAAAGTTTCAAGAACTGGCTCTACAACTTGGTAGCCGCATCAAAACGCGATAAGTTCTCAGACATTGCAGAGCAAATAGCCAGCTCGGTGGGTCGATACGTTATGAGCCAAGTAACTATCGGTGTAATTCAATCGCTGCTGGTTTTCATCCTGCTGACGGTTACCGGCGTGCCATACGCTTTAGTAATTTCATTTATTGCTTTTTTGCTAGCCCTAATTCCTTTGGTGGGTTCAGTTACTTCCGCAATCATCGCCTCGCTGGTTGCCCTTAGCGTCTCGCCGACGACCGCCCTGATAGTTGCCGTCGTCTATGTGATTTACATGCAGATTGAGGCATACGTGATTACCCCAAGAATCATGAGCCGAGCGGTGGAGGTTCCAGGGGCAGTTGTAGTTGTTGCCGCCCTAGCCGGTGGCGCATTGCTAGGTGTTCTTGGCGCCTTGGTGGCGATTCCGATTGCCGCTTCAATAATCCTGATCATTCGCCAAGTGCTGGTTCCGTACCAAGAACAGCGCTAACGACTTTCTAGGCAGAAGCCGGAGTCCAACTATCCGGCAGCGGATAACGACTTGGATTCACCCGCAGCACAATTTCATCGAGAACTCGTTTGGTTGCGTTCTCGCCTACCCAAAGGTGTTTGGCGCCATCAACGCCAACTATATCGATGTGCGGGATTCTCGAGAAACGCTCTCTGGCCTGTTCAGGTCGCAGGTAGTCGTCATGCTCCGGAACCAGCGCGATAAGGTTTCGATGATTTCCCGCCCACTGATCTAAATCATCATCATTTGCTCGGTGAAGCGGAGGTGACAGCAAAATTGCGCCGACGATATCTTTATCGTGCCCGTACTTAAGAGCCAGTTCGGTTCCAAATGACCAGCCCACCAGCCATAGGTTCGGTAAGTTTCTTGATTTTGCGAATTCAATAGCTGCTTCAACGTCGTGTTGTTCGGTTACCCCTTCGCCAAAGCTTCCCTGGCTTTTTCCGTGGGGTGATTCCGTGCCACGGGTGTTGAATCGCAATACGGCAATCTCGGCTAACTCAGGCAATCGATTAGAGGCCTTGCGCAAAATATGCGAGTCCATGAAACCACCATGTGTAGGCAAGGGATGCAGGGTAATCAGTGTTGCAACCGGTGGTTTTCCAATTGGTGTTGCCAGTTCACCAACTAGTTTCAGTCCATCAGCAGTATGCAAATCAATGGCCTCGCGCTGCACCGGAAGCTCAACACTGGACCTAATCGAGATTTCTGCGCTCAAAGCAGTTGCCCTTGAAAGGATTTCCAACAGGCGTTGTGAAAATGCCTGCGAGTTTCAACGCCGCGCACCGAATCCCAGGCAACAATGTGACTGAGTCCCTTTGAAATTTGCAAATTGCAATGTGGACAAATCCACGATTTGTCTTCTTCCGCATTCGCACCGATGCTGGTTTGAGTCGTGTACTCCACCCCACGCTTAATCTCCGTCCTGCGAATTCCCATTCTCAGTGAAGATAAATCTAGTTCTTCAGGCTCTGCTGATCGCTTGGTGCGTTTTGCGCGATTGTTTCGCGGCATTAGTACCAGCCAAGTTTGTCGGAGTGAGCCAAGGCTCCGCACGGCGAACCGTAGCGACCCTTGATGTATTTCACACCCCAGCGAATTTGAGTCTCAGGGTTGGTTAGGTAATCAGGCCCCTCGGTAGCCATCTTCGTGGCCGGAAGCGACTGAGGAATACCGTATGCGCCAGAAGATTTATTTCGAGCTGTGTGACGCCAGTTTGACTCACGTTCCCACAACTTGACCAGGCATGAATACTGGTCGTCGCCGTATTTCATTGACATCAGCAACTCCAGCGCATAGGCCTTTGCTGTACCGGATTCAGGGGCACCGGCCGCCTCAACGAACATAGCCGCGGCATCATCACCGGTCACGATGTTAAATCCACCTCGAGAGTATGAGATTTTTTGGGTACTTGCATAGCCGTAGGTCTGCTCCGGGGACCCACCCTCGAAGTCATATACCTGCATAGTGCTTGCGCTTGCCATGGTGCCGGAGTATGGATCTACGATACTTACCAACAGGAATCCTACGGAGAAAACAAACCCCCAGAGTGGCCTGGTTGCATGGCGCTTCAGACGCGGCAATTTGGGCCTGGTAAAGGGTGTCTTAGCGAGGGCTTGGTCGATGCCGCCGGCTAGCCGGTGCGAAAGAGATGTTCTTTCAGCCTCGTATCTACCCATAACTGCCCTTCATTTCGGGCTAGAAATCGCCCGCAAAACTCCAGTTTACCTTGGGCTAGATTGATGCGCCATAGCTAGCGAATTGGCAACTTTTGGCTCGGACAGGCACTCAGGACCCTTTTCATGGCCGCTTTTTCCGCCTCAATCACCCAAATCTTGTATTTAAGTTTGACGGCAACTTGCCGAGCGATGTACGAACACCGATACCCCTTGTTTGGCGGTAGCCAGGCGGATGCATCGCTGTCCCCTTTACTGGCGTTGGTTGGTCCATCTACAGCAAGCAGGTTCAGCGGGTCGTTGTAGAACGCGTACCGCTTGGCGGCGCTATGTTGCTGCGCGCCCTTTTGCCAGGCATCACTTAGTGCAACCACGTGGTCAATCTGCACAGCACTAGAAGTTCCCACTCCATATTTGAATCTAATAATTTTACCGGTGTACGGATCCTTCAGAGTTCCGGTGTCAACCTTGCAGGAATCTCTTAAAGTGACTGACTTCAAATCACGTCGAAGAATATAATTCCGGGCGTCGCAAGACCCTATGTCTCCCCAGCCGTCGCTGAACAGGCTGCGTTCGTAACCAGTCTTGGGCGCCTTGCCCTTGACCTGGAGTTTTTCTACCGCTGCAATGGCGGTTGTATCGGTTGCCGCTAAAGCCGTGTCGATAAAGGCAAGGCTAGCGCTGGCACTCGCAAAGATTATTGAAAGTGCAACCAGGCGGTGCTTAGCGATTTTTCTCAATCTGCAAAATCTCGACAACCCGATCAATGAAGGCATCTACCTGGCTCTCAACATATCCGCCGCGTTTAGCTTTAAAGATTGCCCTACGCACCGTATTTAGTTGCAGTGGATTACCTGAAGCCAAATGCACGGAAACCTGGTCGCATAGGGTATCAACCTGCTTGCGATCGTAACCACGAAGCAGATAACCCACGTTTGAAAATCTCTTTCGTTTCGGCCTCAAGATTCGACCAACCACGATTTCTTTGACACGCTCAAGCCGATCTTGTACGGCTCCATCACCACGCTGTTGTTTCTGTCGCTGAATTTCGCGTGCCGAAAATGCATCCTCAAGTCGATCCATTGCAGTGTCAACAGAGGTTATGTCATAGCCGCCGTGCACCAAATCAAATTCGGTATTTCTCAGCTGATTTGAGGTGACTACCTCTAGGGTTGGGTCAGAATACTGCGCCCTTGCGTGATTAATAAAGCTATCAACTTGATTTTTGTCATAGCCAGGCTCATTTGGGGCAGCTGCCGGAAAGGAATAACTCACGGGCTAAGTCTAAATCGGCAGAAAGATTTGCGCGAAAAGGTAGGTGATCAAAGCCGAGGGCAAAATTGAATCTAGCCGATCCATGATGCCGCCATGGCCAGGCAGCAGGCTGCTCATGTCTTTTACGCCAAGGTCTCGCTTAATTAGAGACTCAGCTAGATCACCGAACACAGCTGCTAGTAATAGCACTGCGGCGAGAACTAGACCAAGCCACCAATCAAAGCCCCAGAAAATCTGAGTGAAGGCCACGGCAGAAATTACACCGGCCGAAATTGATGCGACTAGCCCCTCCCAGGTTTTCTTGGGGCTAACTCCGGGCGCTAGCTTGTGGCGGCCTAACTTTCTACCCACCAGGTATCCGGCGGTATCGATTAGAGAAACGGTCACAACGAAGGTGATGATCCACTCCGCTCCATCCGGTCTGCGCAACAGCAACATGGTGAAGCTGGTCATGAGAGGCAGATAAATCACCACAAAGGCTGCGGCCGCAAAATCTCGCAATGTGTGCGCAACAGCCTGCCTTGGCGCTTCGCGGGCTTCCCAAAGCAAATGCACGGTGCGCCATAGAATCAAGGCGGCAACGATGCTGAGCGATACGAGCCACTGTAGTTCTGCTCCGCCGTAAAAGGCTGCAGGCATGATTAGCACCGAGCCAACCACCGCAGGCACTCTTGGTACGTACCAGCCCTTGAGCCTCAATGCCGAGGAAAGTTCCCACGCGCCAGCACCAGCTGCGGCTGCGGCCAAAACCATAAACAATTCTTTATAAATAAGAACCGATAGCAGAAAAACTACTCCGAGCAGAATCCCAACGGCAACAGACTTAGAGAGACTGCGCCCGCCGGTTACTGGTGTTGACAATTAGACCTCTAGTAGTTCTGCTTCTTTGCGCTTCAGCGCTTCGTCAATTGCATCAACGTGTGACTTAGTTAAGGCGTCCAGCTCTTTTTCTGCGCGCGCAATGTCGTCATCGCCCGCCTCACCATCTTTTTTCAGAGCAGCCAAATCATCGTTTCCCTTGCGACGCAAATTGCGCACCACAACTCGGTGATCCTCTGCTTTGGCCTTGACGAGTTTTACATACTCTTTACGACGTTCTTCGGTGAGGTCCGGCAAGGTTACCCGAATTAGGTTTCCATCATTTTGTGGGTTTGCATCCAAATTCGGCATGTCGCGCAATGCCGCCTCGATGGCCTTCAACGCACCTTTGTCATAAGGGGTAATCACTATCGTGCGTGCTTCAGGGTTTGCTAGTTGACCCAACTGTCCAAGCGGAGTTGGGGTGCCATAGTAATCAACCATGACTTTCTGAAATAGCTGAGGATTAGCACGGCCGGTGCGGACACCTGCAAAATCTTCCTTAGCAGACTCAACTGCCTTTGCCATCTTCTCTTCAGCGGTCGCAATAATTCCTGAAATCATTCTTGTTCTCCTGTTTGCTAAAAAATTTAGGCGGTAACGAAGGTACCGATTTTCTTTCCCTTGATGGCATCAGTGATGTTACCCTTGCCCTGCATGCCAAAGACGCGCATAGGCATCTTGTTGTCCATGCATAGGCTGAAAGCTGTTGAGTCCACCACTTTTAGGCCTTGAATCAGTGCATCCTGATAAGTGATTGTTTCCAACTTCGTCGCTGTTGGGTCTTTCTTAGGATCTGCGGTGTAAACACCATCTACCCCGTTTTTCGCAACAAGGACCTCGTCGGCTTTTATTTCCAGAGCACGCTGGGCCGAGACTGTATCGGTTGAGAAATAAGGCAAACCGGCACCGGCTCCAAAAATTACAACGCGTCCCTTTTCAAGGTGACGAATCGCGCGCAAAGGAATGTAGGTCTCCGTTACCTGGGACATGGTGATTGCTGACTGCACACGAACGTCAACACCTGCTTGCTCTAAAAAGTCTTGAAGGGCTAGTGCATTCATCACAGTGCCCAACATGCCCATATAGTCGGCGCGTGATCGCTCCATGCCGCGCTGTGACAGTTCGGCACCTCTAAAGAAGTTTCCGCCGCCCACAACGATAGCGACCTCTGCGTGTTTTGCGCCCTCGGCAATTTCTTTCGCCATTTCGGCAACGATGTCAGGATTGACACCCAGGGTGCCTCCACCGAATGCTTCACCCGAAAGTTTTAGCAATACACGGCGCTTTTTTTGTGGCACTTGGATCCTCCTGAATAGTCCCTGGACACTGCTTCTATCCTAGGCGTGGCAGCAAAAAAGGCCCGGCCGAAAACGGCCGAGCCTTTCTCAAATTTGAGCTTAGGCCCCCACGCGGAAGCGTAGGAAACCTGAAACTGTCACGCCTGCGTTCTCAAGCACCTTGGATACAGTCTGCTTGGTGTCCTTCGCGAAGTCCTGCTCCAGCAACACGTTCTCTTTGAAGAAGCCGGTCACGCGACCCTCAACGATCTTTGAAAGCGCAGCCTCTGGCTTGCCTTCGTTGCGTGCGGTCTCTTCTGCAATTCGACGCTCAGTTGCAACAACGTCTGCATCCACATCTTCGCGCTTTAGAACGCTTGGTGAGAATGCTGCGATGTGCACAGCAACGTCGTGAGCGGTTTCTGCATCGGAACCAGAGTAAGCAACCAAAACACCAACCTGCGGTGGTAGGTCCTTGCTGGTGCGGTGCATGTAAGCGTCAACAGCTGCGTCCTTTAGTGAACCAACCTTGCGGAGTTCAACCTTTTCGCCCATGATTGCCGCTTCGTCGTTGATTGCATCCTGAACGCTCTTGCCACCTAGGTCAGCTGCAAGAGCCGCCTCTAGAGTTGTGGCTCCCGCTGCAGCGATTGCATCGGCAACCTTGTCAGCAAGCTCAATAAACTTTGCAGCCTTAGCCACGAAGTCAGTCTCACAAGCAAGTTCGATTAGGTAACCAGTGCCGCCGTTTACGCGAGCCACGATCAAACCATTGCTGGTTGTGCGGCCTTCGCGCTTGGTAACACCCTTCAGTCCCTTTAGGCGAAGAACTTCCATCGCCTTGTCTAGGTTGCCATCAGCCTCATCAAGGGCTGACTTGCAGTCCATCATTCCAGCGCCGCTGCGCTCGCGCAGGGCCTTTACATCTTGAGCTGTGTAGTTTGCCATGTTTACTTTGCTTCCTCTACTGCAGCCTCTGCTGCTGGTGCGGTTTCCGCTGCTGCACTGGTTTCACCAGTAGCACTGCCCTGCTCAAGAAGCTCGCGCTCCCACTCAGCTAGAGGCTCAGCTGCCGCTTCTGGCTTGGAGTGACGTGCAATCAGACCTTCAGCAACTGCATCTGCGATAACGCGGGTTAGCAGCTGAACTGAACGAATAGCGTCGTCGTTTCCAGGAATACCGATAGTTACTTCATCTGGGTCACAGTTGGTGTCCAAGATACCAATTACGGGAATACCAAGCTTCTTAGCTTCGGTAATTGCTAGGTGCTCCTTGTTGGTGTCTACAACCCAGATCGCTGATGGAGTCTTGGTGATGTTGCGGATACCGCCCAGTGCCTTCTCTAGCTTGTCTTTTTCACGGCGAAGAATAAGAAGTTCCTTCTTGGTTAGACCAGTCTTGGTCTTACCGGTGAAATCCATAACTTCTAGTTCCTTTAGGCGTGAAAGACGCTTCTGGATTGTCTGGAAGTTGGTCAATAGACCACCCAACCAGCGCTGGTTAATGTATGGCTGACCTACTCGAAGTGCTTCAGTCGCGATTGACTCCTGAGCCTGCTTCTTGGTGCCAACAAAAAGGATGCTGCCGCCGTGAGCAACAGTCTCCTTTACGAAGTCATACGCTTTGTCGATCAAAGCAAGTGACTGCTGAAGGTCAATGATGTAGATGCCTGAACGGTCGGTCAGAATGAAACGACGCATCTTTGGGTTCCAACGACGGGTCTGGTGCCCGAAGTGCACGCCGCTGTCAAGCAGCTGGCGGATTGTTACTACTGCCATGAGCAGTGTCTCCTTTTTGGCGCGCGAAGGCGCCACTCAGTTTTACTGTTTCAATCGGTTGATTGACACACCTGGTGCCGGATCCCTTTCGCCAAATTGCTTTGGACTGAGTGAAAGGTAAATCTGATTCGACACGCGAAGTCGGCATGCTTTTGAAGGCCTCAGAATTGGGGATTTCGCGAGCTTGCCGCTACCTCACAGTCTAGCAGCGGGATATCGGGGTTATCCACCGTTTTTCCAATGTTTAACTGGCCCCGAATGCAATACATCAACCTAATGCCATGCGAAATTTACGGCGAAGTACGACCCTAATCAGCCTGATGGCTATCGGGTTGATTGTCTGGGTCCAGGCCTCAGCTCTGGCGGCAAATCAGCTACCAGTCGGCATCTGGAATCCACCACTTGAAGCACCGATCCGCCTGGTAAATCAGTATCGACAGCCCAATAGCGACTACTCAGCCGGCCATCGTGGGGTTGACTATCTGGTCTCAGATGGACAAGCAGTACTGGCACCCGCGGACGGGCAGGTTTGGTTTTCTGGCCGAGTGGCAAATCGGCCCTTGTTATCCCTGTTGCACGATGGTGGCTACCTGACGGAATTTGAGCCGGTCTGCACGGATCTTGCTCGCGGCGAGAGAGTTTTTGCTGGTCAAGCGGTGGCACAGGTTTGCCAGGGCAACTTTAGTTATTTGAACCACTGCCCGGGAGCTCAGTGTATGCATTTTTCACTTAGAAGTGCTGGGGCCTATCTCTCACCGCTGATTTTTATCGGAGGCCTCAACCCAAGCAGGCTACTGCCTAGGCCCTAGGGTGGGCATTTTTGTAACCATCGCGAAGCCGCTCAATCGAAACATGGGTGTAAATCTGGGTTGTTCCTAGGCTCGCGTGGCCAAGCAATTCCTGGACGGCCCTCAAGTCCGCACCGCCATCCAATAAGTGAGTAGCCGCGCTGTGCCTCAGAGAGTGGGGGCCTGCGGAACCGGTTGGCGTTGCTTCCAAGATATTCGCAACCAAACTGTAAATCTGACGCACACCGATTCTTTGGCCGCGCGAATTGAGAATCAGGGCTCGGCCACTCTTTTCGTTCGCCAGCATTGGCCGAGAGATTCGAATCCAGGTATCCAGGGCATCTCGTGCAGGCTGGCCAAAAGGAATCATTCGTTGCTTTGACCCCTTGCCCATCACACGCATTATGTTCCGGCTGTAGTCGATACTTTCCAGATCTAATCCAACTAGTTCGCTCACACGCGCGCCGCTGGCGTAAAGAAGTTCAACTGCAAGCAGATCCCGCACCCCTTGCGGATTGTCCTCGGTGGCTTTTTCTTGAAGGACATCAAAAACCATGGCAAGGCTCTCACGCGAGACCACCTTGGGTAGCGTGCGGCTAGCCTTCGGAGACCGCAGTCGCAAGCCTGGGTCAGAATTAGTTAATCCACTCTTTAGGGCCCATGCGGTAAAAGACCGGACTGCCGCACTCTTTCTTGCAACGGTTGCCTTTGTGGCGCCCTTTTGGGTGACTTGCCAAAGCCAATCTCGGATATGTTCTAACTCAAGATCCTCAAGATTGGAAAGCATCTGTTTCTCAAAATAAGCGGCAAGATCTTGCACATCGATTAAGTAAGCCTTCACAGTGTTTGCCGAGTATCCGCGACCGGCGTCTAGGTGCGTTTCGAACCCAACAATCGCCTCTGCAAAACTTGTGCTCACATATCAAACTTTAGTTTGGCTTTTGGTCCAGGTGTTGGCACGCCTCAGCACCAAACCATCTAATTCCAAACTGGAAAGCCCAAACCTGGCTTCGTCTCTAGTGAGGCCTGCTGAACTACAAATCTCTGCGATTTCCAAGACGTCAAAACCAATTGCGTCAAAAACTCGTTTTTCGATTGCTCCCAGCCCGTCAAGTTCCGCTTGGCTGGTGATTCGAATCGTCTCACCCAATCGCTCAAGTAGGTCATCACCGTCAACTACCAATTTGGCGCGTTCTTCGGCAATCAATTTATTCGTGCCGGCCGACTTGGGTGAGGTTATTGGGCCAGGCACGGCGTAAATCGGTCGCTCTAATCGTTCGGAATGCGACACAGTGTTTAGTGCCCCTGATCGCCAGTTGGCTTCAATCACCAAGGTACTTTGCCCTAGAGCCGAAATTAATCTATTTCTTTGTAAGAATCTCCATTTGCTGGGTACCGTGCCGGGCGGAACCTCGCTAATTACCGCACCGGTCTGCGAGATTCGCCTCAGCAGATCGCTGTTTCCCGTTGGATAGAACCGGTCGAGCCCGCCAGCCATTACCGCAACGGTGTTGCCTTTTAGCGCAAGCGTGGATCGATGAGCCATTCCATCGATTCCGTAGGCTCCGCCGGAAACTATTGAGAACCCCTTTGGCACCAGTGCTGACACCATTGAGTCAGTTGCAAATTCACCATATTTTGTGGCGCCTCGTGATCCAACGATTGAAATTGAATGTTCGAGTTTGCGAAGTGCCGCGCCACTGCCCCTAACCCAAAGTGCAAACGGAGCATGGTTTTCTAAATCACCTAATTGCTCCGGCCAGTCCGGGTCCGACGGAGTCATCACAAAACCACCTACTTTAGTGATTTTGAATAGTGCAGTTCGAATTGGTTCCAGATTCAACCTTGGACGCCACCGCTCCCGTGCCTCAGCATGTAATTTCTCAAAGACACCAAAGGAATCTAAATTATCCGGAGCAAAGCCGAGCGAAATTAGATTTTGCTTAAGTTGCTTACTAGAGAGCCCATTAATCTCGGCTTCCAAAGCTGCCGAAGCTCCCATCATGGAAATCAAAAAACCAGCAAATCCGTCACCCGGCTCACAAATCACGCTCCAGGCACTTCGCGAAAACTTATCCTCTAATTCATCTTCAACAACGTTAGGAAGCAAAGCATGCAACTCTTGCTTAGATATTCTTAATTCAACCATTGTTTACTCCTGCCAGATCATCACTGCCCCGAAGGAAAATTGCTTTTGCGATGTCGAACTCATTCGGTAAATCACGCCCCGCCAAATCGGCTACTGACCAAGCCACTCGAAGGCAACGATCGTAGCCGCGCATACTTATTCGGCCATGATCCAATGCCTTCTCTAGCCTTTCGCTGACAGATGTAGATAAAGGAAAGTGTTTACGAAGGTACGAACCAGGAACCTGAGAGTTAGTTCGCCACGGTGTGCTTGCAAGCCGTGCTTCTGCGCGCTGGCGAGCAATCGCCACGCAATCGCGCAAGTGTCGCGACCCGGTGGTTGCAGCACTGGCCTTGTTTCGCGCAATTGCCATTTGTGCTGGGCTAACCGATTCAATTTGGAGTCGAATATCTACGCGATCTAATAGCGGGCCAGACAATTTAGCAAGATACTTTTGTCGCTGCTGCTCGGAACAACGGCAGGATTTTCCTGATCCAATTGCGTACCCACAGGGGCAAGGATTAGCCGCCAAGACGAGTTGGAACCTAGCCGGAAACTTTGCTGTACCGGCGGAACGATTTATTACCACTTCACCCGATTCAAGTGGCTGCCGCAAAGCTTCCAGTACCGGTTTTTGAAATTCGGGAGCTTCATCTAAAAACAGGACACCATTATTTGCCAGAGAAATAACACCGGGTCTTGGCATGCCAAGACCGCCGCCTACCAACGACGAAACCGATGCTGTGTGATGCGGGGCCTCGAACGGTGGACGAAATAGTAGCGAACCTTCGGAAATTCTTCGATTGCCAGCAATAGAAACCACTGCGGTTGTCTCTAATGCCTGATCTAGTTTCAGGTCCGGCAAAAGACTAGGCAGCCGCTCAGCCATCATGGTTTTTCCCGCACCCGGTGGGCCAACCATCAACAGGTGATGACCCCCGGCTGCAGCCACAACCAGGGCTTCAATGGCTTCTTCCTGCCCAAGCACATCCGCAATGTCTAGATTCACAAAATTATTTGGGTCTTTCAATTCGTCACTTTGCTCAGGGGTTCTAGGCAACATTTTGGGAATTGCATCAACATCACCAACAGCTATGGAACCGTGCATCTGCGCTACCTGCAGAAAATGATCCACCGGAACTATGTTCATGCCATCAACCAGGCTCGCCTCGGCAAAGTTGGAAGCTGGCACAACTGCATTTTCAATTCCCGCAGCCTTCGCAACCAGCAACGCCGGAAGGATGCCCGCTACTCGACGTACCGAACCATCCAACCCAAGCTCACCTATGTGAATCCACTGGGAAACTGAGTCGGCCCTAAGGCTCCCGGCCGCAGCCATCACGCTCACGGCAATTGCTAGGTCAAAGCTAGAACCCTGTTTCCGCACCGACGCGGGAGACAGATTGACGGTGACCCTGCGATCTGGCATTTTCAAACTGGAGTTTTGAATCGCAGCCCTGACCCGATCCTTTGCCTCACTTAGTGAGGCGTCCGGAAGACCAACCAAGATGAATCCCGGCAGTGTGCTGGAAATCTCTGACTCAACCTCTACAACAGTTCCGGCCAGGCCCATCAAACTGATGGCATAGGCCTTGGCCAACATTTTTTTGCCGGGCATCAGAAAACCTGCTTGAGGTGCTCAACGGCTACTCGTCCGCCACTGATAAGAACAGCAATTGCATCAAGTCGCACGTCGACGCCGGATTTTTGATTTGCAAGACACCACTGCGATACCAGCCTTCGCATCCTTGCAACTTTTTGCGCCGTAATTGCCTCGAACGGGTGGCCAAATCCTGATCCATTTCTAGTTTTGACCTCTACAAATATGTATCGCCCATGATGACTGGCTACTAAATCAATCTCACCTGAAGCACAACGCCAGTTTCGGTCAACAATTTGGTAGCCGCGATCACGAAGGTACTGCTCAGCAAGGTCTTCACCGTATTTTCCAACAATTTGATTTTGCGCCATGCAGATAGCATCTAATGACTGTTGCCAATCTTCGATGCGGTGGCTGAATCTGTGGAGAAGTAGCTACTCGCCGACTGCGAATTCCTTAGGCAGGTTGAAGCTGGCCCCAGTTAACTCTTCAACATTGACATCCTTGAAGGTCAACACTCGAACGCTCTGCACGAATCTATCGGTGCGGTAGATGTCCCAAACCCAAACATCCTTCATGTTCAGTTCAAAATAAAAGTCGTTGACCGTATCAATCCGCTGCATCTCGACCTCATTGGCCAAGTAAAAACGGCGCTCAGTCTCAATTACATATTTGAAGGTTCCCACGACGTCGCGATACTCGCGATAAAGGGCCAGTTCGGCCTCTCTGTCGTAGTCCTCGAATTCGTTCTCATCCATTGATGAAAGTCTATTCCCCTAGGCCGACCAACTATTCCGAAACCGCGTTGGTTGTGGATTCGTCGGCCAAAATCTTACCTAGCCAAGTCACCCGGTGCTCGCTGCTCGGCCCAAGGTTGCGGACAGCTGCAATGTGGGCGGCAGAGGCATAGCCCTTATGCCCCTCAAGCTCGTATCCTGTAATTCTCTTACCCAGTTCGATCATCAGGTCGTCCCGGGCAACCTTGGCAATCACAGATGCCGCTGCAACTGAAACACAGTCGCGGTCAGCCTTGGTTCGCACCATGACATCTATTCCACTTGCTTTAGGCCCCAGCCAGTTGTGCGAGCCATCAAGAATAATCACTGCACCGTCATGGATTATTTGTGTACGCAGTTCCTGATTCTCAAGGATTTGAGCGAGGGCCCCTGACCCTGCCTGGGCAAGGGCTGCCACAATTCCACGGTCATCAATCTCTGCGGCTGAGACCATTCCAACGGCCGAAGCTGAGACCCATTCTGTGACGGGCCCCACAATTTCATTGCGCACTTTTTCACTTATTAATTTTGAATCGCAGAGCTTGTCTGGCCAGCTGGTTTTAGCTCGGGCATCTTGGCGGTCAAGTAAGGCAACTCCCACGGCCACCGGTCCGGCGATTGCGCCACGCCCTACTTCATCCATACCGATAACGAAACGGGCTCCCGCAGCCCACAACTCTTGCTCGAGGTTAAGGCTTGGGAATGTTTTTGAAGACATCTGGATAGTTATCTAACCAAGTGAAGTTGCTGAATGGCCAGGACACCATAAACGCGCGTCCAACCACGAACTCTTTTGAAACAAATCCCTTGCTTGGTAAATCGGTATGGAATCTGGAATCGGCCGAACCGTCACGGTTGTCGCCCATGACCCAAAATGAATTTGCTGGAACGGTCACGTCAAAATCAATATCGGAGGGATTTTTATCCGCTCCCAAATATCTTTCAGTTATTGCAACCCCGTTGATGGTGATTTTTCCATCTGAATCACAGCAGATCACACGGTCGCCACCAACACCAATGACTCGCTTAACGAGATGTTGACTACTGTCCGGTGCGGTGATGCCAAATGCCGAGAGCAACCAGTCAGACGCCGCGGTAATTGGATCAAGCTGGGTCTCGTCTGCAGTACCAAGCCAACCACCTGGATCTTTAAAAACCACTACGTCACCGCGCTCAAGCGGAACGAGATCTGGCACCAGTTGATTCACGATAATCCGATCATCAATCTGCAGCGTTTCGAGCATTGAACCCGAAGGAATAAAGAATGACCGAATCAAAAATGTCTTTATTAAAAGAGAAAGCACCAACGCGGTACCGGCAATTACCAGCAGATCTATGAAGAAAGAAACGAAAATGTTTTTTCTAAATCTGCGCCATTTGCTGCGGCGGCGTGGTGCTTTTCTTGTTGGGCTTGGAAACTGCCCTAGGTCTGTCATGTATTAAGGCTAGATGCTAAAACTGGATTTCTAACCAGATTTAAGCGTTGTCGCGCTTTTCCTGAATCTTTGCCTTCTTGCCACGAAGATCGCGTAGGAAGTAAAGCTTCGCGCGGCGAACGGCACCACGGGTTACAACTTCGATCTTCTCGATTACTGGTGAGTGGACTGGGAAAGTACGCTCAACACCAACCTGGAATGAAATCTTGCGAACGGTGAAGGTTTCACGAACTGATTCGCCTGAACGACGAATAACGATTCCCTTGAAAACCTGAACACGGCTGCGGTTACCTTCGATGATGTTTACGTGAACGTTCACTGTGTCACCAACGCGGAACTCAGGAATGTCTGAGCGAAGAGAGGCTGCGTCTACTGAGTCAAGAATGTGCATTTTTGTATCGCCTTCTGTTACTGCGCGCAGGTCAACAACGGGTAAGTAATTGATGTTTTGTCATTCATTTGCCTAACTCCCCTGCGGCAGAGCATCTAAGGCGAATAACCTGTTTAGTTTACCTGTCGAACACCGATGTGAGCAACCTGTGCTACAAGCCAACAGGCTGGAAACCCAGTATTTATCTGGGTTTTGGAAGAGTTTTATTCGGATAGCAGATCCGGGCGCACTCGCTTGGTGCGCTCGATTTGCTGTTCGCGTCGCCAAGCGGCAATTGCCGCATGGTTTCCGCTGGTCAAAACCTCTGGAACATCAAAGCCTCGCCAAGAGGCAGGCTTGGTGTAACTGGGATACTCCAGCAAACCATCGGAGTGTGATTCCTCGATCAAGCTCTCGGCATTGCCGATCACTCCGGGAATCAAACGGGCAATTGCCTCAATCATCGCCAGCGCGGCAACTTCGCCACCATTTAAAACATAATCACCAAGACTGATCAATCGCACCTTGGCCTTAGTTTGCGCGTAATCAACCACTCGCTGATCAATCCCCTCGTAGCGACCACAAGCAAAAACCAGATGCTGGGCCGATGAAAGCTCGTGCGCGGTTGCCTGCTTGAATTGTTCACCAGCAGGTGAAGTGAAAATTACGGTGCAATCGCCGTCTTCCGGAAGAATCTCATCAAAAGCCAATCCCCAGGGTTCTGGTTTCATTAGCATTCCGGCACCACCACCGTAGGGGCTGTCGTCAACGGTCTTGTGTTTGTCAAAGGTGAAGTCACGAAGGTCACGAACGTGAAGATCAATCAGGTTCTTTTCGCGAGCCTTGCCTAGCAGCGATAAATCCAGAGCCTTAAAGTAGTCCGGAAAAATCGTGATTGCGTCAATGCGCACTTATTCGCCCTGGCGTGAAGAAGAGCTGTCCTCGTCTGAATTCAAGGTGCGCTCAAGCTGGTCACGAATCGCCGCAAATGCTGCCGGCTGCTCCTCAAGCGGCAAGGCCGAAACTCGAGCTACTTCTTCTTTTACCTGCTGGGTTAGATCTTCAGACATGCCTTAAGCCTATTCGTAAAGCGCTGGTTCTACATCCAGCGCATATATTGGGGTTTCTGAGTTGTAAATAACTGCGCAAGCAGCCCGCAACGCACTGATACTCTTTGGGTCGCCCTGAGTTACCATCACCTTGTTACCGAGCAATTCAACCTCGGCTCCCTTGCACAAGTATCCGTGCTTGGTCTTCTTCGGCTGGTCATAGTCGACAAGCAATTCGGCCATTGTCTCGATGATAAAAGTTGGGCGATCTTCCTTTTTTACACCCAAAACTTCCTTGCGAGTGCTGATTCCAGTCATTACCAACACCGATGCAATCTCCGCGCGATTTGCACCGCGGATATCGGTGTCGATCCGGTCACCAACGAAAATCGCCTGCTTGGCACCAAAGTGCTCGACAGCAGTTTTAAAAATCGCCGGTTCAGGTTTGCCAGCTACTATTGGCAGCTGACCTACGGCGGTGTGCACCGCCGACACCAAAGTTCCGTTTCCTGGTGCAATGCCCTTTTCGCGAGGAATGGTCCAATCCTGGTTGGTCGCCACCCACTTGGCGCCGTTGGCAATCGAGTACGATGCCTCGGCCAAATCGGTCCAAGCAACGGTTGGGTCAAAACCCTGAATTACACCGGCCGGCTTGTCGTCCGAGCTCTTAACGAGTTCAAAACCAGCTTCAACCACACGTGAACGCAAGCCTTCGCCGCCAACCACCAAAACTTTTGACCCGGCCGGAATTAAGGTTGCCAAAATATCCACGCCAGTCTTGGCAGAACCAATCACGTTTTCTGGTGCGGTGTGAATTCCAAAACCGGCAAGCTGATCTGTGATTGTTTCTGGCTTGCGGGATGAATTGTTTGTCACGTAACCAACCGGGATTCCCTGCGAAATAAAGGTGTTGATGGTCTCAACCGAGTCAACTATCGCATCGGTTC
>JACCDH010243052.1_pt1 | contig 25443 bp, 19 predicted proteins | sample 7442481 | NCBI WGS metagenome assembly JACCDH01 (sample SAMN15323433, study PRJNA562643) | freshwater metagenome | isolation source: river surface water | place: USA:Blue River Watershed | collected 2017-08-15 | reverse complement strand
GATTGCACTCGCCGTTCGTGAGCAGTTGCATTCTGCGGGTTGCCGGGCCCGCGTTGTGTCGGTTCCCTGCCTCGAACTGCTGGAAGAACAATCGGACGAGGTGCGAGAACAGCTGCTTGGCGGAGCAGATCCCCTGCGTGTCTCGATCGAAGCCGGAACGACCCTTCCTTGGCGGGCGCTGTTAGGCCCGGCCAGCCTGAATTTTGGCGTCGACCGTTTCGGCGCGTCGGCAAGCGCCAGCGAACTCTACGAACTCTTTTCCCTAACGCCGCATGCGATCGCCAGCGCGGTCCTTGCCCGCAGGAGTGCACAGCCATGAAATTTTTCGCCGACACAGCCGAAATCGCCGACATCAGGGAATTGGCAGCCACGGGCTTGCTCGACGGTGTTACCACCAATCCGTCGCTGATCATGAAATCGGGACGCGATTTCATGGAAGTGACCCGGGAGATCTGCGGGATCGTCGATGGCCCGGTCAGTGCCGAAGTGGTCGCGCTCGACCACGAAGGGATGATGCGCGAGGCCGAAATTTTGCGGAAAATTGCCGACAACGTCTGTATCAAGGTCCCGCTGACCATCGACGGTCTCAAGACCTGCAAGGCGCTGACCTCGGACGGCACCATGGTCAACGTCACGCTGTGCTTCTCGGCCAATCAGGCGTTGCTCGCTGCCAAGGCCGGCGCTACCTTCATTTCTCCCTTCGTCGGGCGGCATGACGACAACGGGTTCGACGGGATGCAACTAATCAGCGACATCCGCCTGATCTATAACAACTACGCCTTTGCGACCGAAATCCTCGTCGCCTCGGTGCGTCATGGCATCCACGTGCTCGAAGCAGCCAAGATCGGCGCCGACGTGATGACCGCGCCGCCCGCCGTCATAAGAGGATTGGTCAATCATGTCCTGACCGACAAGGGAATTGAGGGTTTCCTGGCCGACTGGGCAAAGACTGGACAAGAGATCGCCCGGCGACCTTTGGCGTAGCTGCGACCGGTCGCGATAAACCGCTCGATCATTGGAGGGATCAAGCGCTCGGGCGGCGGGGCTCCCTTTGCATCTCCACCATTGAGGGCCGCCCAATAAGCCAGCAGTTCGCGGTGCAGTCGCGCCGATATCTCAACCGTCACCCGCACAGGCTTTTCGTCGGCAAGGTCTGACAGTTTCAGCCGCGTCATCGTTCGCCTCCCAGCGCCAAGTCGCGGGTAACCAGCACCCGCACCGGAAGGCCCGGGCGGATGGTGAGCATCGGCCGGACATTGAGCCCACGGCTGACGATCTGCTCACCGGCACAGGCTTGGTGGCCATTGCGCTGTTTCTGATTGCTTCAATCTCTCCGCCTCACACCCTCGATTATCCTTGAGGCAGCTGCGATCAGCTGGTTTTGCGGACATGCCACGTTCAGGCGAATTGCTCCCTGGCCATTCTCAATGAACATATCGCCACCTTCGAGAACCACCCCGCAACGCGCGAGGAAGAATTGCGTCAGGTTGCAACCTTCCGGAAAATAGGCCGAGAGATCGATCCAAGCTAGATACGTCGCATCTGGTATCCTGAACCGAGCGAGCGGCAGGTTGGTCCTCAAGAGCTCGTCCAGCGCAACAAGGTTGGCGTCAAGATAGTCGCGCAACTCGTCAAGCCATGGCCCGCCGTTGTCGTATGCGCCAACGGCCGCGGCGAGGCCGAGGGGATTGACGAATGGATAATGAGAATCCCGCCAAGCGCGCCTCAGTCTCTCATCCGGTATCAGAACCATCGCGGTCATGAGCCCGGCCAGATTGAAGGTCTTGCTTGGGGCCATGCAAGTCACGATGTTGGTGTCGTTCGGTCGAAGTTTCGACAAAGGCTGGTGGACGCCGCCTTGCCTCAATAGGTCGCAGTGTACTTCATCGGAAACGATCAGGACGTCGTTGTCGTGGCACAGATCGGCCAGCTTTATCAATTCATCGGCTGACCAGGCGCAGCCGGTTGGATTGTGAGGATGGCACAGGAAGAACAGGCGAACCCGTGGATCTCTGACTTTCGCAGCGAAGTCGTCGAAATCGATCCTTGGATACCAGTCGTCCATCGACAGGCGCGAGGTGACCAACTTGACGCCATTCCGGTTCGCGGCCTTGCTAAAATAGCCGTATGCAGGTGACAGCGTTACCACCTTGTCACCAGGCTGGCAGACCAGATCAACGATGGTGTAAAGTGCCGGAATTACGCCAAGTGAGAGTTGTAGATGCTCGCGAACCACCGACCATCCATAGCGGGTCTCGCACCAGCGATTGAAGGCGTGGAACAGCGTGTCATCGAAATGGCCAGTATATCCGAATATGGGGTGAGCCAATCTCGCCTGCATGGCATCGATCACCGCCGGGGGCGCGGCAAATTGCATGTCTGCCACCCACATAGGTAACAATTCATTTGGAACGGACGGCGGCGGTTTGTTCCCGAACAGGTACTCAGCATAGCCCTCAAGCGCCAACGCATTGGTTCCGCGCCGATCAATGGCCCGATCAAAGTAGAATCGACGCATCATACCCGTGCCATACGCGCATAATCACACCACTTGCTTGCCGCGAGCCCAGACCTGGCTGATGGCGACGGAATCCTCGAACAGCAGGCTAATGTCAGTAAGCGGATCGCCATCGACAACGAGGAAATCAGCAAACGCGCCCTGCGCAATGGTGCCGAGCTGGCCTGACAAGCCAAGGATTTCTGCATTGACAGCAGTGGCCGAATTCAAGATTTCAAAAGGCGTTTCTACCTGGGCTCGCAGCCTGAACTCGTCACGCTGATGACGATGGAACTGGCCGAGTAGGTCGGTGCCAAAGCCCAGCTTTACTCCTGCCTGCCGACAGATTCGGATCGCCTCGATCCCTTGGCTCGCCACTTGATCGAGTTTGGCAAGCAGATGATCCGGCACGCCGTCCTCCACACCGCTTCGACGGAACGCTTCGTAGGTCGCTAGCGTAGGAACTACATAAGCGCCGACAGCAGCGACAGCCTGCGCAGCTTCGGCGTCGATCAGATTGCCGTGCTCGATTGTTCGGACACCCAGCCGCACGGCCCTTAGGATTGTCTCGGCCGTGTAAGCGTGGGCAGCCACATACACTCTTCTGCGCCGAGCCTCATCGACAATCGCGAGGATTTCCTCCTCGGAGAATTGGAGCATCCAGATCGGGTCGCTGGGCGAAGCGATTCCGCCAGAGACGAAGATCTTCAGATGGTGAGCACCGTGGCGCAGCGCTTCGCGTGCGGCCTTTCGAATCTCTACGGGTCCATCGACCCGCTCAGCAAGGATTCCGCGCCCCTCGCAACCACACGGCGACTCCTCTTCATGTGGAGCCCTGATATCGCCATGGCCTCCGGACTGACTGAAAGCGCGTCCGCAGTAGAACAGCCGCGGTCCGGTTATCCAACCTTCTTCTAGAGCGCGCCACAGCCCGTAGTCTCCGCCACCAACGTCGCGAACAGTGGTGAAGCCTCTTCGGAGGGCATCCTCCATCAAGTGACGCGCGCGTTGAGCCAGATAGGTCGGCGGCAGCTTTTCAAGCTTCACGAAATCTGTGTCGGAGGCATAGGCGTGGAAGTGAGCATCGATCAGGCCAGGCATCAGCGTGCGACCTTCGACATCGATCTCAGTTTCCGCCTGATGGTTCTCGATGCCTATGCTTTCGATACGATCACCATCGATCAGCACCGAGGTCGGATCAGTCAGCCTGTCGCTTACTCCATCGAAAATCCGGGCGTTACGAAGCAATGTCGACGACATGCTGTCTCCTGATGACTCGAGTGGCAAAAACAAGTGCGAAGGCGACAATAAAGCCATCGAGCGCAGAGATTGACGTAAGGCCGATGCCAGTCGCCTGGACGATCCAACTGGTCGCTGACGCAATCGCCCAGACCAGTAGGTGCGGCCAGTGCCAGTCCCGCTCAGCGGCATCACGCTCAACCAGAGCAGAATGGATCATCAATGCTGTTGCGGGTGGGAAAACAATGCCGAGTGTCACTAGAAACTGGACGAAGAAACCTTCCACGCCTGCGAGTGCGAGCGAAAGTCCGATCACCATCAGGGCAACTGCGCACCAGCCAAACGGAACGCGCCGCAGGATGGTCGAAATAGCCAGAGTCGACGAGTAGAGGCACATCACTCCATTCTGCATGAGGCCTATGGGTAGGATCAGTGTAAGCGCAGGAGCAATGCCGAGCGCTATCAAGATTTCCGCAGGGTCCTGGCTGCCGACGACATTCCCGCCGTAGGCGTAGGTCAACATGACGAGAGAATAGACAAGGCCAAGTGCGAACCAGGTCGCTCCCACGGCGGGTGTCACCGAGCGAACGAAGCGACTGTAGTCAGGCATAATCAGGCAGCCAACAATGTAGCCCCCAACGATGGCCGATATCCCAGTTCCTAGCGAGGCTCCCGAAACCACCGCTGGCTGCCCATGATCGGCCTGGACTGCGTGGAAGGCCACCCAGCACAGCAGCAAGCCAAGCAACGGCAGGAACAGCACTGGGGTCTTGCCGATGACGGAAATCCCGTAAATGGTGATCGCGAGGATGCAGGCGCTGGCTATCAGGATCCCGGGCCAAGCGGCAAACGTCATTCCAAAGCCATTTGCGGCCCCGCTCTTGACCAGTTGGCCGATGAAACCAAGCTCAACCGATAACCATCCAAGCAAGCCTATCGCGACGGCAATGTTGAGCAGGCGCGCCCCGGCTAGGCCAAAGGTTCGTTCGGCGAGCAGGGCGGTCGAGCGCCGGGAGCGAACACCAGCTACTGCTGCCAGCGATGCCATTCCCGCGGTAATTGCGCAGCCCAAAAGGATCACAAACAGAGCGTTAGGGAATCCATAGTCCTTTCCGAGCGAAGCCCCTAGCATGATGACGGGGACACCCATGACCGCGTTGCTCACGATCATGCCGACCGTCCGCGCTGGTCGATTTGCTGCCTCATCGGGCACCGGCTCGCGCGGATACTGGTCGCTCATGGATCGCTCTACCTTCCTCTTGGAATGGGGGCGGTCGAAGCGAGCATCCGATGCAGCACTTCGACACCCGAAGTTACTGTTCGAGGGCGTAGTCCTTGCGGGCCTGATCCGGTGTCACGAAGCCGTTGCGGATATCACGCAGCAAGGCATCTCGGTCTCGCTTGGCGGGATCGCCGAAGCCGCCGCCAGTGGCCGAATAGAGCCGAATAACTTCGTCCCGCTTCGCGCCGACCGTGGTGCACATGGTATAACGATCTACCGTCCCATCGAGACGATGGATTTCTGCGTAGTTGTTCGAGCCTTCCTGACCACCAGCCATTGCCCAAGGGCGTTCAATGCTTCTTGAACAGGCGTAAGTCAGGAAGGCCTCGTCTGCCGTTACCCGGTAGTCGAGCACTACCCCCTTGCCGCCCCTGAACTGACCCGCACCGCCGTCCTGGTTGTGGAAGGCGTACTGGTCGATTTCGATTGCGTAGCGACTTTCGAACAGCTCGCAGGGGATGTTGAATGTCTCGCCATTCGCACAGCAGAACTGGCCGCTGTCCCCGTCCTGGTCATTGGACGCGCCCCAACCGCCGACGAGAGGTTCGCCCATGACGAAAAATTCGCCGTTCTCGGGTCGGATGCCGGAAATGAAGGTGGCGCCAACTGTGCGCTGGTGCCCAGCCGGAAGACGTTGCGGCAGAGCCGGAGCGAGGGCCTTCCAGAACACGTCGATCGCCGCGATCAAAGGCTCGTAATAGTTCGACACTGGCGCAGGCGCTTGGGCGCTGATGATCGTACCCGGGGGGCAGATGACCTTGAGCGGCCGGAACGAGCCTCCGTTGGCGGGGATTTCCGGATTGGTCACCGCTTTGAACAAGCAACGAGCGCCGGTAATCAGCCCGGTATAAGAGCAATTGATCGGGCCAATGCACTGCGGCGACGTCCCGGTATAGTCTACGATCATCTCGCTATCGGAGATGGTGACCTTTACCTTGATCGTGAACGGACCGTTGCCGAGGCCGTCCTCTTCGACGATGTCCTCCGCCTCGAATACGCCCTTGGGAAGCTTGACCAGCTCGGCGCGTGTCATGCGCTCGCCGTAATCCAGCAGGTCGCGCATGGCGGTGAGCAGTTGATCCTTGCCGTAGCGTTCAAGCAGTTCGCCGATTCGGCGAGCCCCGACACGAGCCGCTGCGACTCCGGCGTGCATGTCACCGATGGTCGAGTCCGGAAGGCGAACATTGTCCCTGATGAGTTGCACCAGCGACTGGTTGATTTCGCCGCGATCGTAGAGCTTGAGGAAGGTAAATCGCAGCCCCTCTTGGTAGATCTCTGTGGCATTGGTGGAAACGCTGCCGGGCTGCGCGCCCCCAACCTCGGTCCAGTGCGCCTTGTTGACGGTCCAGGCAATCAGCTCGTCTTCGGCAAAAACCGGAACGAGGATGACAACATCCGACAGGTGCGTGCCACCGCCCTCGTAAGGCGTATTCGAGATGAACACGTCGCCCGGCCGGATCGAACTCGGATCGGGATAGTGCTCGAGCAGGGAGACGACAGCGGTGTCCAGTGTCGCGAGGAACGCGGTGACACCATTGCCTTGAGCCAGCAAATTGCCGGTCGCGTCCGTTGCGCCAACCGCGAAGTCGGTGGTTTCGTATATGATCGGGCTCATGCTCGTCCGGAGCATCGCGTTGAACATCTCTTCGCCAAGGGCGACGATGGTGTCCTTGATGATCTCGATCGTGAAGATGTCGTGCTGCATGATGCCGCTCCTCAGGCCTGGAGATGGATATGATAGTTACCGAAGCGATCTACGCTGACCCGATGGGGCGGCGGCACGACGCAGGTTACTGACGGCTCCTGAATGATCGCGGGTCCCGTGAACTGCATTCCCGGCTCGAGTTTCAGACCATCGTAGATCGTCGCGGTGTGTATGCCGTGCTGATCGAAATCGACTTCCCGCTCGCCGATGACCGAGTCGGCAAGAGCCGCGCCCGTCGATGACTTTTCGGTGAGATCCGGTTTGGCGACCGCAACTGAAGCGACAAGGTGGAAGTTCACCACCTCCAGCGCATTGTCGAGCCGGTAAGTAAAACGCTTCTCGTGGGCCGCATGGAACGAGTTGGCAGTTAGAACGATGTCAATTTCGCCAGCCGCGTCACGCACAATCGGTATTTTGACCGTATGCTCCTGCCCGATGTAGCGCATATCGAGAAAATGCTCGAACTCAACATCGCTGAGACCATAGTCGGCAACAGCCTGGGATCGCATGGCGCTGAAAGTGTCGCGCAAGATCGCTTTCTGAGCATCCTCAAGCTTGGTCAGACGCGTCTGGAGGTAGTCGCGGCGAAGGTCTGTAAGGAGCATGCCCCAAGCCGAGAACACCGACGAATTCACCGGCACGATGACATGCGGAACTCGCAGCTCTTCGGCCAGGGCAACGGCGTGCATCGCACCTCCACCGCCGAATGCCATGAGCGCGAAGTCGCGTGGATCATAGCCCTTGTTGGTCGATACCAGACGCAGCGCCCCCGTCATGTTGGCATTGGCGATGCGGACAATGCCGCGAGCAACCTCGGCTTTCGAGAGACCCAATTGCTCCTGGAGCGGCTGGAAGGCGGCATCGACTGCAGCCCAGTCCGGATCACGCTCACCGCCGACGAAGCTTTTCGGGTCAATCCGGCCGAGCACGAGGTTCGCATCGGTGGTCGTCGCATTCGTGCCGCCGCGGCCATAGGCTGCTGGGCCAGGTCGCGCGCCCGCTGACTTGGGGCCAACGTGAAGCTTTTTGCCCTCGTCGACCCAGGCGATCGAGCCGCCGCCATTGCCGATCTCCACGATTTCGGAAACAGCGGTTTGGATCGGGTAGCCAGGTGTCTTGCTGTCCTTCTCGATATGATACTCGGTCGTGACTTTGACCTCGCCATTTTCGACCAGCGTGCACTTTGCCGTTGTCCCGCCAATGTCGAGGACAATGAGGTTAGGTTCGTCGATCTTTTTGCCCATGTAGGCGGCTGCGAAAATGCCGCTTGCCGGACCGGATTCAACCATCGCGATCGGGTTCGCTTTGGCGGCCTCAGCCGTGGCGATGCCGCCATTCGACTGCATCATGTACAGCGGCTCGCTATAGCCGGAATCTTTGAGACGCGCTTCAAGGCGTTCAATGTAGCGTTCGGTGATGGGATGGACGTAAGCCGAGAGAACGGTTGTGTTCGTTCGTTCGTATTCACGCCATTCGCGGCTCACCTCGTGTGAAGCCAGGACCGAGACTTCCGGCCAGATCCGGCGAATCTCTGCGAGGACAAGTTGCTCGTTGGACGGCTCGACATACGCATGGAGAAACGCGATCGCGATGGCCTCCACACCGTCAGCCTTGAATTGCTCGATGATCTGCGGGAGCGGTGACAGGTCGACCTTGCGCTTGATTGCGCCCTGGTAAGTGACCCGCTCATCAAGTTCGGCGCGCAGGTAGCGCTCGACGAAAGGCTTCGGCTTTCGGAAATTGAAGTTGAACAAGTCGGGCCGGTTCCCCCGAGCGATTTCAATGACGTCGCGAAAGCCTTTGGTTGTGATCAGCGCGGTCTTGACGCCCTTGCGTTCAGTCAGCGCGTTGATCACCACAGTCGAACCATGCGCGAAGAAGTCGAGGTCGCCGATATTGACGCCAGCCTTCGCCAAAGTGTCGAGCACGCCTTGTTCAAAGTTCGGCGGGGTGGTGTCCGCCTTGGCGGTTTGAACGGCGCCGCAAGCACCAGTGGCTGGGTCGACCGAATAGTAGACCAGGTCGGTGAATGTCCCGCCAACGTCGCTCGATGCGCGCATGGCCTTACTCCTTGTTTTCGGTAAGCAGGAAATAGACCACGCGTCCGGGCGTGATCGTCTTGGTCGCGTGAGGCTCGCCGGCCGGAATGGTCACGAGGCTGTCTTTGGTAACCAACGTCACGCCTTGAGGGGTCTCGACTTCGAATTCGCCGTCAAGAATGAAGGACACCTCCATTCCATCGTGTGTGACGAAACCTTCGGCGGGCTGCCGGACACCGGCAGGAAAGCTTGCAATGCCAAAGGTTGTGCTGACCGGTGCCGCGAAGGCCTGTTCGCCGAGATTCTCGATCTGCAGCGCGGCTTCATCCCAAGAAAATGGTAGTATCTGCATGGTTCTGGACCTCAATAGGTGACTTTGTTGCCGATGGGCGCGGGCTGCTCGAAGAGCGCGTATTCGGCCATTTCGGCTTCCGGCGGGGGGGCGCAGCTCCACAGTCGGCTTGGCTTCAGATCGAGCTGGCTTTGCAGCCCACCGAGGAATTCGGCCATCTTGAAAGCGGCGATAATCGGATCGATTACCGGGATGCCCAGTTCCTTCTGGACGACTTCATGCATGCCGAAGGAGCAAGTGCATCCCAAAATAAGGGCTTCGGCCTTATCCTCTTCGATCGCGCGACGACCGGCTTCCATGATCTGGGATGCCGTATAGTCGCAGTCCTTCTGGAGATCAGGCACGCCAATATCGATAGACCGCATGGAGGCGAGGCGGTCACTGTAGCCATAGGCGGCCACCCGCTCGCGCATCTGCACGGCCCACTTTTCCTGACCGATAATGACAGAGAAGCGATTGGCGATGTTTCCCGCGATCTGAACCGCTGCCTGGCAAGGGGCTACCACAACGGTCGAGCCGGATATTTCCCGGGCATCTTCAAGACCGGGATCGTAGAAGCATCCAATGACCATTGAGTGATAGCCCTGCTGGTCGGCCCAGCGCGCCAGGCGCACCATGTCGCCAATGATCAGGGCCGAGTAGGCACGGTATTCGAGGTGGTGCGGCAAATAGGGCGTGCTGAGCGACACCACGTCGATCTGGGTGGTCGGCGCCTTGATGGCTCCCATGACCTCGCCCATCGGATCATCGTATCCTGAGCTTCCAATCGGGTTGACCCAAAGCACTTTGGTTGCCTGTGTCATACGCAAATCCCTCCCATCGCCCGGTTTCCGGGCGGTGTTGCTGTTCTTGGAAAGAAGGCGGGGCTGCCATTCCGGCAGCCCCAATCCCGATTAGAACTTGACGTTGAAGTCGATCGACCAAGTCCGCGGCAGGCCAGGATGAGCGAAGCCGCCCAGAACCCACTCGGAATTGTATTTCTTGTCGAAGAGATTTTCGACTGAGCCGATCAGCGACCACTTGCCATCGGGGTGCTCGAAACCGAAGCGCAGATTGGCGAGTTCATAACCATTGCGTGCAGTCGAATTTTCCGGATCCCAGAACTGCTTGCCGTGGTGTTCGACGTCGGCTCGCGCAAATAGACCAAAGTTTTCGGAGAGGTTGGTCCGATATTGCAGGCCAAGCGCCCAAGTGTCTTTCGGGACATATGGTGTGACGTTACCCACCAAGAGTGGGTTCACCGTATACTTTTTCACCCGGCTATGGGTGTAGCCATAGTTGGCAAAGACATCCAGACCATCGGTGATCTTTGCTTGCGCTTCAAGTTCGAAGCCAGTCGAGCGCACCCTGTCGATATTGACGAGCACCTGAGCGCCAATGGAGCCGATGAACACGAAGTAGAGAGGGTTTTTGTCGCTCGTGGTGAAGAACGTGCCATTCAGCCGGAGACGGCGATCGAAGAGATCACTCTTGAATCCAAGCTCGAATGTCTCGGCTTCCTCCTGCTGCACGACATCTGACACGCCGTTCACGCCCGCCAAAAGTGCCGCCGCAGCGACGCCACTCTGATTGAATTGACCGGAGCGGAAACCGATGCCCCATGAACCGAAGAGGTTGAAATTATCGCTGACCTGGTAGCGCAAGGAAACCTTGGGCTGGAACAAGTCGTAACTGTTACGTTTGATGCATGCGGCCGAGTTTGCAACCGTGCACCCAACTGGCAAGGCACCTGTTTGATTAGGCAGAACAAACTGGCGCCGCGTGTCCTTGTCATATCGACCGGCAACGGAAATTTCGAGCTTGTCCGTCACGTCGTATGCGAGGTTACCAAACAGGGCCCACGCTTTGTTGTGGTTGTCGTCGGCGAAAAACGACAGCGTCGGGTTGGCTGGATTAGTGAACTGCGGGGTACGATAGATGTCGACAATTCCCTGCAGATTATCATCCCCAGTAGTGGTGGAAATGAAGCGCTTCGTGTCGAGGTAGTAACCTCCGAACATCCAGCGGAATGGCTGGTCAGAGCGAGAGGTAATCCGCAACTCGTTGGACCAAGCCTTGACGTCCTCAAATTGGGTCTGCGTGCCGTCGAACGCCCCAAATACGTCGATACTCGCAGTATAGAGGAATTGATCGCCCTCAAGGTACTCCTTGACCCTGTCATAGGATGTCACATTCCGGATTGTGGCAAAGCCTAGGTCATATTCGAGCTTCAGAGAGAATTGCGACGTGGTGCGTTTGTTGTAACCAAGGTTCGTTGCGCAGAACGTCCTCACGACCCGGTTCGCATCGGGCGCTGGGCCTCCGAACGGGTTAGCAGCGTTCAGGAAGCAGGGGCGAGCAGGATCGAAGAGCGCCGATTGGTACTGAAAGTTGACGCCTCCGCCCACGGTCCTGCCGACTTGCGCTTTGAAGTCAGCCGTCAAATTGTCGCCAAGCTGCGCAAATAACTGGCCGCGCAAATTGATATCTTCGACGCCGTCGACTTTCTTGTTGAGGTAAAGGTTATTGTAGTAGCCATCGAGATTGCGATAGCTCCCGGAGAGGCGGAAGCGGAGGTCTTCCCCCGCCAGCGGACCCGAGACCGAGGCGCGTGCCCGGTAGTCATTCCCACGGCCGAAACCAAGCGAACCCGACCCTTCAAAATCTGTGCTGGGCGCTTTGGTAGTGATCACGATTGCGCCGCCGATCGCATTTCGCCCATAAAGGGCTCCTTGCGGTCCGCGAAGGACTTCAATTCTCTCGAGGTCGAACAGGTCCTGGGTAAGCTGCCGGGAGGTCACTTGCTGAACGCCGTCTATCACGACGGCAACAGGGCTTTCACCATTGCGGACTTGCGAAACACCGCGCACGGTGATGAACGAACTGCCGGCGCTTTGCGATTGATTGATCGATATGTTGGGAGTCGCTGAAAGGAAGTCTGCTGCTCCTTCGATCTTGCGATCTTGGATCGACTGCGCTGAAAAGGCCGAGACCGCGACCGGTACTTCCTGCAGGTTTTCGTCACGACCGCGGGCCGTAACCACGATTTCCTCGATGCCCGCATTGCTCTGGGCGCTTCCGTCCTGCGCATAAGCAGGCAGCGTCCATGCCGTTGCTCCGATGGCAGTTCCAAGTAACAGACCGATCCTGACCGTATTCCCCATTGTTCCCTCCGTGCGTCTCGACCGACCACTTCCGACTTGAGCGTTCAGCCGCGTGAATTGCGTGGTCTGCACATTCATCCGCTCAACTCAGTTGGAGGCAACGATTGGGAAGCGTAGCGGTTTATCCAAAACGGGTAGGTCGCAGGGACCTTCTGCAGAAACCTACTCTTTCGAGTAGGTCAAATAAGCTTGAGGTGTTTGGCGCGCGCAACGGCTTCGGTCCGACGTTCTGCCCCGAGCTTCACGAAAATGTTCTTGAGATGGAATTTTACCGTGTGCTCGGTCATGTCCAGCAACCTGGCGATTTCCTTGTTCGACCGACCATTGGCAAGTTCATCAAGAACCTCGCGTTCGCGGACGCTCAATCCTCCCGAATTGGAGTCATCGGCTTCCGAACCTTGCCGGGTTATGCGGTCGACAAGCGACCCTGCAAACTCGATCACCAGAATGTCGATGAAGGCATCCTGGGCGTGGCGGGTCACTGCCCGAAGCAGTGGCACAATGCCCTTCTGTCCAAGAAATGGACCTACCATGCCTTCGGGTGCAGCGACTGAAAGCGCCTCGGTTAGATCATCGATCGCCTTGCCGCGCTGCCCGGAAAGGTCGTGCAAAAGGGCACGGGCGATGAGAAGGCGAACTAAGTGAAGGTTGGCGCCGAATGTCTGAGCACAAATGATCGCTTCGTTCAGGGCATTGATCGCCCGGGAGCGGTCGATGCTTGCGTAGTATGAGGCTAGTGCCGCGCGACTTTCAAGGAAGGGCAGCCACCAGAAAGGTTCAGCCTGCCATATTCCGCTCGGCAGCTGCTGGACGAGCTTCATAGCCTTGGTGCTGCGGTCTGCGCCTTGGGTAAGCCCGACTTGGATAGAGTCCGCGATCTGAGCAAGCCGCTTTAGGCCCCTGCGGTCGGCAATCCGCTGGGCCCTTGAGACCGCGTCATCGGGGCTATCAAGGTGGTAGGCTTCGACCACCACGCCGGCTGCGAAGATATCGAACCAGCCATCGTAATGCTCTACCTGCTCAAGATCGGCACGGGATTGTTCAGCTGTGTAGTTGGCGTGCTGGCCCATCCAGTGCTGGAGGGCTCCGGTCAGCAATCGCGAGAGAGCCCTTAGACCAGGGTCATGGGCGAAGTTCTCTTCCGCCATACGCCGCGCTACGCCGAAATGCGCTTCGGCGGCTTTGAGCCTGCCCTGGTACAGCGCGGCAAGGCCAGCATGGAGATAGCAGTAGTTGAGCCCCAGCACGGTCCGGGCCTCGCGCATTGTCCGCATAGTTGCTTGGGCAAGGTGGTCGGCATTAGCGAATTGTCCGACGGCTAGTTCGCAGACAATCAATTGGCAGGCCAGAATAGAACGGGTTAGCGGATCGTCGGCCGGCACTCCGGTCAACCGCTGCTGCAACCGGAGTATGTCCTGGGTCGAAACCGGCGTGTCTTCGTAGACAAAGATCAGGGTGCCGACGTTGAGAATGTCTCGCTGCAGCCTCGTCAGATCACTTTTGTGCCGAGCGTTAGCTGCCGCATCGAGCAGGGCGCGTGATTCAGCGAGCAGACCGTCTTTGACGCCAAGATAGGCCTTCGCGAGTAGGATTCTTGGGTACTGCGTGGCAACGTCGTCGGGAATGTGTTGAAGCAAGCCGCGCAGGTAGCCAATCCCACCGAACAGGATGAGCTCCCATCCGCCAGCTTTCTCTACGAGGCTCGCGCAGCGGTCATAATCGCGCGCCTCGCGCGAGTGCCGGACTGCCTCGGCCATGTATCCGTTGTCTTCGAACCATTGCGATGCCCGGTGGTGAACCTGGACGACCCCGTCGTCGCCAAATCGTCGGCGGAGCTCCTTCTGAAGAAATTCAGCGAAGAGATGGTGGTAGCGATAGGACGAGTCATTGCCTTCGGCACGTATGACCAGAGCATTAAGTGGCTCCAGGTTGCCCAGGTGTGTTTCGCTTCCACCTTTGCCTCTAATGGCATCGGCCAGTTCCGCAGTGAACCGCTCAACGACCGAAGTGTAGCAGAGAAACTCCTGCAAATCGTCTGGCAGGCCACTCACAATCTGTTCCGCTAAATACGTGGCGATGTGACCGCTGTGTCCGTGAAATTTGTCGAAATGCCCTTTCGTCGGAGCATCCGTCACCACGAGCCGCGCGAGTTGAACCGCGACCGGCCATCCTTCGGTGCGATCATAGAGCAGGGAAAGCGCCTCGCTATCGGTAGTCGGTTGAAAAACCGATGCGAGTTCTTCCCTCGAAAAACGCAAGAATTCAGCTGTAAGTTCTTCAGCCTGACCGGACGCCAAAAGGGCCCCGATGTCGAATGGTAACGGCGTCCTGGTCGAAGCAATGACCGTCAAGTTGCCAGGGGCGGTATTGAGCATCTCTCTCAGAAGCGCATCGACTTTCGGAGCATTCACACGGTGATAGTCGTCCAGTACGAGGACGACCGGACGTTGAAGGGCCGCAACGGATTCCAGCAAGGCGGACAAGGCGGTGGAGAGACCGCCAGCAAAGAAACCCTCCTCCGCTCCGACCTCAAGTCCGCGCGTGGCAACGCCGACATTGGCGAATGTTGCGATCACATATGAGAGAAATTGGGCAGGCTCACGATCGCCCTCATCAAGACTTAGCCAGGCGACAGTTGTCCCGTCCTCGATTTGCTTGCGGCACCATTCTGCGACCGTAGTCGACTTAGCATATCCTGCTGGGGCTATGACAACGCCCAGGCCAAGGTCCAGCCAACCATCGAGCCGTTCGAGAAGCTTTGCGCGAAAGATCAAACGCGCATTCTTGCGCGGCATTTCGAGCTTGGATCGGAGGATCCAGTGACGGGCTTGCTCGGCTTGCTTTGGCTCATTCATGGCGTGGTTCTCAGTTCGGTTCTTCGATCAAGCCGGAGCGACCGGAAGAAGTGTGGTTTCCTTGACCTGTTCCAGCACCGCGTAGGTCCGGGTCTCGCGCACTCCGGGAACCGAGGCGAGAATGTTGCCGAGGAATGTTCTGTAGGCCGTCATGTCCGAGACACGAGCCTTGATCAGATAATCGAAGCCACCCGCCACCATGTGGCATTCGAGAATCTCGGGAATCGAACCTACGTGCTCGGCAAATGCGCGAAACACATCGTCGGTCGTGCGGTCGAGCAACACCTCCACGAAGATGAGCAGATCACAGTCAAGGGCCTTGGGTTCGATGAGTGTTACAGTCGCCCGGATCACCCCGGATTCACGCAATCTGCGGACACGATCGTGACAGGCGGCAGGAGACAGTCCGCAGGTTTTGGCGAGATCCAGATTGGTGATTCGTCCGTCGCGTTGGAGGACATCAATCAATCGGCGATCCGTTGCATCTAACGAATATCGTTCACTCATGACCTAATAATGCCGCGATCAATTCCGAAAGCAATGCAAAAATACGAAGCACATTCGCATCGATCGAGGTTAGCCTAATCCGGAAGTTGCAACCCCTCTTGAAGGACGAGCGGAATGAACACGGGGCAGAACTGGGACGAACTGGACGCTGGGAAGTTTGCCGACGAGGCCGAAGTCATCGCCGGATTGCTGGCCAGCGAACCGCTGGCGGCAGACGCCAGGCAAGCCGTTGTAGAGCAGGCAGCAGAACTCGTTTCGGGCGCTCGCACCTCGGCGCGCAAGCAAGGCGTCGTCGAGAGCTTCCTCAAGGAGTTTTCGCTCGGCACCCGCGAGGGACTCGCGCTCATGTGTCTGGCCGAAGCCTTGCTTCGCACGCCTGATGCCGAAACGCGTGACCGACTGATTGCCGAAAAAATCTCGATGGCCGACTGGGCGAGCCATCTAGGCAAGTCGGATAGCCTGTTCGTCAATGCGTCAACCTGGGGTCTGATGCTCACCGGCAAGCTCGTCGATGTCGATGAAGAGGCCAAGCGGGATGCTGGCGGCTATCTGAAGCGTCTGACGGCAAAGGCCGGGGAACCAGTTATTCGCCAGGCTGTCGCGGCAGCAGTGCGTATAATGGGCGAGCAGTTCGTGTTGGGACGCACGATCGGAGATGCGCTCAAGCGCGCGAAGCGCGAAAAGATGTTGTGCTCATTCGATATGCTCGGCGAAGGCGCCCGCACTGACGACGATGCAGAGCGCTATGCGCGCATCTATGCTGAGGCGATTGAAACCGTCGGGAAGGCCGCGAACGGCAACGGCCCCGAACAGGGCCACGGTGTATCGGTCAAGCTATCGGCACTGTTTCCCCGTTACGAAGCTGCACAGGAAGATCGGGTTTGGGCCGGGCTCTATCCGAGGCTCAAGGGACTGGCGCTGATCGCTGCACGTCACGATCTCAACTTTGCGATCGATGCCGAGGAGGCCGATCGACTGGTGCTTTCGCTGAAGCTGGTTGAGCGACTGGCGCACGAGCCCGAACTCGGCGACTGGCGCGGGCTTGGCGTCGTGGTGCAGGCGTACCAGAAGCGCGGCATCGCCGTTATCGAGCGGCTTGCGGACCTAGCGAGACGATCCGGGCGGCGGATTATGATCCGCCTGGTCAAGGGTGCCTATTGGGACAGCGAAATCAAACGCGCGCAGGTGTCTGGCATGCCCGATTATCCGGTGTTCACGACAAAGGCCGCAACTGACCTGTCATATCTGGCGTGCGCAAAGGCTCTGATTGCTTCAGCCCCCAATCTTTATCCGCAGTTCGCGACCCATAATGCGCATACACTGGCAGCCGTTCGCCACATGGCGGAAGAGGCGAAGGTCGTGATCGAGCATCAGCGCCTCCACGGGATGGGCGAGGCGCTCTATGAGGCCGCCGAGACCGCATATGGCGATCTCATCCTTCGCGCTTACGCGCCGGTGGGCGGGCACGAAGACCTCCTCCCCTACCTGGTCCGCCGCCTTTTGGAAAATGGGGCAAACAGTTCCTTTGTCCATGTTCTGCTGGACGAGACCATTCCGGCAATTGATGTGGTGCGCGATCCTATCGCACTGGTTGAGGCTTGCCCCGACCGCCACCCGAGACTGCCTGTACCGCGCGGCATCTATGGGCCACATCGGGTTAACCCGCTCGGCCGGGATCTCAGTCAGGCTTCGGTACGCTACAGCTATGCCCGCCATTTGGCCGACCAAGTCAGCGCGCACCCAATCGCTGGTCCGATCATCGCCGGGAAGTTGCAAGGCGATGGCGCAGTCGAGGTTCGCGCCCCGGGCCGACCCGAAGCGATAATCGGGTCGGTTGTCGCGGCCGTACCCGCGGATGTCGATGCGGCGATTACTCATGCCCGGTCCGCGCAGCCCGCCTGGGACCGCGTCGGCGGGCCGGCGCGGGCGAATGTGCTGCGCGCCATGGGCGACGCACTTGAAAGCGAGATGGACCGGCTCATGCCACTGCTCGCGCTGGAAGCGGGTAAGACTTTCAACGACGCCGTTGCGGAAGTTCGCGAAGCGGCGGATTTCTGCCGTTATTACGCGGTGCTCGCTGAGCGAGAATTCGGCCCGCCGCAAAGCCTGACCGGTCCGGTTGGCGAGACCAACCAGTGGCAACTGTTTGGACGCGGCGTGTTCGCCTGTATCAGTCCCTGGAACTTCCCGCTGGCCATCTTCACTGGCCAGATTGCGGCCGCCCTTGCCGCAGGAAACGCGGTCGTTGCCAAGCCAGCCGAACAGACTCCGCTCATTGCGGCGGCTGCGGTCAGCCTGTTTCACAATGCTGGCCTCGATCCCCGGTTGCTGGCTCTCGTCCCGGGTGAAGGGGCGACAATCGGCGCTGCGCTGGTGGCGCATCCCGGGATCGACGGCGTCGCCTTCACGGGTGGAACCGAGACCGCCTGGGCCATCAATCGCAGTTTGGCAGCGGCGGCGGAGCAAAATCGTCGTCCGATAATCCCTTTCATCGCTGAGACCGGCGGATTGAATGCCATGTTTGTTGATACGACGGCTCTTCGCGAGCAGGTCGTCGATGACGTGCTGATATCGGCTTTCGGCTCGGCCGGTCAGCGCTGCTCGGCGCTTCGCATGCTGTTCGTGCCGCATGATAGTGCCGATGGTATCATCGAGTGCCTGACCGGAGCGCTTAGCGCCCTGAAACTGGGCGACCCGGCCGATCCGGCAACCGATATCGGACCGGTCATTGATGACGAGGCGCATGCAGCGCTCGAAGCCCATGTGTTGCGACTTGAGAGGGACGCCAAGGTCATTGCCCGCCATCCGGGTGCCGGGGCGCAAGGCCACTTCTTTGGACCAACAATCGCGGAGGTTCCCGCTCCCGATTTCCTCGAGCGCGAAGTGTTCGGACCGATCCTTCACATCTGTCGCTACAGCCCCGATGATCTGCCCGAGTACACTGCCCGCCTCGCTGCTCGGGGCTACGGATTGACTCTCGGCGTGCACAGCCGGATCGAGCGCTTCGCGCGCGAAGTTCAAGCCCTCGTCCCGGCTGGGAACATCTACATCAACCGTTCGATCACCGGTGCGGTCGTTGGGGTGCAGCCTTTCGGAGGGGTGGGCCTGTCCGGCACCGGGCCAAAGGCCGGTGGACCGCACGCATTGCACCGCTTCGCGAACGAGCGCGCCATTTCGAACAACATCATGGCGCAGGGTGGGGATCCAGCCCTCCTCAATCTCTGAGCGGAGGTCGCGAAATGGAACTTGCTACCACCGGCGTGGATTTCCGGCTTGAGAAGGTCGAATTCGAGGGTCGCAAACAGACAGTTCTCGAGTTCAAGTCAGTCGAAGGCGACGTGGCCGGGTTCATTGTCGTAGATTCCTTGGCGCTCGGTCCCGCCACCGGTGGCTGTCGCTTTACTTCATACGCATCGCGATCTGACGCTCTTCGCGATGCGCAGCGCCTGGCGCGCGGGATGAGCTTCAAGAATGCATTGGCCGAGTTGCCTCTAGGTGGAGGCAAAAGTGTCATCATCAGGCCCTCGGACAATTTCGATCGCGACCACGTCTTCGAAGTTTTCGCGAAGGCCCTGAATTACCTAAACGGAACTTACCTGGCTGCGGAGGATGTCGGCACATCAGAGGCAGACATGGAACGCATCCAGCAAACCTCGCCGTTCGTTTTCGGACTACCAAAAGATGGCGTGAAGGCAGGTGGCAATCCTTCGCCCCGAACGGCGCAAGGTGTGTTCCTCTCCATCATGGCTCTCCTTGAGCTGAACAACATCGACCCCGCAAACGCTCATATTGCGGTGCAGGGATTAGGTAGCGTGGGACGCGAACTTTGCGGAATGTTGCTAAAGCGGGGTTCCCGATTGACGGTTGCAGACGTCGATGACGCCGCTGTCAGGCAATTCCGCAGTGCGCCGAGGGTGTCAGTTGTCGACACAGGACATATCCACACAGTTACGGCAGATCTGTTCGCACCTTGCGCGCTTGGAGCCGGCCTCAACGCTCGAACCATACCGGAACTGGGTGCGAAGATCGTCGCTGGCGCAGCAAACAATCAGCTCGAGGGGCCAGACGACGCGTTTTCCCTCGCCAAAAGAAATATCCTCTATGCGCCAGACTTCGTTGTGAATGCTGGCGGCATCATCAATGTGGCATGCGAATACCTCGGTGAAACTGAGGATCAGGTCGAGCGACGGGTTTCAGCCATTCCGGCTCGCCTCATCGGGCTCATTCACGAAGCGCATGCAAAGCACATCACGCCAAGTCAGGTCGCCGAACTAAAGGCCAACGAGAAAATTACGGCGCGGGAGCCCAGCTAGGCATCACCCAAAACCTGTCACTCAATTCTGGTGGCCCCCGGCGTGCGACGTAGCGCGGCGCGCCACGAGGAACAGCAAAAGTGACAGTATCGAGGCTGGCACGACAACGATTGCAATTGCAAACCCGACCGCATCGGGGCGCTTAAAGCCAAACTCGGTCACCGATGCGACAATTGTGGGTCCAAGCCCAAGGCCGAGCAACGTGTTGCAGAATGCGACGAAAGACATGGCGATCCCCCGCATTTCGTTCGGCATGGCGTGCTGAAGTGCAGCAATGCCCCCAATTGCTCCAAAGGATGAGGCAAGAGTCCACAATCCGAGGCCAAACAGGACATATTCCGGCCGGGGCCCTGCAACGAATGCGGCCGCAACCGCTCCAACAAGCGCCGCACCAGCTGCCACCTTGAACCGCGCCGGTTCTCCAAAGCGCCTGGCGGCGACATCGGACACGATCCCGCCAAGAACCGCGCCAACAATGCCAGTTATCGTTGTAATCAACGAGAAATAGCCTCCGATCGCGTCCGGGCTCCAATCAAACTTGCGCGATAGGGTCGAGGGCACCCAGCTATACAGGCCATAGTCCCCGACGGAGAGGAGTGCGACACCAATCAAGAGTGACAGCAGGAGGACCCGCGCTGATCGGACATGCGCTAGGACGGCTGCAACGGTCGCTTCACTCTCGCGCTCCTGACGAACCGGTTCGCGGACAGTTAATGTCAAGATTGGAATGATGAACCCTGCAAGTCCAACCAAAACCAACACAACACGCCAATCAGCAAGTCCGCCCAGGAGTGGGAATCCAGTAAACACACCATTCTGGGCTGAGGAGAGCAAGGCGCCGCCAATTCCTACCGATCCCGGCCCACCTACCACCATACCCATCATGAAGACGCCCAACGCCGTTCCTCGCAAGTGGGCCGGAAAAGAGTCCGAAATGATCGATGCAGCTGCAGGAGCAAGCGCCGCTTCGCCCACGCCAACCAAGATTCGAGCGGCGAACAACATCCAGAAGCTCGGCGCAAGGCCGCAAAGGAGGGTGCCGGTTGTCCAAATGGCCGACCCAATAATTATCAGGTTTCGCCGAGTTTTTCGGTCAGCGAGTATGCCAAGAGGCAACCCCGCGAATACATAAACAATCGCGAATGCCGCTCCTTGAAGCAAACTCATTTGCGCATCGCCGATTCCAAGATCCCGTTGGATCGGCTCGACCAGTACGCTGAGGATCATGCGGTCGACGTAGGAAAAGAAGCCCGCGACGCAGAACACTGCGACCATCCACCATGCCTGCACGCGGCCGGGGAATGTCGGATGTGGATTCGTCATGCGCGTGCTCCGGATTGAAGCAAAGTTGCAGTCTCACAGGCTTTCGCTGCATGCACTTTGCCTAGGAAGTAGCTTGCCGCGGCGATGTCAGACAAACCCGTCCCAACGGATTTGAAAATCGTGACTTCGTCTTCGCGCACTCGTCCCGGAGCAGTGCCTCGAACAAGTTTGGCAAGCTCGAGCACGGGCTCGACAATCCAGCCGCATTTGGCTGGCTCAATCAAATCGCCGCTTTCCTTCAATGCAGTGGCGGTATCGATGACCAGTCGAGCGTTTCGGAATAGCTTGGGATCAGCTTCTCGCATCTGCGGAGTAAAGCTCCCCACTAAGTCCAGGTGCGTCCCCGGTTTGATCCAGCCTGCTTTGATGAGTGGTTCGTCGCTTAGAGTTGCGCAAGAAACGACATCGGCAGAAGCCGTAGCAGTCTCAAGATCGTGTACGGCTGAAACGTTACAGCCCATATCGCCCAGGGCATGTGCAACTTTCGACGACTTGTTGTAGTCGCGGCCCCAGATCAACACAGTTTGGTAGTCACGTACTGCGGCATGCGCACGAGCCAAGTGGGGCGCCAACGCCCCCGTGCCCACGACCAAGAGTGTTGATGCGTCCTTGCGGCTCATGTGCATTGACGCCAACGCTGAAATTGCGGCAGTCCGCAAGGCAGTTAAAGCCCGAGCCTCGAGAATGGCCGCAGTACTGCCCGTCTCACCATTCATGAGGATATAGACCCCGTCGATTGTGGGTAGGCCGCGACGCGCGTTCTCTGGCATGACCGTGGCCACCTTCACCCCGATGGCTGACCGACCTTGCCAGGCCGGCATAATCAGCAATTTCGCATCGTCAGAGCCAGGTAGATCGCAATGCATGCGATCCGGGCTTTCGAAGGGCTCGGCAAAAGCCTGGGAAAGTGCGCTGATCAGTTCCGCTGGTTTGGAGACGGCGAATATCTCTTCGTTGGTAAGAACGATCATGCTGCGAGTTCCGCGGTCGGACCGCCAAAGCGAGATAGCGAGTAAGACTGGATGTTTTCCGGCATACTGCCTCGAATGATGTCACGGATGTACTCTGCGGAAATTGCCGCCTGAGTGAGTCCGAGATGCTGGTGTCCAAAGGAATAGAAGACGTTGGGTGCCGAGCTCACGGTGCCGATCGCCGGCAGCGAATCGGCGAACGAAGGCCGCGCACCAACCCAACGGCTTAGACCGGTCGTGTCTAAGTTAGGCAGGTATCTGCGAGCCAAATTCAAGAGATTATCTGCACGCCGCCAATCCGGCTGGGCATGTGGCGGTGCAAGTTCTACGGTTCCGGCAAGCCGCAATCCGCCGGCCATTGGCGTAGCCAGGAACGATTCCTGGTGAAAAGATACCGGGCGGGAAAAGCTCTCAGCTGCCCCGGGAAGCATTAGGTGATACCCGCGCTCCGCCCTTAGAGGGGCTCGCAGGTTGAACTTTTTGATTAAAGCGGGTGACCACCATCCCGCGCAAATTACTGCCCGTTTAGCGCGGTGGGCTTGCCCGCGACCGATAATCTCTATTCCATCAAGACTGCAGTGCATGTCGGTGACGTTCATCCGAATGAAAACACCGCCGCGTCCTGTGAAGAGCTCCATCATCTCGTCAGACAAAATCTTGGGATCGGTTACCTGTGTAACCGCGCTGTGTAGTGAAGCCCCAGCGACCTTTCCGCTGAGCAGAGGCTCCAACTCCGCAACTTGTGACGCGTCGAGCAATTCGATTGGGACGCCTTCACCACTTAGAGCACGTGCATTTGCGATTAGGCTATCGAGCGGACGATCCACGGCAACAACATCCAGCATGCCGCGCTCGAGGAAAATCCGGGAATACATTCCGGTTGGAAGCAAGCGCTTCCATGCAGGCAGCGATGCCTCGTTGAGCTGCCTTAGCCGATCTATGGTGTGACGCCGATTTCCGGGAAATGCATTGAGTGCGAACCGCCAAAGCCATGGCGCATAATTGGCGGCGTGCCGCCACGGAAGCGAAAGCGGCGCCATTCGGTCCATCAGCATCTTGGGAGCCCCCAAGATGTGTGAAAAGCTCGAAAGCGGAAGGATAAATGAGCTGGCGATAACACCAGCATTACCCGACGAGCACCCAGCACCCGGACTGTCACGATCAATTAGCAAGACAGACATGCCGGCGTCTTGCAGACATAAGGCCGCGGCGATGCCAACGGAACCCCCTCCGACGATGGCCACATCTGCAGGAATTGGGGTGCTCACTGCACCTAAACTGCCTGAGCATCGAGCATGCGCAGCAAACCCGCTTCGGCTCTTTGGATGTGATCCCGCGTTAGTGCTACGGCCTGATTGATCGCGCCCTTTCGGCAATATTCGAGCAAGCCACCGTGGTCTTCCTTCGCGTTCTCAATTCCGCGATCGAGTGTGATTACCACTCGGGTATAGCGATCAGTATTAACAAGGAGGCCACGAACAATCTCTATGGTCCGCTTGCGTCCGGATGCGTTGTAGAGTGCCAGATGGTACTGGGTGTTCAATTCGCCCCACCGGTGAACATCGTAACTATCGAGATCGGAGGCATATTCCGAGAGAATCCCTTCAGCGACTTTGAAGTCGTTTTCGGTCATGTTCGGAATTGCAGCCTCAATTAGCGCGGGCTCCAGCATCGCGCGCAACTCGAACAGTTCCTTGATCTCATCGCGAGAGAGAGCTGTGACCACATATCCTCGATGCGGATAGCTTGCCACAAGGCCTTCGGCTTCGAGGCGGGAAAGCGCCTCACGAATCGGAATTCGACTTGTCCCGAAGTCGTCCGCCAGGGCGTCCTGACGAACGGGTGTGCCATCAGCTAGTTCGCCCGAAAGAATACGCCTTCGGAGTTCGTTTGTGGCAGAATCGGCGACGGTGATCCGCCGGAGCTTCCCAGACTGCTTGGTGGCTAAGGTTTGAATCATGCTGCTCTGCCCCCGGGTCGACCGGGTATGTTCCTATCAATTTGTCGTTCCTCGGATTGATACATGCGATGCTCTTTCGTTGCAATTGGATAAAATCGCCGATAGCCAAGTTAGGTGTCGTAAGGCTACCTGTGTAGGGTAGTGCCTCTGCAAAGGGTGAGAAATGCGATTAGGACGGGCCTTTATTATGCAACATCTGGGCGATTCAATCGTCTGGGACAACCACGCCTGCATGCCCCTTCGCCCGGATGATGACAGCTTTCTTCCTCAACTGGAGCGCGTGCACAAATCCGGGGTCGATGTGCTTACCTTGAACGTAGGTTGTGGTGGGCAAGGAGTTGAGGATCACATCCGCATGCTTGGCGCTTTCCGCCATTGGATAGACGCGCGGCCAACCGAATACCTGCTACTCAACCATGCGACGGACGTGAAGAAGGCGAAGAGTGAGGGCAAGCTCGGCATATGCTTCGACATTGAGGGCATGGATGCTTTGGGCGGGCAGGTCAGCTTGGTTGAAGTTTACCACACCCTTGGCGTTCGCTGGATGCTTGTGGCCTATAATCTGGCAAATTTGGCGGGTGGCGGATGCATGGAGGACGATGGCGGACTAACTGCTTTCGGACGGTCTGTGGTTGCAGAGATGAACCGTGTTGGCATGGTTCCCTGCGGTTCGCACACAGGCTATCGAACTGCCAGAGAACTGATCGATTCCTCTTCGACACCCGTTATCTTCTCGCATTCGAATCCGCGCGCAGTTTGGGATCATCCGCGTAACATCCCTGACGATCTGATGCTGGCCTGTGCCAACCGAGGCGGGGTCATAGGGGTCAACGGGATCGGGATTTTCCTGGGTAACAATGACTCGAGCATTTCCACGTTTGCCGATCACGTCGAGTATGCACTTGAACGAGTTGGCGAGGATCATGTGGGGATCGCCCTAGACTATGTTTTTGACGATCAGGAAGTCGCGCAGTTTGCGGCTGCCAACCCAGCAATGTTCCCGTCCGAAGCAGGATACGGCGCCGGCATGGCGATGATTGCGCCTTGGCAGCTCGATACAATCCTCGAAGAACTCTCTCGCCGGGGCCTTGGCCAGCAAACGCTGCAAAAGCTTATGGGAGGGAACCACCTCCGCATCGCAACCGAGGTCTGGCGCTAGGTCATTCCATCGCGGTCGCGTGGCTCAACAGACACATCAGCGGTCATTGTTACGCTCTAGATCGTTTTGTGGGATTGAAATTGGATAAAATCTATAAT
>JACCDH010344571.1_pt1 | contig 25445 bp, 25 predicted proteins | sample 7442481 | NCBI WGS metagenome assembly JACCDH01 (sample SAMN15323433, study PRJNA562643) | freshwater metagenome | isolation source: river surface water | place: USA:Blue River Watershed | collected 2017-08-15 | reverse complement strand
TGACTAAAACTGCACCGCAGCCAAATGAAACGCAAGTACTGCGTATCAAACTGCAAAATCTGCATAAAGAGTGGGCTGAACGCCAAGAACATCTGAAAGCTGAATTGGTTGTAACTCGCAATCAAATTTCGAGCTTGGAACAGCAATACGTGCAAAAGTAATTGCTATCTTCCGATTTATCCATAAAAAAACTCTGCATTTGCAGAGTTTTTTTATGGATAAATCGGCAGCAAATATCTACCGAGTCGCCTGACTGATTGCTATAGCTCCAAGATGACAACTCGCCTTTACACCTCAGTTACAAAAATCTGCAATGCCATCAATGTTCGGTCAATGCCATACATCAGAAAATGTCATCCAAATAGGACTTTAATCAAAAACTTACGGCAGTTAAGTAGTAAGTTTTGACAACGAACATAGGCTTTGAAAGCCTGCCAAGACTTAAAATTTTAAGATTACTGTAATACAGAGTTAAAGAAATAAGTTACAATGACAGTCTTAAAAGGACGTGACAGTAGATAACAGAATTCGGAAATCAGGATTGAGACGCTTAACTCAAGGGCGGTAGCGTACCTGAATAGGGCTAGATGCCAGCCGAATTGATGGTAAGACATCGTTCATTCGCATGTAGAGGGATTTGATAGTGCAGCACGCAAAAAACCAAAAATCCCCTCTGCGATACATCGCCATTTTCCGATGTACTGACCGATGTTTTAAGCATCGACGTGAGTACAGCAAAGTAACCACAAACAATTGAAAATCCTAAAACTGTAAATCTCCGCAGTCGAATTTTGACGAATGGCTTTTAGCCTTTAATAATAAACGCCAACAAGGAATAGCATGACCGAACAAGTACAACAACAAATCAACGCTGCAAATCCTGATGAAATTGATTTAAAAGAACTGTTCTCGGCAATTTGGGCCGGGAAGTGGATCATCATCGCTACAACATTCTTATTCTCAGTCGCCGCTGTTTTTTACGCTTTAAGTCTACCAAACGTTTATAAAAGCGAAGTTACCCTAGCACCTGCCGGTGAAAGCGGCGGCCTCAACATTCCAGGCCAACTTGGTGGTTTAGCAGCCCTTGCTGGTGTGAACCTGGGTGGTAAAGGTGGCGATAAGACAGCGTTAGCACTCGAAATTCTGAAATCAAGGGAGTTTTTAGGCCGCTTCATCGAAGAAAACGACCTTTATGTGCCCATTATGGCCGCCAAAGGTTGGGACAGAGCGACAGACAAATTATTGATTGATGAAGATGATTTCAATGAAGTTAGTAAACAGTGGGTTCGTAAAGTTAAATCGCCGTTTAAGCCAAAGCCAAGTGTATTAGAAACTATTGAAGAGTTTGAAAAATCCTTTGGTGTTAGTCAAGACAAAACCAGTGGTATGGTTAAATTGAGTTTTGAGCATTTTTCTCCGTATCTTGCAAAACAACTTGCGGACAAGCTTGTTATTGCAATTAATGAAAATATGCGTCGCCGAGATTTAAATGAAGCTGAAAAAAGCATTGAATATTTAAATCATAAGATTGCGGAAACTAATCTAGCCGATGTTAAGACTATGTTGTTTTCGTTGATTGAAGAACAAACAAAAACAGTAATGCTGGCAAATGTCCGCTATGAATATGTGCTTAAAACAATTGATCCAGCAGTCGTCTCTGAAAAGAAAGAAAAACCAATGCGAGCATTAATAGTTGCTTTATTAATGATACTAGGTGGACTCATAAGCATAATGTACGTATTAATTCGACACTTTGCAAAATTGAAATAATTTCATAGAAATTTAAGAAATGTTTTTGGATCCAGCAATGTTCAAAAGGGTGTATGCCAAGTCAAATATACTAATATTCCTATTATGTTTAAAACACCTAGAAATTTGATGTTAATGATCATATCTAAGACATAAGATCGACTCTATCTAACAAGGCTTTTAATTATGCAGTTTACCTCGTTATCGGTTATTGGTTTGGGTTACATAGGTTTGCCAACAGCCGCAGTATTTGCATCAAGAAAAATAAGAGTTATTGGTGTTGACGTCAACAAAAAGGCTGTTGACATCATTAACCAAGGGAAAATCCACATTGTTGAGCCAGATTTGGACATCGCAGTGCATGCTGCGGTGATGGCCGGTTTTTTAAAAGCAACGACTATTGCTGAACCTGCTGACGCTTTTATTGTGGCGGTGCCAACTCCGTTTAAAGGTGACAACCACGAGCCAGATTTAAGCTACATCGAATCAGCATGTCGCTCAATCGCCCCAGTACTTGCCAAAGGTAATTTAGTAATTCTTGAGTCCACTTCTCCAGTTGGTGCAACTGAGCAAATGAGTGCTTGGCTTGCCGAGTTACGTCCAGATTTAACCTTCCCGCAAACTACAGGCGAAGCTTCAGATATTCGTGTCGCACATTGCCCTGAACGTGTCTTACCAGGACATGTAATGCGCGAACTTATCGAAAACGATCGGGTTGTTGGCGGTCTAACGGCAAAATGTTCTGAATACGCGGTTGCGTTATATAAAAGTTTTGTGCAAGGTGCCTGTATTGTCACCAACGCACGAACAGCTGAAATGGCAAAGCTCACAGAAAATAGTTTTCGCGATGTAAACATTGCCTTCGCTAATGAACTTTCAATGATTTGTGATGAGTTGGATATCAATGTCTGGGAACTCATTCAATTAGCGAATCGTCACCCTCGGGTAAATATTTTGCAGCCAGGACCTGGAGTTGGTGGTCATTGTATCGCAGTAGACCCATGGTTTATCGTCAGTAAAACACCTGAGCAAGCGCGACTAATTCGAACTGCTCGTGAAGTAAATGACAGTAAGCCTGAATGGGTTATCGAAAAGGTTAAACTCGCGATTGCGGACTTTTTGCAAGCAAACCCAAGCAAAACTGTCCGAGACATTACCATCGCTTGCTATGGCTTAGCATTTAAACCAGATATCGATGATTTGCGCGAGAGCCCATCAATGCACATTGCATTGCAAATCAGTAACTTTCATGCAGGCAAAGTTGTTTTTGTTGAGCCAAATATCGAAGAATTACCAGCAAAAATTGCAGATAAAGTGTTAGTAGAGTATTCACAAGCTTTTAGCTCTGCCGATATCCACCTGCTGCTTGTAGACCATAAGCAATTTAAAGTTAATAAGCCGAATTCAGGCTATGTTGTTGATACAAAGGGTGTATGGCTATGAAAATTTTAGTAACCGGTGGCGCAGGTTTTATTGGTTCTGCAGTGGTGCGTCATATTATTCAAAATACAAATAATTCGGTTGTTAATGTCGATAAGCTGACGTATGCAGGCAACCTAAATTCAGTTGCAAATGTAGCAAGTGATAGTCGTCATTTTTTCGAACATGCTGACATCTGCAATTCAGAGGCAATGGCCACATTATTCGCTAAGCACCAGCCCGATGCAGTAATGCATTTAGCTGCAGAGAGCCATGTCGACCGTTCTATAGACGGCCCGGCAGCCTTTATTGAAACGAATATTATAGGCACATATACTTTACTAGAGGCTGTTCGTAGTTACTGGAATGCTCTGCCTGAATCCCGTAAGCAGGCTTTTCGCTTTCATCATATTTCTACTGATGAAGTATATGGTGATTTGCATGGCACCGATGATTTATTTACTGAAACTACTCCTTATGCGCCAAGCAGCCCATACTCTGCAAGTAAAGCGAGCTCTGATCATTTAGTACGCGCATGGCAGCGTACCTATGGCTTACCTGTCATAGTGACGAACTGCTCTAACAATTACGGTCCATATCATTTTCCAGAAAAACTTATACCGGTCATTATTTTAAATGCGTTGGCGGGTAAACCATTACCAGTATATGGCAAAGGTAATCAGATCCGTGATTGGTTATACGTGGAAGATCATGCCCGTGCTCTGTATAAAGTTGTTACCGAAGGTGTGGTTGGAGAAACCTACAATATAGGTGGACATAACGAAAAACAAAATATAGAAGTGGTTAAAACTATCTGTACAATTTTGGAAGAACTCGTGCCAATCGAAAAGTCGGATCTTAATATCCCAAGCTATGAAAGCTTAATTACTTATGTTGCGGATCGTCCTGGTCACGACCTTCGCTATGCGATTGATGCTAGCAAGATTGAACGGGAGTTAGGTTGGAAGCCGGAAGAAAGCTTCGAAACTGGTATACGCAAAACAGTAGAGTGGTATTTAAGTAACCAAACTTGGTGGCAAGCTGTTTTAGACGGCAGCTATAAAATGGAACGTTTAGGGCAAGGAGAAAAATAATGGCAGCATATAAAGGTATCGTGTTAGCTGGAGGTTCAGGTACACGTTTGTATCCTATTACTCGGGGTGTTTCTAAGCAGCTGTTGCCTATTTACGATAAGCCGATGGTGTACTATCCCATATCGACGCTGATGCTGGCGGGTATTAAAGACATTCTAATTATCTCAACGCCGGATGACATCGCCGGCTTTAAACGGCTGCTGGGTGACGGCCGCGCCTTTGGTGTTAACTTTAGCTATGCAGAGCAACCAAGCCCCGACGGCCTAGCGCAGGCCTTTATTATCGGCGAAAAATTTATCGGTAACGACAATGTTTGTCTGGTTCTCGGTGATAACATCTACTACGGACAGTCATTTTCTAAAACGTTGAAAAATGCAGCTTCTCGCGATAGCGGAGCGACTGTATTTGGCTATATGGTCAAAGATCCAGAAAGATTTGGTGTTGTTGAGTTCGACGCTGATATGAAAGCTATTTCTATTGAAGAAAAACCATCAGAACCAAAGTCAAACTACGCTGTAACCGGATTGTACTTTTACGATAATAGCGTCGTAGAACTTGCGAAGCAGGTTAAACCCTCAGCACGCGGCGAACTGGAAATTACCACTCTTAATCAAATGTACCTTGAAGCTGGCACTTTAAATGTGGAAATACTAGGACGCGGTTTTGCATGGCTTGACACGGGTACCCATGAAAGCTTGCATGAAGCTTCGTCATTTGTACAAACTATCGAACATGTACAGGGACTCAAAATTGCATGTCTCGAAGAAATCGCCTGGCGCAATGGATGGCTGACCTCCGAGCAATTGCTGGATTTAGCGAAGCCTATGCTAAAGAACGAGTATGGCCAGTATTTAACCCGGTTAGTATCATGCAAATAAATCCACAGTTAAAAATCGCTGTTACCGGTGCTAACGGTCAGTTAGGTTTTCAACTTGCTAAAAAATTAGACGGTAAGGTCCAGTTAAAAGCTTTTGACCGAGCTTCACTGAATATTGCTAACGCAGCAGAAGTTGCCAGTCAATTATCTGAGTTTTCGCCTGATATTATTATCAATGCAGCAGCCTATACAGCGGTCGATAAGGCGGAACAGGAACAGGAGCAGGCAAATGCTATTAATCACCTTGGTGCTGAATATCTGGCCAAAACCGCTGAGACGCTAAATGCCATATTAATCCACGTATCTACCGACTATGTGTTTGATGGGCAGAACGACGAGCCGTATCTAGAAACTGCACACACTAACCCAACAAGCGTTTATGGGCAAAGCAAGCTCGCCGGTGAGTTAGCTGTAGCAAAGTATTGCCGCCGACATATCATCCTGCGTACCGCTTGGGTGTTTGGTGAGCATGGCAGTAATTTCGTGAAAACGATGCTTCGTTTAGCGCAAAGCCGACCAGAGTTAGGCGTAGTTGCTGATCAACAAGGTGGGCCAACTTATGCCGGTGACATTGCAGATGGGATTATCAATATGTGCAGCCAGTTGAAAACGACCGACGAAACTAGGTGGGGCATTTACCATTTTAGTGGAAGCCCATATGTTAGTTGGTATGAATTTGCAATTGAGATTTTTAATACGGCTGTAAATTTAAAAGTTATAGATAAAGCGCCTTTAACGAAATCTATTACGACTGCTGAATACCCGACACCGGCTAAACGACCAGCATATTCAAAGCTTAACTGCGATAAAATTGCCAAGCAGTTTTCAGTTATGCCATCCGATTGGCAGAAAGCATTAGCAAGCCTCAGCTTATATAAGTGATTTATATGAAAATAATCGATACAGCTATTCCAGATGTTAAAATTATAGAACCTGCTGTTTATTCCGATGAACGTGGCAGTTTTATGGAGACTTGGAATCATAAAATTTTTTGCAGTTTAATTGCCGAGAGAGACTTTCTACAAGACAACCAATCGTTATCTCACCGTGGTGTATTAAGAGGCTTACATTATCAACTAGCACCATATCAGCAAGGAAAACTTGTTCGGGTTTTGACAGGCAGAGCATTTGATGTTGCTGTTGATATCAGGGAAAACTCAGAAACATATGGCCATCATGTTGCCGTAGAACTTACCGCAGAAAATAAAAAAATGCTATGGATACCTGAAGGGTTCGCTCACGGGTTTCTTTCTCTGGAAGATGACACTACATTCTTTTATAAAACAACTGGTTATTATAATAAGGATTCTGAGCGTGCGCTTCACTGGAAATCTCCTATTTTAAATATTCAATGGCCAAAATTAGAAAAAATCATCGTCAATGATAAAGATTCATCAGCTCCAGTATTTGAGTATTGAATAATGAACAATAAGCAGTTAGTTAACTTCCATCAGGTTCGAGGCGACGAGCGCGGCCAATTAGTCGCAATAGAAGGGGGGGCAGATATTCCTTTTGAAATAAAAAGAATATTTTATATATATGGCACTACAGTTGGATTGCCCAGAGGTAATCATGCTCATTATAAAACACTGCAATATTTGATAGCTGTCTCTGGCTCTTGTAAAGTAACATTGGATACTGGGTTTGAGAAGAATACGTATACCCTAGACAGCCGAAATGTTGGTCTGTTACAGCAAGAGCTGGTCTGGGGAGTCATGCACGATTTCAGTGAGGATTGTGTTCTACTTGTATTAGCGAGCGACCATTATGACGAATCAGATTATATTCGTGATTATTCGTTGTTTGTTGGCGAGGTAAGACAATGAGTTACATCCATCCTTTAGCTGATATAGCCCAAGCCGAGATTGGTGAAGGTACAAAGGTTTGGCAGTTCGTCGTTATTCTTAAAGGTGCTGTAATTGGTAGCGATTGCAATATCTGTGCTCAAAGTTTAATTGAAGGCGATGTAATTATTGGAAACAATGTGACTGTAAAGTCTGGTGTGCAATTATGGGATGGAACACGAATTGGTAATAATGTGTTTATAGGTCCAAATGTAACATTTACAAATGACTTTTTTCCTCGCTCCAAAGTGTACCCAGATAACTTTACTGGCATTACAGTTGAAGATTTTGCAAGTATAGGTGCAAACGCAACAATACTGCCAGGTGTTACTATAGGTGAGTCTGCAATGATTGGCGCAGGTAGCGTAGTTACAAAAGATGTGCCTTCTAAAGCAGTTGTTGTTGGAAATCCTGCAAAAATTATTAGGTTTTTATAATGATCCCATTCCTAGATTTAAAAAATATCAACGGGCAGTACCGTACAGAATTAACTGAAGCTATCGTCAGAGTAATAGACTCCGGATGGTACATCCAAGGAGATGAGCTAAAAGCTTTTGAGCAAGAATTTGCTTCCTACTGTGGTAATAAACACTGCATAGGTGTTGCAAATGGCTTAGATGCACTCATATTGGTAATACGTGCGTGGAAAGAACTTGGTAAGTTAAACGAAGGTGACGAAGTTATTGTTCCAGCTAACACATATATAGCTAGTATTCTTGCGATTACAGAAAATAGACTTGTACCGGTCCTCGTTGAACCCGACCCAGTAACGTTCAACATTTGTCCTAATAATATTCGTACAGCAATCACAAAAAAAACAAAAGCAATTCTTGCGGTGCATTTATATGGCAAATTAGCAGCTATGCCAGAGATTATGGCAATTGCTTCAGAACACAATTTACTCGTGTTAGAAGACTCTGCTCAAGCACACGGTGCAGAAATTGACGGCAAAAAGGCTGGGAACTGGGGGCATGCGTCAGGATTTAGTTTCTATCCAGGTAAAAACTTAGGTGCGCTTGGAGATGCTGGAGCAGTAACGACGAATGATGATGAATTAGCTTTAACAATTCGTGCACTTGGCAACTATGGAAGCCACAAGAAATATGAAAACCTATATCAAGGTGTGAATAGTCGACTTGATGAAATACAGGCAGCATTACTGCGCGTAAAATTGAAATATCTGGATATAGAGACTCAACGTCGAAGAGAAATCGCACTTGCTTACACGGCTGGGATAAATAATTGTTTGATAGAAAAACCGACGAATGTCAATGCACAATTAGCAGATCTATCAAACCATGTTTTTCATCTGTTTGTAATTCGTACAAAAAATCGTAGTGCGTTACAAAAGCATTTTATCGAAAGTGGTATCCAAACTGTAATTCATTACCCTATACCTCCACACAAACAGCAAGCCTATAAAGATTGGAATAGTCTGTATTTACCTTTAACAGAGGATATTCACAGTGAGGTTATGAGTTTGCCAATAAGCCCTGTGATGACTGATGAACAAGTGAAAGCGGTAATTGAAGCTTGTAACAATTTTAAAGGTTAAGCGTGACTCTGATTAAAACGAGCTTGTTAAATGGTATAGCAGTTGTAATTCGACTGCTTACCCTTCTTGGTATTAACAAGATACTTGCGATTTACGTTGGACCCGCAGGCTATGCTGCACTTGGACAGTTTCAAAATGCGGTCCAAATGATTACTACATTTGCAAGTGGAGCTATTAGTACGGGAGTTACAAAATATACTGCTGAGTATTATGAAGATGAACAAAAACAAAGGATGGTCTGGCGTACCGCTGGAACTATAGCTTTTACGGGATCAATGATTGCTAGTTTACTAGTTATTTTTTTCAGTAAATCGTTAGCTCGTTTATTTTTGAATGATGAAATTTACAGTGGCGTTTTTATTTGGTTCGGAATAACGCTGCTATTATTTGTGTTTAATACATTATTGCTTGCGATTCTAAATGGAAAAAAAGACATTCATCGATTTGTAGTGGCAAATATAGCCGGCAGTCTTTTTGCTTTATTAGTTACGAGTTTATTATCTATACAATATGGTTTATATGGTTCATTAATCGCACTTGCGGTCTATCAATCGTTGTCTTTTTTTATAACACTATTTCTTTGCAGGAAAGTAAGTTGGTTTAGGTTTGGCTATTTGTTTGGTCGTATTGATAAGGCGACTGCCAAAAATTTAGGGAAATTTACGGCGATGGCCCTAACTAGTGCTGCTTGTATACCAGTGAGTCATATGTTTATACGTAACCATGTTGGTGAAACATTGGGTTGGGAGGCTGCGGGGCACTGGGAAGCTATGTGGCGATTAAGTTCGGCTTATTTGATGTTGGTCACGACGACGCTAAGTGTATATTACCTACCAAAGCTTTCAGAACTTAAAGATGCGACTGCTATTAAAGAAGAAATTATTAGTGGCTATAAAATTATCTTTCCTGTCGCGGCTGTGTGTGGTTTATGTATCTATTTAGCCCGTGATTTTATAATTAGAATACTGTTTTCAGCTGAGTTTGCAGGAATGGAAAAACTTTTTGCATGGCAAATGGTTGGCGATACATTAAAAATAGGAAGCTGGATTCTAGCTTATGTGCTTACAGCAAAAGCACTATTTAAAATTTTTATTATTTCGGAAGTAATGTATTCGTTAGTTTTCTTCAGCCTTGTTTATTACTTGACCGATTATCTCGGAATTGAATCACTATCCATAGCACATACATTAAGTTATGTTTTCTATTTTTCTTTTATATATATTGCCTTGAAGTTTGAAAAAATAATATGAAGATCAATTGTAAGCATTTTAAAATGTAAATTCTTTGGGGTTTACTTATATAAATAAATAGTAGGAAAATAAACTTTTTTATATATCTTTCTGAGAAGATACTGCTGGTAATGGAAGGTAACGCGCTTTAATTAAAGCAGTATGTTGGTAAAGGCGGATTAGAGATAAAGAATTCGCAACTTGGCGCTTAGCCCTCACCACGGTTGCTCGTAGGTTGTGGTTATATTGAAGCTAAATAGCTGTTCCAAATACTAGATCACCCAAGGAAGGGAACTCAATGCGTTTTGCGCGATCAGATCAGTCGCCAAACAAAACCTTCACGAAGACGCACTGAGCATGAATAAAATAGCATTTATCTACGGCGCTGAAACCCAGCGATTGCGCAAAATTATCCGAAAAACCAGAGATAAAGAGCTTTCTCGCAGGGCAAATGCCGTCTTGTTGGTTTTAGAAGGTCATTCCAAAGCAGAAGTTGGCGGTTACTGTATGCTGGCCGGTCATCTGTGATCCGATGGATGACATGGTATGAAGTCGCTGGCAGTGATGGTTTGAAGACAAAAGGAGTTGGCCGACCACCGAAATTACCCAGAACTTTTATCTGTGGCGTGTTGAAAATTATGCTGAAGTTTACCCCGAGAAACACTGGTTATCCGCGCTCTCGTTGGAGTTCTGAACTGTTCGCATTACTGCTCAAAAAATTATGTAACATCGAAATCCGTAGTTCGACAATCCGACGATGGCTGCCTAAAGAAGGAATTGTTTGGCGGCGCGCAGCGCCAACTGTATACATCCAAGACCCTGATAAATCAGCAAAATTGGCGGCAATAAACGAAGCGTTAGCCAACTGCAATGTCGATAATCCGGTATTTTACCAGGATGAAGTCGACATTCACCTCAATACAAAAATCGGAGCTGACTGGGGCTATAAAGGCAAACAGCGCAAGGTCGCCACGCCGGGTCAGAATAAAAAGCATTTTCTGGCAGGTGCTTTACACAGCCAAACTGGGCAAATCATTTATGTGGATGGTCATCGGAAAACCACCGACTTGTTTTTAGCGCTGCTCGATAAGCTTAAAACACAGTACGCGAAGGCCAAAACAATCACTCTGATTGTAGATAACTACATTATTAATTAAAGCAAAAAGGCGCAACAATGGTTGCAAGAGAACTCAAAATTCAAACTGCTTTTTTTACCGGTATACAGCCCATGGCACAACAAAATTGAAAAGCTGTGGCATGCGCTGCACGAGACCATAACGCGTAATCATCAATGCTCGAATATGGATGATTTATTGGATCAGGATTACTATTGCTTCACCGTTTCCTGGCGGAAAACATGGGCTGAGGCCGGTGTATCACCATTAAGATCAGTTATTTAGAGGTGAACTGGCAAAAGTCCTAATAGCTGAGTCTACGGTTTTAAACAATTATTTTGTAATAATCGCTGATAAAAATCGTATCGAAATTCGAAAAAAACTGCTTGAACGGACCTGGTTTTTTGTAACTGATTTAGATTTTTAAGGATTAGCTGTCTCAAAACGACTCGACAATGATTACGAGTGTAAATCTGTTTACATCAAAGACGATGTTTTTATTGGTGAGTGAGTAAAAGTGCTGAAAGGTGTTACTATCGGGCGCGGCTCTGTTATTGGCAGTGGCAGTGTTGTAGTTAAAGATGTTGAGCCTAATAGCGTCTATTCTGGGGTGACAGCAAGAAAAATAACGAGTTTAAGCAGTTTTAATGTATATATCGACTCGTTTGCCGATGTACAATTTTTTATTTATTTTATTTCTGATGAACCTGTTAAAATGATCCCAATTTTTGCTTGTTACTAATTAATTTTCTTTATAAGGTTTTTAAATTGGCAAACATACACGGTGTAAGCTTTTTAATGCTTAGTTACAATCATGCTAACTTCATCGAATCTAGCATCATGAGCATTTGCAGTCAAAATAATTACATATCAGACATCGAAATTATCATTATTGATGATGGCTCTACTGATGGTACTGTTGATATTATAAAACAGGTATCATCAAAATTAGATGATTCAGTTATTTTAAGAACTTACTTTTTTGAACATTCTGGAGTCAGTGCGATATCAAAAAACTTTCAAAAATTAATAGAACTGTCCACACATAAGTACATATGCTTTATTGCCTCTGATGATACTTATGTTGCTGATGCATTTAAGGAGCAAATATTAATCATGGAAAAAGACAGTACAGTAAAAGGCGTTTTCGCAGACGGAATAAATGTATATCCGGATGGATTACAGAATCGTTCGATGGGCCAAAAAGACAGAACTGTACTAAAGACTGGTTCTGTTGATAAAGTGCTAAGTTACATTACAAGTAATACTCCAAGCCTATTTATTCAATCGTGTATTGTTGATGGTTCCTTCATAAAATCGTATCAGGCGTTTGATCTCGATATGATCGCTGATGACTGGATTTTCAATATAAGGTTTTTTTCTGAACTTAAGCGAAATAATTTTAATTTCTATTTTTCCGACAAACCGGTATTTGTTAGGAATCTACATGCAGATAATACCTCAAGAAATGTATTATCTCAATACGCTAGAATTAGGCAAGTTGCCGAAAAATATTGTGCCAGAAAAGAAATGATAAAATCCCAGGCTTTTTGGTATTCTTTTTATATTGGGATTAGAAACAAGGATTATAAGTCCATAAGAATACTGTTGGTTCGACATTTCGATAGCCTTTCAGTCGTTTTCCCTTCAGTTTTTGAATTTTTGAAGCTTGTTTTTACAAAAATTTTAAAGATTTAGTGTCATGAGAATTATAACAGTTAGCCAGATGATATCCCCCGCTTTATTGTTTATAATAATGTTTTTTAATTATTACAACCCGGCTAGCGTATATTTGACACTTGCTGTTAATTTTTCGGCGGCTTTTTTGATACTATTGTCATCTAGAAGTATTGGGTTTAAAGATTCGTATTTCATTGTGCTTCTTCCAGCATTTATTTTTTTATATGTTGGCTTTTTGAGTGTTTATCTGGGGGATGTAGATGTATATGTAGCCGGAAAATACTTCAGAGTATGGCTGTCGTTCATGCTTTTGTATTACATAGTAAATAATATGAATTGGACGGTAGGTGGATTTTTTGCAAGTGTCGGCATTGTACTTAGTGCGCATGTCGCGTTCATCTACGTCCAAATATTATTTCCAGACATATCTGTTCCTATGGCTGGAATTTTCGGTATGACTAGTGCGGATAACTTTTTCGCTGAATACAGCAATAGAAAAATGGGTTTGTCTTCGAGTTTTGATACAGCATCATTTATTTCAATATTGTCGTTTGTTTTTTTCACTCTTTCGTTCAGATACTTTGGTAAGTCTCTATTTTTAATTTTTTCCATTCTTTCTTTTGTTGCATCATTTATGTCGTCTAGGCTGGGTATGATATTAGCTGTGTTGATTTTTATTTTCTTTTTTATCCCTGCTTTTTTAAAGTCTGGCTCAAAATTAATGTTGCTAATAGGTGTGGTGATTATTAGCGTTGTATTCTACTTGTCGTTCGATATAATCTTCTCTATTGTTTTACACAGCATAGGATCTGATGCTGCTGGCGCAAATCCAGTATTAACTGAATATGGAACTACAGGCACAGCAAATGCATTATTTGGCTCACACCTATTGATGTTATTCGAACTAAATAATCTAGAATATATCTTTGGAAAGGGTATAGACCCTGATGGCACTGATATAGGATACGTAAAACTAATATATCATGTCGGCATTGTTGGTACTTTAGCTATTTCTCTTTTGTACATGCTTGCATTTGTAAATGTCAAAAGATTGAATGCTTCGAATTGTAGAAAAACAATGATACTTCGAAAGTTTTTTCTCTTTTTTATTCTCCTTACATTTTTCATGAATTATAAAAGTTTGGAGCTTTACAGTCGTGGTTCTTCCGAGCTTTTTGTGATGATGTATGTTTTTTTGATTTCAAGTAGACACGCGAAATCTAACCTGCAATAAATATCGCGATTTAATGTCAATTTGTTGCATTCGTACCATTTAATTCTTGGTTTACGCTAATGGTTGGATGGCGATTTATTTATTTAAATTTTATTTGAGGGTTCAATAAAATGAAATCTTTCATCTTTGTTGTTACTAATTTTAACAACACAGTGTTTACTGAAAGAATGCTTGACTCGCTAACTGACATTGCGGAACTCTCGCATGTATATGTAGTTGACAATAGCAGCGTTTCGGACGAAAAGGAAAAACTGCAATCGTTACAGTCTAAACATTCTCAATGGGTTACTGCTATATTTAATGATAGTAATTTGGGATATTTTGAAGGGCTAAATGTCGGTATTCGAAAAGCAAGAAAAGAGTTTCCCGAAGTGCCTTACATGATAGCGGGTAATAATGACCTGCTATTTCCGGTAAACTTCGCTGAGCAAATTAACATTTGTAAGTCGGTGTTCGAGAAATATCCAGTCGTTTCTCCAGATATTCGAATGCTTGACGGTACACCGCAAAACCCTCATGTTATTTCAGGAATCAGTAAAAAACGTGAATTTATTTACGACGTTTATCATTCAAGCTACTTCTTGGCTGGCCTAATAGTACGTTTAGCAAAGCTTACTCATAGGTTTACAGATCGTAAAGACGAACAGCAACATGCCGTGGCACAAGAGATACATCAAGGCTATGGCGCTTGTTATATATTAACACCTAAGTTTTTTGAACATTTCGAAGAACTTTGGGCGCCCACTTTCCTTATGTACGAGGAGTTCTTCTTAGCGAAGCAACTTGAGGAAAAGGGCTACAAAACGTACTATGAGCCCCGGATTATGGTGACGCACCATTGCCATGCGTCAACCGGCACCTTGCCCGGTAAGTTTCGTTGGCAGCTGTCTCGGGATGCTCATAAAGAATACAGAAAATATGTCAAAGTTTGGCGCTAATGGTAGGTAATGTAATGCGTAAATTTCAGGTTTGTACCCGTTGTGTCATGGACACAACTGACTCCAAAATAGTGTTTGATGAAAATGGTGTGTGTGACCATTGCTTAGACTTTGAACAAAATGTTAAACCAAACTGGCACACTGACGATCGTGGTGATGCTGAGCTGAAAGACATTATCGCCAAGATCAAGGAAGACGGCAAAGGCCGTGATTTTGATTGCATTATTGGTATGAGTGGTGGTGCTGACAGCTCTTATTTACTGCATGTTGCGGTAAAGGAATATGGCTTACGGCCCTTAGTTTTCCATGTTGATGGTGGTTGGAACTCCCAAATCGCGGTTAATAACATCAATGTGATGATTGAAAAGTTAGGCCTTGATCTGTACACCGAAGTTATTAACTGGGAAGAAATGAAAGATTTCCAGTTGGCTTATTTTAAAGCCGGTGTAGCAAATATTGACGTCCCGCAGGATCATGCGTTTGTAGCTACTTTATATAATTTCGCGGCGAAATATAATATTAAGTATATTCTCAATGGTGGGAACATTTCGACCGAATGTGTAAGGAACCCACTTGAATGGATTTATTATGGCACTGACATGGCGCAAATCGGGGATATCCGTAATAAGTTTGGCACAAATCCAATGAAAACTTACCCCTTTAGCTCTGTACTGCGACATAAATTGTATTTACGGTACATTCAGAAGGTTCAGGTGGTTAAACCTCTTAATTACTTCCCTTATATTAAAGAGCAGGCAATGCAGGTTCTGGCTAATGAGTACGGTTGGATACCTTATCCACAAAAGCACTTTGAAAGCCGTTTTACCAAGTTTTATGAGGGCTATTGGTTACCGAAAAAGTTTGGCTTCGATACCCGCAAGGTACAATATTCAAGCCTTATATTAACAGGTCAAATGACACGTGAGCAGGCTCTGGAAAAATTGAAAGCGCCGGCAATTGCTGACGATGATGCTAAACATGACTTTGAATATATTGCAACCAAACTTGACATTAGTGTTGAAGAGTTGAAAAAATATTTTGATCAGCCAAACAAAACATATAAAGACTACAAAAACCAACAGTCTTTGTTTGATTTTGGCGCTAAAGTATTAAAATATATTGGCGTAGAGAGATCAATAAAACGATGATTACCATAGTGGACTATGGCCTTGGTAATATTAAGGCTTTTGCAAACGTTTATAAAAGGCTCAATATTCCAGCCATTTATGCTTCAACACCTGAACAGCTGCAGCAAGCTACTAAAATTATCTTGCCTGGTGTTGGCGCTTTTGATCATGCTATGCACAAGCTTGACACATCAGGCCTACGTGAAACCTTGGACAACTTAGTCCTAGAAAAAAAAATTCCGGTCATTGGCATTTGCGTTGGTATGCAAATGATGGCTAATGACAGCGAAGAAGGCACCAGTAAAGGGCTCGGTTGGATTAATGGTACGGTGAGACGTTTCAGTTACCCCAATGAAGAGATAGCAAAAACGCACCCCTTGCCACACATGGGCTGGAATAACATCAACCCGGTGCAAGAATCGGCTCTTGTTGCAAATCTGGACGAATATAAGCGGTTTTACTTTTTACACTCCTACTATTTCGAATGCGTTAATACTGCTGACATAGTCGCGACAGCAAATTACGGTTTTGACTATGCCTGTATTGTAAACCATAACAATATTTATGGTATTCAGTGCCATCCGGAAAAGAGTCACCATAATGGTGTTGCTTTGCTAAAAAACTTTGCGGAGCTTTAACTATGTTGTCGCCCAGAATTATCCCAGTTTTATTAGTACACAACAAAGGCTTAGTAAAAACTGTAAAGTTTAAAGACGCGAAGTACGTTGGTGATCCGATAAATGCCGTTAAAATTTTTAACGAACAGGAGGCCGACGAGCTTACAGTTATTGACATTGACGCCTCGGTTCAAGGCCGTGAACCTGATTACAAAATGATAGAGAACCTTGCAACCGAGTGTCGTATGCCGTTGTGTTATGGCGGAGGTATTAAAACGGTTGAGCAGGCGCAGCGAATTCTAGGTCTTGGTGTTGAGAAAGTGGCGCTAAGCTCAGTCGTGTTTGAAAAGCCAGAGCTTATCACTGAATTAGCTGAACGAGTTGGCCGGCAAAGTGTTGTCGTCGTATTGGACGTTAAAAAGCGCTTATTCGGCGGAAAATATGACTGTTATACGTTAAATGGCAAGGTTAATCAGAAAGTATGTGCGTTTGAGTTTGCTCAAAAGGCACAGCAACTTGGGGCCGGTGAGATTGTCATTAACTCCATAGATAATGATGGCGTGATGAAAGGTTATGATCTCGACCTTATTGCAAAAATGAAAGGTTTGTTAAGTGTGCCGGTAACTGCAGTGGGTGGCGCAGGCAGTTATGATGATATCAAAGCCCTAGTACAAACGCATCCTATTATCGGCGCAGCCGCCGGCAGCACCTTTGTGTTTAAAGGCAAATATAAAGCAGTGCTGATTAATTACCCTACTGCCGCTGAGAAGCTAACTATATTGTCTGGCAATGCCGACTGAAATTAAACGGATTACTACAACTTTATGAAGCAAATATTGCAAGATATGGCTAAAGGTGGCACGGATATCGTTGACGCTCCTGCACCCGCAGTGACTCGGGGTACTGTGCTTATTGATACAAAAATTACACTGATTTCTGCCGGCACCGAACGCAGTCTAGTTGATTTTGGTAAAGCATCGATGCTCGACAAAGCTCGCCAGCAACCTGAAAAGGTAAAAATGGTGCTGGAAAAAGTGAAAACTGATGGGTTAATGACTACGGTAGATGCAGTCAAGTCCAAGTTGGCACAGCCTCTGCCTCTGGGTTATTGCAATGTGGGCATAGTAAATAGCGCAGGTGCAGATGCCGCCGATTTCAAGGTTGGTGAGCGTGTCGTGTCGAATGGTCCTCATGCCGACGTAGTGCGTGTTTCGAAAAATTTGTGTGCAAAAATTCCCGACAATGTTACTGATGAAGAAGCGGTATTTACTGTTGTAGCTAGTATCGGTTTGCAGGGTATTAGATTAGTTCAACCTACTTTAGGCGAATCCGTTGTTGTAACGGGGGTAGGCCTCATAGGTTTACTAACGGTGCAGTTGCTCAGATCTCAGGGCTGTCGGGTACTGGCTATTGACTTTGATGACACTAAGCTAGAGTTGGCTAAACAGTTTGGTGCGCAGGTGTGTAATCCCGGTAAAGGTGAAGATCCAATTGCGGCTGGCATGGCATTTAGTCGTGGCAAAGGTGTTGACGCTGTGATTATTACCGCTTCAACAAAGTCGACTGATCCTGTAACGCAAGCGGCGCGCATGAGCAGAAAGCGCGGCCGCATTGTGCTCGTCGGCGTAACAGGATTAGAGCTTAACCGCGCTGATTTTTATGAGAAAGAGTTGAGTTTTCAGGTGTCGTGCTCTTATGGCCCCGGTCGGTATGACCCAAGCTATGAAGTCGCGGGTCAAGACTACCCCATCGGTTTTGTTCGCTGGACACAGCAGCGAAACTTTGAGGCCATACTAGATTTGATGTCCTCTGGTCAACTTGATGTTAAACCACTGATTACACATCGCTTTGCGTTTGAACAAGCGCAAGATGCTTATCAGGTCTTAAGTAATGAACGGGCCGCGTTGGGTATTTTGCTGCAGTATGGCAGCAGTAGCGTGAGTCGTCATGTTAAAACTATCCGGTTTGATAACCCGGCAGTAGCAACTGCTGCTAAGGCAGTGGTAGGGTTTGTTGGGGCTGGCAATTATGCTTCTAGAATGCTCATCCCAGCGTTTAAAGCAGCAGGCGCACAGTTACATACCATAGCCACCTCTGGCGGAGTGAACGGTGTTGTGCACGGAAAAAAGGCGGGTTTTAGCCAAACTACCACAGATACCGAAGCGCTGCTTAAAGACACCAGTGTTAATACCATAGCGATAGTTACCCGTCATAACAGCCATGCTGGCTTTGTTAGCAAGGCGTTGGAGCACGGCAAGCATGTGTTTGTTGAAAAACCGTTGGCTACTACCTACCACGAATTAGAGCAAGTAGAGCGGCTGTATAGTGCTAATACAGGTAAAACACATTTAATGGTTGGGTTTAACCGCCGTTTTGCTCCTCACGTGCAAAAAATGAAAAGTCTGCTAAGTACAGTAAAGCAGCCTAAGTCTTTCATCATGACCATGAATGCAGGTGCAATACCGGAAGATCATTGGACTCAGGATAACGAAGTTGGCGGTGGCAGGATTATTGGCGAGGCATGCCATTTCATCGACTTGATGCGCTTCTTAGCAGGCAGTGAAATTGTATCAGTGCAAGCACGTCGTATGGGCGATAACGATTTTGAAAGCATTACCGAAGATAAGGCCACGATTATACTTGGCTTTGCTGATGGCTCCTTTGGTACTATTCATTATTTTGCAAATGGCGCGGCGAGCTTCCCTAAGGAGCGGGTAGAGGTGTTTGCTGCCGGACGAGTTTTACAACTGGATAATTTTAGAAAGTTAACCGGTTTTGGCTGGCCAGGGTTTAGCAAAATGAATTTGTGGCGGCAAGATAAGGGGCAAAATGCCTGTGCTGCAGCATTTTTGCAAGCAATAGAACAAGGCAGTGCCACGCCGATCCCTGCCAATGAAATTTTTGAAGTTGCCAGAGTAACTATTGAGGCAGCCCAGTTGCTGCGAGCGCAACATTAATGTTGCTTATCAAAGCCCGAGCTGCGTTGCAGCTCGGGTTGACCAGTTTATACCGTGTATTGAGTTATCGTGTTGGTGTAAAGCTCGGTATTAACTCAGTACGGCGTATTACTGCCGTCATTGATAACTCACAGGCTTTTTTTGCGCCCCCGTCTGCTCAGCCCATAAATGAGTTGCCATTGAATAGATGTTGGCTACAGCAGCATTATTATTTTGGGTGGCATAAGGTTGAGTCTCATAACCCTCCGGACTGGCACTTGAACTGTTTTAGTGGTGTTAAGGTGTCGAATGCGGACAAACCTTGGTGGATGATACCCGATTTCGATATAAAGCTCGGTGATATCAAAACGGTTTGGGAGGCTTCACGTTTTGACTGGGTGGTAAGCTTTGCGCAATCTGTGCTAGCGGGTAACCAGAACGACCTTGACAGGCTTAATAACTGGCTGGACGATTGGCTTAAACATAATCCCCCTTATGTTGGGCCAAACTGGAAATGTGGCCAGGAAGCATCAATTCGCGTAATGCATTTGGCGCTTGCTGCCTTATTGCTGCAACAGCATAAAAGTACAACGGTCGTTTTGCAGCAACTTATTGCTGCTCATCTTTCCAGAATAGCACCTACTATCCGCTACGCAATTGGACAGGATAATAATCATGGTACTTCAGAAGCGGCTGCCCTTTTCATTGGTGGCAGCTGGTTGGCGCTGTATCAACATCCGCAAGCGCTGAAATGGCAGAAGATTGGGCGGAGGTGGTTAGAGAACCGTGCAAAATGTTTAATTGAGCAGGACGGTAGTTTTAGTCAGTACTCAGCCACCTACCATCGGGTGATGCTTGATACTTACGCTTTCGCAGAGGTATGGCGTCGCAGTTTGTCGCAGCCGGCGTTCTCTGTCATGTTGCAATCTAAACTAGCTGCTGCAACATTGTGGCTTTATAACATGCCGGGTGTTGCCTTTGGTGATGTTGCTAACCTTGGTGCTAACGACGGAGCAAGGTTAATCCCGCTAGTCGATACTGACTACCGGGATTGTCGCCCTAGTGTACAACTAGCTGCAGCGTTGTTTTTAAACAAACAGGCCTTTACTGGTGATGGCATTTGGAATGCGCCTTTACAATGGTTGCAGTTGCCCATGTCGGCAGCTAGCCTAGGTGCGCCAATTAGTCAACAGTATGACAAAGGCGGGTATGCAATACTGCGGCGCAATAATACTACAGCTTTTCTGCGTTATCCGCGTTTTCGCTTTCGCCCCGGGCAGGCTGATGCGTTGCACCTGGATTTTTGGTTAGCGGGTGTGAATTTGCTGCGGGACGGGGGCAGTTACAGTTATAATTCAACGCCAGAAATGGTGAGTTACTTCTCGGGAACTGCCAGCCATAACACCGCACAGTTTGATAATCGGGATCAGATGCCAAAATTGAGCAGGTTTTTGTTCGGCGAATGGTTAAAAACCACTTTTTTGCGGCCTTTGATTGTGAATGACAGCAGTGTAAGTTTTGCTGCAGGTTATACGGACTATAAAGGTGCTAGTCATAAGCGAAATGTTACACTTTTTGATAATACTTTAACCATAAAGGACGAGCTTGTAGGCTTTAAGCAAAACGCAGTAGTTCGCTGGCGTTTAATGCCGGGCGATTGGCTCGTCGAGGGTGATTCAGTAACAAACGGCAAAATTAAATTGCGTGTCACATCACAGAGCTCCTTCAACTTGCGGCTTTGTGAGGGGAAAGAGTCGCGTTATTACCTGCAAACTACCCCTGTAGCTGTGCTCGAACTTTATACTACTGAGCCTGGAACTTTTACCACGGAGTTATTTTTTTAATGAGAGTGCTGTATTTTCACCAACATTTTTCTACCCCACAAGGCGCGGCCGGCATTCGTTCCTACCAGATGGCTCGGCGATTAGTAGAGCAAGGTCATCAAGTGACCATGGTATGCGGCAGTTACAACGGTGGTCAAACGGGTTTAGCCGGCGCATTCGTCGGTGGAAAGCGCACCGGTAATGTTGACGGTATTGATGTTATCGAATTCGATTTAGCATACGCAAATAGTGATGGGTTTGTAAAACGAGCTGGTATTTTTCTAAAATTTGCGTTGAAGAGCATTGGTATAGCATTAACTCAAAATTATGACGTGGTGTTCGCTACTACAACACCTTTAACCGCTGGTATTCCTGGTATTTTTGCTCGGTGGCTACGTGGTAAGCCATTTGTATTTGAAGTGCGAGATTTGTGGCCGGAGTTACCGAAGGCAATGGGAGTAATTAAAAACCCTATAGTGCTATTTGCGATGTCTTGCCTCGAATGGATGTCTTATCGCTCTGCACATCGTTGCATTGGTCTGGCGCCGGGGATTGCTGATGGCATAGCAAACAGAGGCGTTAGCAGAGCGAAGATCACAGCTATCCCTAATGGATGTGATTTATCGATTTTCGAAGCCTATGAGCGTTCATGGCGCCCTGCGGGGGTTCGACAAGAAGACCTGATGGCCGTATTTACCGGTACACATGGCATGGCAAACGGACTGGATGCTGCATTGGATGCTGCGGTTGAACTAAAAAAACGTGGCCGAGACGATATAAAGCTAGTGCTCATCGGTCAGGGTAAATTGAAGCCAGCGTTGCAAGTTAGAGCACAGCAGCTGGGGTTGGCTAATGTGATTTTTCATGACCCAGTGGATAAAAAAGCCTTAGCAGGTTTGATGGCTGGCGCGGATTTGGGTATGCAATTACTTGCTAATGTGCCTGCGTTTTACTATGGGACATCACCGAATAAGTTTTTCGATTATATCGCCTCAGGTTTGCCAGTTTTAAATAACTACCCAGGTTGGCTAGCCAATTATATCAAGCAAGAGCAATGTGGTTTTGCTGTAGCGCCAGAAAATCCTGGAGCTTTTGCTGATGCACTGGAGCAAGCAGCGAACGATAGACCCGCGTTGAAACGCATGGGTGAGCGAGCCAAACAACTTGCTAAAACGCAGTTCAATCGTGACATCCTTGCTGAACAGTGGGTAAATTGGGTGACAGGGGTGGTATCTTGAAACGCGCATGTGATCTCATTGCCTCTCTTTTGGCGCTGATTGTATTGTGGCCAGTTATCTTACTAGTAGGCATACTCATAAGATTTAAGTTGGGCTCACCTGTAATATTTAAACAAACCCGACCGGGGTTAAACGGCAAACCGTTTAATATGCTTAAGTTCCGTTCTATGTTGGACGCGACCGATAAAGAGGGGTGTCCGTTACCCGACGAGCAACGCCTAACCCGTTTTGGTCGCATTTTGCGTTCGACTAGTCTAGATGAATTGCCAGGGCTTATTAATGTGATAAAAGGCGATATGAGCTTAGTCGGCCCAAGGCCGTTGTTAGTGGAATATCTACCATTATATTCTTCAGAACAGGCTCGCCGACATGAGGTGCGACCTGGCATAACCGGCTGGGCTCAGGTTAACGGCCGTAATGCAATTAGTTGGGAAGACAAATTTAAGTTAGATGTTTGGTATGTAGATAACCGAAGCTTTTGGTTGGATGTTAAAATTCTACTTCTCACTGTAAAAAAGGTATTCGTTCGCGAGGGCATATCTGCCGAGGGTGAGGCAACAATGAGCAAGTTTACTGGAAGTGGTCGCAATTGAAAACGTTGGCAATTTTAGGCGCAAGTGGCCATGGCAAAGTAGTTGCGGATGCTGCTTTGAGCACAGGCTTATGGAATCGAGTTTCTTTTTATGATGATGCGTGGCCAGCTAAAACTGTAAATGGTCAACACCAAATTGTCGGCAATACCCAAACCCTTTTAGATTTGTCGGATAAGCCAGACGTTGTTGTTGCTGTCGGTAATAACAAAGTACGTTTAACTAAGCAAAGTGAATTGATCGCCAATGGTTTTACTGTAGCAATAGTAGTTCATCCCGCTTCTGTTATATCTTCGTCTGCTACCCTAGCGTTAGGGACCGTGATTATGGCTGGTGCTGTTGTGAATGCTGATGCAGTCGTGGGCCCTGCTTGTATTGTTAATTCAAATGCTGTAGTAGAGCACGATTGTGTTCTAGGTGATGCAGTTCACATTAGCCCCGGGGCTTGTTTAGCTGGCGGAGTGGTTGTTGGACACTGCAGTTGGATAGGTATTGGCGCCTCTGTTATTCAATTAAAGCGTATCGGAACAAATGTAATGGTTGGAGCAGGAGCCGTTGTAGTCACTGATTTACCTGATGGTGCAACAGCGGTGGGTATTCCAGCTAGAATTATTAAGTATTAATGGAGTGGTATGTTAAACACTAAATTTTCTCCTTGGCCTAGCTTTACCGAAGCAGAAGCAGAGGCCGTCAAACAAACTATTTTATCGAATAAAGTAAACTACTGGACTGGCCAAGAATGTCGTGAATTCGAAAAGGAATTTGCACAATGGACCGGTTCAAGTTATGCCATCGCACTAAGCAATGGCACTTTAGCGTTAGACGTTGCTTTAAAAGCTTTAGGTGTATGCGTTGGTCATGATGTGATTGTCACACCTCGCACTTTTTTGGCCTCTGTATCTACAGTTGTCACTGCAGGTGCAAATCCAATTTTTGCTGATGTTGATTTAAACAGCCAAAACATTACAGCCGAGAGTATTGAAAGAGTTTTAACCCCAAATACTAAAGCGGTTATTGTTGTTCATTTAGCAGGAATGCCTGCTGACATGGACCCAATTATGGCACTGGCTGAGAAACATGGCTTCGCCGTTATTGAAGATTGTGCGCAAGCTCACGGTGCAAAGTATAAAGGTCGCTCCGTCGGTTCCATTGGTCATGTTGGCGCTTGGAGTTTCTGTCAAGATAAAATTATGACCACTGGCGGCGAAGGGGGCATGGTGACGACAAACGATAAGGCTCTTTGGTCTCGTATGTGGTCGTATAAGGATCATGGCAAAAGTTTTGAAGCTGTTTATGAGCGTCAACATCCCGCAGGATTTCGCTGGGTGCACGACAGTTTTGGTACCAACTGGCGTATGCTTGAAGTCCAAGCTGTTATTGGGCGTATCCAATTGCGTAGAATGACAGATTGGACCAAAGCTCGTCAGGAGAATGCTGCAAAACTGGATGCTGTTGCTTCTAAATTTTCGGTCTTGCGATTAGTTAAGGTTGCTCCAGACTGCGAGCATGCTGAATATAAGCACTACTTTTTCGTTAATTCGAACGAGCTAGCTGAAGGTTGGTCGAGAGACCGTATTATTGAAGAAATTAATGCGGTAGGTGTGCCTTGTTATCAAGGTAGTTGCTCTGAAGTCTATCTTGAAAAGGCGTTCGACGGCACCCCTTGGAGACCGGAAAAACGGCTGAGTAATGCAATAGCTCTTGGTGAAACGAGTCTTATGATGCTTGTGCACCCAACGCTGACTTCAGCAGAAATTGAGCAAAGTTGCCAGGCCCTAAATTCTGTTCTTTCTAAAGCATCAAAATAAAGTGTACGCTTAAAGGGCAGAATAATTATTCTGCTCTCTTCCCATCTACTCCCCCAAAGTCAAAGGCGCCAACAATATCTCTACTCGCCGATTCGAGGCTCTGTTTGCTGCGGTGGAATTCGGTAAAAGCGGGTAATTTGGGCCTTCACCGTGGGTTTCTAAGCGGCGCTCATCAAGTTGTTGGCTTAACAAATAGCTTTTTACGGCTTCTGCGCGTTGTTGCGATAACTGCATATTGGTTTGCAAGCTGCCGCTATCGTCGGTATGGCCGATGATGACTATCATGGTTTTACTGTATTCTGCGACTACTTTGGCTAAGGTGCTGAGCATTGGGTAGAGCTGGGCGCGGATTTCGCTTTTTCCCACGGAAAAGGTGACTTGGCTGGGGATTTCCAGCCTTAAAATATCCCCATCTCTGTGTACTTTTATAGCACTGCCACGCAGCTGTTCGCGCAGAGCCTGCTCCTGATTGTCCATGTAATGCTTAATCGCCAAACCTTCCAAAGCGCCGACTTCTGCCGCTAATTCCCGACGTTCTTTGGTAATTGGGTAGTTGCTGGGGCTAGGTGACG
>JACCDH011503426.1_pt1 | contig 25459 bp, 24 predicted proteins | sample 7442481 | NCBI WGS metagenome assembly JACCDH01 (sample SAMN15323433, study PRJNA562643) | freshwater metagenome | isolation source: river surface water | place: USA:Blue River Watershed | collected 2017-08-15 | reverse complement strand
GAGAGCTAAGCTAGACTTACTTTTAGGAAGAGTAAAAAATAAAGATGAGAACATTTTTAAAGAAATAAAGTCGAGGGCGGAAGTTCTATATAAAGACATCATCGAATATGAAGAAACTGGCGAGTTAGAGCAACTTAATATTAGCTTCACAGATGGTGAACTAGTCAATGTCGCGGATGAGGGAGCAACTTATATTCCTTCCGGCTGTAAAATTGAGCAGTTAATTATTCAGAGTACTAAACCTATGCCAGGAGATAAAAAGTTCTTATTCCAGAAGGACTTGTGGGGCAAAATGGATTTAAATGAAAAGTCAGTTGCTGTCTTGCATGAATCTATTTACGGCTATCTTTTAGACAATGGGATCAACAATTCACAAAGTACACGTTTCTTTAATGGTTTGATCATCTCAGGTCAGTTGGAGAAAACTCAAGATAAAAATTACTTTCAAATAATCTCAGAGATTGGGTTTCCTCAAAAAGAAATTAGGAAGTTTGGTTTTATTTTTGAATTAAAAGATTTTCACGATAAGACTATAGATAATCTTTATTATAACTCAGATGGATCAATTTCGAAGATTCGATTTGCTAAATTTGAAACAGAGTTTAATTTTATTAAAGGTACAAAATTTAGTGCTAGTTATGCAGAAGATATCGAGATTAAGAGTCTTCGTTGGGTTAATCTTCGTTTACCTTTTCGATGGGTGATTAGTTCAATTTTTAATGCTGATTCAATGGAAGAGCTTAAAGCTACTTACGAGCTAGGATCATTTGGACCATTAACGGTTCGGGCGTGTAACATTCAGAACGTGAGTGCTCTTGAAGGACCAATTATTACATCTAAATCTTTTAGTGGTCTTTACGAGTGGCTCCAAACAAATATATTAACTATAGACAGTTATAGTATGAACTTAATAAAATTAAAAAGTGGTTATAAGCTAACTGGTTTAACTCAGGTATATTTTAAAAAAAGTGTAAGTCTCGCTAGCTTACGCAATTGCACTCACAAGATATCTTTCAAAGATGTTAGCTTGAATCTAAGTGAAGATTTTTCTATTACGTCTGTGAATCAAGTGGATTAGCCTGTCTAAAGAAATATTTATGATGAATTAAAAACAGGGCCAAAGAATTTGGGGCCCTGTTTTCATAATAGTATAGTAGCTGTATTTAAGCATAGTTTCAAAGCATGGACGTAAAGTCTAAAATACAATAGATAATTTTTTTAAGTCGCACCGTTAACGTTCATACAATAAAAAATGAGATAGCCTTATTTATAGAACATCAACTGGAAGAAGTTTTTTATCCGTTAGCCCTGTAGTTAAAAACTCCACAAGGGCTTTTTCATCACTCTCACTCAAGTCAAGCTTCTCATCCAGCATATACGATAGGGTTTGGAGTCTTAAGGCATCATTTGCATGATCATGACCACTTAGTTTTTCAGTGTAACTTGTCCATTCATTCACGAACGTAAAAGCAGTTAAATTTTCTTTGACGTCATTATAGTGTTTCACAACTTCCGATAAGCTTTTAAGCGACCCATCGTGCATAAAAGGCGGAGTGACGAAAACATTTCTAAGTGGTGGGACTCTGAACGCGTAATAATTCCAATCCGTTTTTTCCCATTCATATCTACCAAGATCGTCACCGTTTACTTTACCTGGCCCTATCTGAGGAGCTCCGATGCTATGAAACTCAAAATTTGAAAGATGTTCTCCATTATGGCACTGGCCACATTTACCATGACTAAAAAAAACATCCATTCCACGTTTTTGTAAATCGTTTAAGGCTGTGAGATCTCCATCAAGATAATTATCGTAGGGAGTATCTGCAAAAAAGAAATTTACCCGTTGAAATTCGGCCAGGGCCTCTGCAAGGTGGCCTGCATTGATTGTTTGATTCGGATAGATTTGAGTGAAGGCGTCTTTGTACCGAGGAACCGCGAGCACTCTTTCCGTTAAAAGATCCCAGGCCTCTTCTTCACTTTTAGCATCAGCTATCGGATTTGAGCCTGGAGCTCCTCGCATCTCATCATGATTGACCATAGGAAAAAGCGCCTGAGCTGCAAGAGCACTAGTGAGAGTATCGTTTACATCTTTTCTTAAAGGAACTGGAGTTGTGAAGTTTTTGTTTTTTGGGTTATAGCTAACTCTTCCGTCCCAAAACATGACATTGATGCCATTTAAATTGAAAAGCCCAGGTGTGTTTCTCGCAAGGATTTTTCCCGTGTTTTGAGCACGTGTACTTCCAGGGATCTGAATACCGATCGCTCCTTCACCAAGTCCCAGAGGTAGTCCATCCATCGTCATGTTCCGTGGGTGATGGCAGGACAGGCAGCTAATGTTTTTATTTCCTGAAAGGATCACATCTCTAAAAAGAGAGTGTCCTAGTTCAACTAGAGGTCTATTGATGTTCGTAGGTTTACGAAGTGAACGTAATTGAAACTTCTCAACATACCCAGAGAGTTTTTGATCAACAAGTGTTTCTGCATGAAGTGAGAAAACTACTAATAGACCAATTAAAATCACTGCTGCATACCATTGAAAATTCCAGCTAAAACTGTTCTTTGAAGCTGATTAAGTTGGGTCGTTCTGGCCATGAAAATCACAGGACTTCTTTCAATCTGTGCTGTGGCCACAAATTGACCTTTAGTGGCGTCAAACTCTGTGACTTCGAACACATCATGAAACTTATCCACATAACTTTGCATGAGTTCTTTTTCTTTGGCAGAGCCTTGCTGAAAATGGGCCATTTTAGAGCCCGATAATAATGACTGCGTGAGTTTTGGGCGCTCTTTTTTCTCGTTATTCTCATCTTTTTCTTCAGTAGAAACAACATCGTTAAAAAGAATTGTCAGGTCTGTAGCACCAAGGTTTCTTTTCATCCAATACCAGAACTCTTCAAAGAAAGTGAGTCTGTCTTTTTTCCATAAATCACGGAAGTGATTTGTGAGTTTCCACATATTTTCAACCGAAGTAAAATTCTGATGTATAGTCCAACGGTTTAGAATTTTAAAATAAATATCTTTAAATTGCTGGGCCGGCAAATCTTCAAAAGCTGTGAAGGTTAATGATTCATCGTTAGCATCAAGAATAGGGTAGTGGGCTTTTTCTTTTTCAAGAAGATTGATGAGTGAATGAAAATGCTCATTGTCTTGAACGAAAAGTCCTTGAAGGTTTTGATCTGGAAGATCTGTGACATCGATAATTTTCGACTCCAGTGAGTTTTTAGACCAATCAAGCTCTTTGATAAGAACTTGGCTACTTGAACGGATAAAACCGAGTGAAATAATCATGCAAAACCTTCCTTTGAACTATGAATATTAACAAACGCAACTTTAAGTTACAATGGACTCATGGTGCATCAATCGCTGATTTTCTTACTCTTTTTACTTCTCGTGGGACCTCTCCGGGCACAGGATGAGCGTTATTACCGACAAATCCTTGGTGGAGGTCTTCCGAAACAAGATGAACGTGTGGAAGAAGCTTCCGTGACCCAGTTTAATGTTTCGGGGGCCGCCTATTATTTCGATTTGAATCAAGACAAGCTAGAAGAGGTGATTAGACCTCAAAAAAGAGATGGCGTGGACTGGTTAGAAATCAGTCATTCAAGCGGGACGAAAATTTTTGAGGCCAAACTTCAAGCGATGGGTGCCGAGAGTTCAATTTATAAAATTAAAGTCGTTAACATCTCTCAGACTGTCAGGGCCGCAATTATTTTTTTAGATGAAGGATACACTAAAGGTCGAAAATTTGAATCGACGGCCCGGATTTTTGTTTTAAGTTTCGAGAACAACGACCTATCAAAAATGGTATTGACTGAGGGACCACACCATTTTCATGAGAAAGAAGCCCAAAGAGATCAGTACTGGAGACGAGATCTTATGGTGAATGTTTACGACATTGATGGCGATGGTATTCGTGAAATTACCGTTCAGTACAACAGCATTCAGAGAATCATGAAATACAAAGGAAATGGAGAGTGGAAGAGAATCTAAGAAGCTTTTTTCTTTGTTTCAGCGCTCATCTTTTCACGCTCCTTTCGGTATTTTTCAAGGAGCTCAATGTTCGAAGCACTCTCAACGGACGCTTTTTTCTTCAGATGGGCCATAACTAAAAACCACACCATAAGGGGTAACCCGAAAAGAGTCGAAACACCGAAAACGATGGTGATGTTCCAATTCTTTGATGGGGTATGTGCCGAGATTTTCTTTTCGTGATTTTGGTTTTTCTTTTCAATTTTACTTAAATCTTGTTCTAAATTGTAGAGGGCTTCAGTTCCCTGAGGCACGACTTCCGGTTGATCGACTTCAATCCCAACAAAGTCTTCCACTGCAGGCTTACGACCGCTAGCAAATGAAGTCATCGAAATCATTAGGAAAATAAGCCCAAAAGCGCGCAACAGCATAGTTTATTACCTCTCGAGTCCCTATCGGTTCTTTTTAGGTAATTCTTTAGTTAAAGATTCTCATTAAAGCTCCGATACAAACTTGAGTATTTTCTTTGTCTAAACCATAGGGTGACTTTGTATGAAGATATTTTTTGTTTTTACGCTGATGGCATTTGGTTACGTTTTTTCGCTCTGGAAGTGGGGCGGATTAGATAAGACTGTCACAGCGAAATGGGAAGCCCAGTTGCAGTTTGAGAAGAAGGCGCTGGCGCTCGCTAAAGAAAATAGAGTACTCATGACAAAAATTTCAGGCCTCGAATTCAAGATTGCTGAGCTTGAGTCTAAGACTAAATACTTCACGGCCCAGACTAAAAAAGCTCAAAATCCAGAGAGAAAAATCGCCAGCATCCCAAAACCTTCAACCAATGATCTCGTAAACTACGACATCTATAAATGGACACCTGAGAAACTTTTGGCCATTGGAGAAAAAGAATTTCATTTCAAAAATTACGAAAAGTCGGCGCAGTTTTATAACGAGCTCATCAATCGCTTCCCAGAGCACAACATCGTCAGTGATCGAGTTCTTTTTGGAGCTGGAGTGGCGGCTTTTGAGACTGGGAAACGTTACGATTGGTCTGAGAAATACCTCGAACGGTTAGTAAAGAATTACCCTAAATCTGAATTCTACCGTGGGGCAAAACTATGGCTTGCACTTTCTCAATACAACCAGGGTGAGCATAAGAAGTTCTTAGTAACAGTTGAAGAATTTAGACTTAAATACAGAAACACAGATGAATGGAAAATTCTAAGCAGGTATTATGAAGACATATCTTACAAAATTAAGCAGTAGTTTTCTTCTTCTTACTCTTTCATTTTCTATCTGGGCAAAGCCAGTTGCGCAGGTGGTGAGTGTGACAGGGACAGTCTTCGTTGTGACACCAGACGGGAAGACCAGTGCTTTGAAATTAAATCAGCACCTGGAGGACCAATCTGATGTCATGGTGGAAGAGGGAGCTTCGATTTCATTGAACGACTACTATGATGCCACTTACCACTTGGCCGGTGGGTCTCATTTAAAATTTTTCAACAAGTCTGTTCAACTTAAAAAAGGTAAAACTTGGGTTCAGTCAGCGAGTTCAAAATATTCTCTTGCGTTAACGACTGCGAATGGAAATGCTGGCTTCACGAAAGGAGAGTTCATCACGACTTTTGATCAAAGTTCATCTAGGTCGCAATTTTTAGTCGTGAGTGGTGATGTGGAGGTCTCAAACATTCTCGATGAAAACAATAAGCAAACGGTTGGTGCAGGATCGTTTACAATTGTTGATCCGGAAATTGAAAACGGTTCTCCAAGAGTACCGACAAAAGTAGGTTTGGCTTCGCTTAATCAGGCCCTTTCAGAATTTAAGCAGATCCCACAAAAAACGAACGTTACTGAGACAGTCCGAAGAGAGGTTGCATCTGTTGAACCTGTTCCAGAAGTGAAAAAAGGGGAAATTATTTTTATCAAATCTACCCGGATGCCAGCTTCCGTCAAACCAGAATCTGCGCATGAATATTATAAAAAAATTGTCTCAAAAAAAATAAAGTTCAGCTCTGTTCCAATAAGATTCTATGGAATGAATAAATCTCCTAGTATCATTTTGACACCACGGACTCCGGCCTCTGTTCCAGTTTCAGGTGTATCGATGAAAAAGCCAGCGTCATATTCTGACCTGAAGATTGATCAAGAATTTTCTGACTCCCTTAAGGAGCATCAAAAAGAGCAGCCTAAGTACAAGAAAGAATTAGAAAACTTAGTGAATGATCTTAAGAGCTACGAGTAGTTAGTGGAATAAGAATAAAAAATAAAAAATTAAATTAAACTTAATAGACCATTCTCTATTCAGATAAGCTTTTGATTTTTTCGCAGGAGTCAAAAGATTTAAGATATCTTGAGTTTAAGATTACCCTTAATCTGTCATAAGATATCAGAATGGAAAGAAATAAAATGCACATCACGATTATTGATGACAATAAAGATCTGTTGGAATCCCTATCAAGTTCGTTATCAGATTCTTTTATGGTTGAGTCTTTTACAGATCCTGACAGAGGTCTTGATTTCATACGTAACAATTCTACGGATTCAGTATTACTTGATTTACATATTCCAGGGAAAGATGGATTTCAGATTTACGAAGAAGTAAAGAAGGCCAAACAGAACCTTCCAGTTCTTTTCTTAACAGGCGATCAAGATATTTCAAAAAAATTGAAAGGTTTAGATATTGGTGCTGATGATTTTTTAATTAAGCCGATACCAGCTCAAGAGTTGATTGCGCGTGTAAAGAATAGAGTGACTCTGTCTAAGAAAAATCAGCAGCACAATAAAATGATTAAGTTTAAAGATTTGATGATCGATCTTGATGGTCACCAGGTTATCCTAAATAACCAAGCAGTTCGTTTGACTCCAAAAGAGTATCAACTTCTTTTGGTGCTTTCACAAAATCCAAATCGAGTGATTCATAAAGATGATTTGATCCATATGCTTTGGAAAGATGTGCACGTTGAAGTCAATAACTTAGATACTCACTTTTCTAACCTTCGTCGTAAATTAAAACCATTTTCAACGCATATTAAAACGCTCAAGAATTTAGGCTACGTTCTGCGCATATAGTTCCCACTTCTCAATCTCGATAAATCGGCTATCCTTTTGTAATCAAAGGATAGCTTTATGTTTTATACCCAAGATTCTGCTCTTACCTACGATGACGTTTTAATCGTTCCCAATTATTCTGAAGTTCTTCCAAGTGATGTTGAACTTAAAACAAAATTTTCCAAGAATATTTCAATGAATATCCCAATTGCTTCTAGTGCGATGGATACGGTGACTGAATCAAGAACTGCAATTGTCATGGCCCAGGAGGGTGGGATCGGGGTGATTCATAAAAACCTAACTCCAGAAGAGCAGGCCTTTGAAGTAGAGAAAGTTAAAAAATACGAATCGGGAATGATCATTGATCCATTCACTGTGACGCCAGATCAGAAAATCTCAGATCTTTTTGATCTCATGAAAAAATTCAAAATCTCTGGCTTTCCAGTGGTGGAAGGTCCTGAAAAAAAATTAGTCGGCATGATTACCAATAGGGATTTGCGATTTATTTCAGACACAAAAAAGAAAGTGAAAGATGTGATGACTTCGAAAAACTTGATCACCGCTCCCGCTGGAACAAGCTTTGAGAAGGCCAGAGAAATTTTGCAAAATCATAGGGTCGAAAAACTTCCGGTGGTTGATGCCAACGGATATCTTTGTGGACTCATAACGATTAAAGACATCGAGAAGACGATCGCTTACCCAAATGCCAATAAAGATCAGTATGGCCGTCTTCGTGTGGCAGCAGCTTGTGGGGTAGGTCCTAAAGAAATGAAACGTGTGGAAGCATTGATCAAGGCACACGTTGATGCAATTGTTGTTGATACCGCCCATGGACACTCGAAGGGTGTCATTGACATGGTAAAGGCAATAAAAAAACTCACGAGTACTATTGATGTCGTCGCAGGGAATGTTGCAACTGCAAAAGCATGCGAGGATTTAATTGCTGCTGGTGTAGATGGAATTAAGGTCGGAATCGGCCCCGGTTCGATTTGTACGACGAGAGTTATTGCTGGGATTGGTGTTCCCCAGATGCAGGCCATATTCGATTGCAGGGGAGTCTGTGAAGCTCATGGAATACCTTTCATCGCCGATGGAGGTATCAAGTATTCTGGGGATATTGTAAAGGCCCTCGCCGGAGGTGCTTCATGCGTGATGATCGGTTCATTATTTGCTGGAACAGACGAGACTCCAGGAGAGATGGTTTTATATCAAGGTCGCGCTTACAAAATGTACCGTGGAATGGGATCTCTGAGTGCGATGGAGAAAGGTTCAAAAGACCGCTATGGCCAGAGTGCGGTAGAAGAAGTTTCAAAATTAGTCCCTGAAGGAATTGAAGGGCAAGTTCCATACCGAGGTTCACTCGCGAGTAACCTATATCAGCTGGTGGGTGGTATCCGTTCAGGAATGGGGTACGTGGGAGCTCCAACGATGCACGAGTTAAAAGAACGTGCAAAATTTATTAAAATTACAGCGGCTTCACTAAAAGAATCTCATCCTCACGATGTGATTGTGACGAAAGAAGCTCCTAACTACCGACAGGTTTAAAAATGAAAAGTTCAATTTGGATTGTAGATTTTGGTTCTCAATACACTCAGCTTATCACACGAAAATTTCGTGAGCTCGGATACACCTCAGAGATCATGACAGTGGAAATCGCACTCGAAAGAATAAAAAATGAAAGACCCAATGCTTTGGTCCTCTCTGGCGGACCCCAAAGTGTCTTTGAAGATACAACGGACTATTCTCCGATCTTGAACCTCGTTCAGTTACCGATTCTTGGTATTTGCTATGGGATGCAGATCCTTGGCCAGTACTTCGGAGGAAAAGTCGAGAAAGGAATTCAGGGCGAGTATGGCCTTGCGAGACTGCATACACTCCCAGGATTTCGTGTCCCGGGGTGCCCGGCCGAGAGTGATGTTTGGATGAGTCACTCGGATCACGTTTCAAGGTTGCCAAATGATTTTAAACTCATTTTTCAAAGTGAGAATGGGCTTGCTGGTGGGATAAAGCACGATAAGCGTCCCATCTTGGGTCTTCAGTTTCATCCTGAAGTTCACCACACAGTTCATGGAAAAGATATTCTCAATTACTTTTTAAAAGATATCGCTAAGCTCGACACCGATTGGTCATCAGAGACGATGCTAGAAGCTTCCCTGAGTGAAGTGAGTGCAGTGAAAGGATCAAAAGTACTTTGTGCTTTTTCTGGCGGAGTTGATTCACTCGTCGCGGCCATTCTTACTCATAAAGTAATCGGTTCTGATCTTTATTGTTTTTTTGTGGATAACGGACTTCTTCGTCCACAAGATCTCCATCACATTCGACTTTTGATTGAAAAGACTCCACTTCGAATTGAAATCGTCGACGCTAAAGAGCTTTTTTTAAATGCTTTAAAAGGTGAACAGGAGCCAGAAAAAAAACGAAAAATTATTGGCAAAACTTTTATTGATGTTTTTGAAGCGAAAGTCCATGAGTACGAAAGAACTCACGGGATTAAATTTGATTACCTTCTACAAGGAACACTGTATCCAGATGTGATTGAATCAATCTCGCCTCATAAAGTGGGAGGGAAATCAGTGACGATTAAATCTCACCACAATGTCGGCGGTCTGCCGGATAGAATGAACCTCAAACTTTTAGAACCTTTGAGATTTCTGTTTAAAGACGAAGTGCGTGCCATGGGGCTTGAACTAGGACTTGTGCACGACTGGGTTTACCGACATCCTTTTCCTGGCCCAGGTATTGGGGTGAGAGTACTAGGTGAGCTTCATCGAGATTCTATTCGCAAGGTTCAAGAGTCGGATCAGATTTTATTTGAAGAGCTTAAAGAGCATAAGCTTTATAATTCGACCTGGCAGGCGTTCACCGTACTTCTACCGGTTAAAACAGTAGGGGTCAAAGGTGATGGGCGAGTTTATGAAGAGGTGATTGCTGTTCGTATGGTCAATTCTCAGGATGGTATGACGGCTTCTGTGACCGAAGTGCCTTGGTCTTTTTTAAACCGTGTCTCTTCGCGAATTTGTAATGAAGTTAAGGGTGTTACCCGTGTGGTTTACGACTGCACGTCGAAACCACCGGGTACCATCGAATGGGAATAAATTAGAAAAGGATATCTGAGAAATCACCTTCTACGCAGCTATCTGAGTCAGCTGAATCGCAGAAAAGAACTTTCTTAAGATCGATCGTGTTAACGTCAATATCTAGCATGTCTGAACCAGTTGTTGTTTGGTTACCAGCTTGAGTGAAGATAACATTTTTAAACGTTGGCTTTGTAAGATCGTATTTAACAACCACAGGCTTATTTTCAACGTTTAGGCTAAGCGTTACAATTTCCCCATTTTGGACAATGGAAGTGATGGTAGATGCAGAAGCATCTAGGTCCAAGAGATCAGCGGCGAGGCTTGGTTTATCTTCATAGAAAAGAACTGAGACTTCTTGCGACTCGAAACCAGCGCATGAAGGTGTTTGTGCCGGAATATAACTTTCTTTTGAGTGAACTATTATTTTAGGGCCTTCAATTTTTAGAATTGTTTGAATCGCAGTTTCGTTGAATTCACAAAATCCAAGCTCTGTAGGGATTTTTGTAACCGATACTAGCTTCTTTGACATACCTTGATTGACTTTTTCCAAAGTTGCTTGTCGTTGTGTCAGGATATTTTTGAAGCCGGTAATATCCAAATTTTGTGCAAATGCAGTAGAGCTTAGTAAGAGTGAAGAAATAAGTAAGAACTTCATAATGACTCCTTAAAATTTGGTTGCAACATAACCTAAAACTTTGATGTTCATCATTCCTTTATCAAGCTGTGATGATTTTTTATAGACCCCAAAGTGGCACCATTACAAAAATAGCTATGCGTTACACTAAAGTAAGCTTCGTCTAATTTAGAGCGTTGTGGTAAGAGAGTTTTATGAAAATCCTAATTCTCCTGATTCTAGCTGGTTGTACTCAAAAATACACAAGTTACGACCTTATTCGGAAGGTTGATTTTAACCGAGAAGCTTTTGAAAGACCTATCACTGTGATGCAAGTTCTCCCTACTGGTTCGGACAAGCTCAGTATTTGTTTTAATCAATGGCTCTTTTTCTCGAATGCCGAGAAAGAAAAGAATGCATCAGTCCCTTTTATCGTGAGAACTCTGTGCCCTGGAAAAGACTTTCTTTTAGGTACAGACATGGTGGATACCTGGTGGACGACTCTCGTTTTCAGCCGTTCATGTTTAGATGTTGTAACGAAATGCGCTGAAATGAAGCAACGCCAATAAATATTTTTTTATCTAATAGTGATCTAGGATAAATCTTTGCGATCTCTCGTTGTCTTTTTTATTTGTATACTTTTCCTTCCGATGGTCTTTGCGGACCCGACAGTTCAGTATGTCCATGCGCCAAATGAAATTATGGTGAACACGAACGGAGTCGTATTAGTTGAAGGGAAGAAAGTTATTATCTTTTCTCGTAGATTAGATAAAATCGTCGCGATTGGTACCGTCCGTGATTCACAGATTGAAGGAAGTCCTGGGCTCGCGAAAATTAGAATTGAAGAGATGGTAGATAACTACATGATTATGGCCGGAGACACGGTTCATAGTCTCGACCGGAAATTCTATGAAGATAAAGGAATCCCTGGGTTCTTTTCTCTCGGCCTTAATGGAAACCGCAAGATTCCGGCCCGGTATAAAGAGCTTGCCTACTTCGGTGTTTTTACTTCTGATGGACATACTATTGATAAAGGCGAAACACTCGTTTCTCCCTTCCTCTTGCAGCATGGGCTCACAGATAAATTTGGAGTCAAGGTCGTCAATGCTTTATGGCTTGATGGTTATGCCAACGTTGGTGCCAAGTACAAAATATTGACCAACAAGAGAGCGAAGATTACTTTCAATTCTTTTGGTGCTTATAAAGTCCAATCTCAGGACTGGATCGGGCAATTTGGGGGAGTGATCACTGTTCCTTCAAATTCTAAATTTCAAAGTCATCTCATGCTTAATATTACTTTTGATCCACAGTTCGATGATGCGAAGGCCACAAAAGACTTAGGCCTCTTTCAGGATTCAGATATTAGGAGCATCACTGAGTACATGACTGATAACTGGAATCGAGTGCTTTATGGTCCAGTCTATAATGTTGAGCTGCAAACGTTTGGCGGGACCGTTTCCCATATGTGGATTTGGGATACTTTTCACATGAGTCTTGGTTTAGCGACGAAAGATTTTAGTAACCTCCGTGTAGGGAAAGAAGGTTACTACTATGTATATGATCTATTTTGGCGCTTCTAATTTAAATGAAGAAAAATCTTTAATCATCTCAAAGTGTGAAGACGCTGTTCCTGGACGAACGACATGGGCCACACTAAGGCCTGCCTCTTTTGCCGCTGTTAATTCTTCAGGAATATCTGAGAAAAAATGAATCTCTGAAGTCTTATATCCAACTGCTTTCGCAATTTCTTCGTAGGAGTTCTTCTCTCTCTTTCCACCAACTTTCGTATCAAAATAATAAGAAATCATAGGCGTGAGGTCACCGACAGTAGAGTAACCAAAAATCAATTTTTGTGCATGAACAGAGCCAGAAGAATAAATGCCGATCTGGTGACCAAGTTCTAAAATTTTAAGAAAGAACGGTTTCACGTCTTCATAGACATGACCTTGGAAATGATTTTTTGTGTAGCCAATATCCCAGATTAGTCCTTGGATCTCTTTGAGAGCACCATGTTTTCTATCTGATTTAATCCAAGATAAAAGTGTTTGAGTAACACCCTCTACGTCCAGTTGCTTTTTCTCTTCTTTTAGAACAGTTTCCTTCACACTTTCAATAGCGGTCTGAACATTGGCCTGGTTCTGGTGATTCAGCATAAAATCAGGAAGATTTTTCTCAGAATAAGGGAAGAGCACTTTATGCACAAAGTGAATGTCTGTTGTTGTGCCTTCGATATCAAAAAGAAATAACTTAATCATAAAAGATAGCCTTTCTCTTTTTGGCTATTGGTATAGTTTGCGACCCATCCATCTGGAGATTGGAAAACCCGAATGGCCTTCACGTGGTATTTGGGGGCGAGATCAAACCAGTGAGTGTAACCCTTTGGAACTGAAATGAAATCTCCTTTCTCGCAAAGAAGCTTAAAGACTTCCTGACTTTCTGGCAGATGAAAGTAAAACTGGCCTTCACCATCCACGAAAAAGCGCACTTCATCTTCTGAATGAGTATGTTCAGAAAGAAATTTGGCCCTGATAGCCTCGATATTGGGTGTGTCTTTATTCACATTAATCACATCTGCACTTTGGTAGCCATGCTTTTTCATGTACGGACCGAGTTCATGGTCATAGGCCTTAAGAATCGTCTCTTGTGAGTCGTCGTCCCTCAGTGGAGCTGAGGCAACCCATTGCTCGAATATGATCCCGCGCTCGTTCATATATGCCTTAATGAGCTTGGGATCTTGGATGACACTTTTTTCAGGGTCTAAGAGAGTTAAGATTGCCATTAGATTCTCCTCATCGTTAAGTAACATTCGAATAGGAATTCGAATGTTTCAATATGTCTTTTCGTGGTAGCGATATCTTTCCCCCACGTATAGAGACCATGACCTGCAATTAAAAATCCATGAGTGTTTGTTTTAAATCGTCCTTCCATGCTTTTCATGATGTCTGCCATCTGCTGCGAGTTTGGAACAATTGGTAAGACTTCTATCATGTCGTGTGAGGTATTCCCTTCAAGTCCTTTAAGAATTTCAAGTTGCTCAAAAACCAATTCTTTTTCACGGACATGTGTGTGAGATAAGACGGTTCCAGGGACTGAATGAGTGTGAAGAACGCATTTTACTTCAGGAAACATTTTATAAATAGCGGTGTGGATTTCTGTTTCAGCGGAAGATTTTATTCCTGGCCGATTAAACGGGGGAAGAACTTCTCCCTTGTCATTGATTAAAATAAGATCATCAAGGTTAAACTGACTTTTATCAACTCCAGACCTTGAAATGATAAATTGAGACTGGTTCTCAGCACGGACAGAGTAGTTCGTTGACGTCGCAGGAGACCAACCTTTCTGGTTAAAAAATTTGATGGTCTCAAGGAGTTCCTGAGCATTTTTAAGATCTATCGGCATAAACATAAAATGATGTCTCCTCTTTCTTAGACTCTTCATTACCTTGAAGTAGATGAAATTAGAAGGATGTTTTGGTGTTTGTCACCAGGTGTTAAAATGAAAATAATTTGACATAAAATTTAGGCGTTCGATGCGAGGTCAATTTTTGTCTTTTCCTCTCAAAAATGGTTATCTTAAGGGATAGAAATGACTTCAAAAATCCAAGGATTCTTCACATGAAAAACCCCTTCCTCGGGAGTGATTTTCAGACAACTCATAAAGACAGTTTTACTCATCTGCATCTGCATACACAGTACTCATTACTCGACGGGGCCATTCGTCTAGGAGATTTATTCAAGCGTGCTAAAGAACTCGAGATGCCGGCGATTGCGTGCACAGATCACGGAAACATGTTTGGTGGAATCGATTTTTATACGCGTGCTCTTGCGGCCGGGATTAAACCAATTTTGGGCTCAGAAATTTATTTCACACCTGGATCTCGCCATGATCGAAGAGCACCAAAAAATTTAAAAACACTAGATTCTCAAGATGAAGTGGAAGGAAAGCACCAAATTCATCACTTGATTCTTCTTTGTAAAAATCTAACTGGTTATAGAAACTTATGTAAGCTTCTATCCAAGGCCTATCAAGAAGGGTTCTATTACAAACCCCGAGCTGATGTGGAACTACTGCGTGAGTTCTCTGAAGGTCTTATCGCAACTTCGGCTTGCTTAAAAGGTGAAGTTGGCTACAACTTGTTTACCGGGCAAGATGAGCGTGCCTATCAAGCGGCCATGAAGTTTCGAGAAATTTATCAGGATGACTTTTATCTAGAAATTCAGGAAAACGGAATTCCTGAGCAGGCGATGGTTAATAAAAAGATCATCGAATTTGCACAAAAAAATTCGGTCCCTCTCGTTGCAACCAATGACTGTCACTATCTTACGCGTGAGGATGCGGCAGCTCAGGAAGTTTTGATGTGTATCCAAACTGGGAAAACCTTCGAAGATGAAAAGCGCATGAAGCTTTCAACGACAGAGTTTTACCTGAAGTCACCGGCGGAGATGCGTGAAGCTTTCAGCTACATCCCGGAAGCTTGCAATAATACTTTAAAAATTGCGGATGCGTGTAACTTAGAAATCAGGTGGCAAGACGAGAAAGGAAAACAGATTTACCTTCTCCCGAAGTTTGAAATTAAAACGGAAGAGACAGAAGATGAGTTCTTCGCAAGGCTCTCTCGCGAAGGCCTAGAGGAGCGGTTTAATGGACCTCACTTTAAGCACCTCGTCTCAAAAGACAATTGGGAGTCAGAAGTAAAACCCCAGTACTTAGAGCGATTAGAAGTTGAAATTGGACTGATTAAACAGATGGGATTCACTGGGTACTTCCTCATCGTATCTGACTTCATCATTTGGTCTAAATCACAAGGTATCCCTGTCGGTCCTGGGCGAGGCTCGGGTGCAGGTTCTATCGTTGCCTACGCATTGAAAATTACAAACGTTGATCCCATCCCGTACAACCTTCTCTTTGAAAGATTCATTAATCCTGAACGTATTTCTATGCCGGATTTTGATATCGATTTTTGTCAGGATAGACGTCAGGAAGTTATTGAGTATGTGACGAAAAAGTATGGAGAAGAGAGAGTCGGGCAAATCATTACCTTTGGTACTCTCTCGGCCAAAGCAGTTCTTCGAGACGTTTCACGCGTTTTTGCTCTCCCGTATTCTGAAGCAGACACCTTGGCCAAATTGGTTCCAGAGGAGTTGGGGATTGAGCTTCAGGATGCTATTGATAAAGAACCCAAACTCAAAGAACTCGAGGACAACGATCCGAAGATTAGACGAATCCTTCAAATTTCAAAACGCCTAGAAGGTTTGAACCGTCACGCGGGAATTCACGCAGCGGGAGTGATTATCACCAATGAACCACTTGTAACCTATTGCCCTCTTTTTCGAGGCGCTAAGGGAGAGCAAGTTGTGCAGTTTGATAAAGATTTCTCTGAAAAAATTGGACTTGTAAAATTCGATTTCTTAGGACTAAAAACTCTAACGGTTATTTCGAATGCTTCAAAACTCATTCAGAGAGATTTAAACGCAGATTTTGATATCGAGTTCATCGACTACCGTGATGCGTCCGTTTATAAGCTGATTTCAGAAGGCCACACCGTTGGTGTGTTTCAGCTAGAGTCATCGGGTATGCAAGATCTGTGTAAACGAATTAAGCCCGATTCTATCGATGACATCACCGCGATCAATGCTCTCTACCGTCCAGGACCAATGGGGTCTGGGATGCATCATGAATTCGCAGACATCAAACATGGTTTAAATAACAAAGTCGAAGTCTACGCCTTTGACGAGCTTAAGCCCGTTCTCAAAGATACCTATGGCATCATCGTCTACCAAGAGCAGGTGATGAACATCGCTCGTGTGGTTGCTGGCTACTCACTTGGGCAAGCGGATATGCTTCGAAGAGCAATGGGTAAAAAGAAGGCCGAAGAAATGGCCATGCACAAAGAAATTTTCCGGAAAGGTGCCGTAGAGCGAGGGTTTGATGAGAACAAATCAATCGCGCTCTTTGATCTCATGGAAAAATTTGCGGAGTACGGGTTTAATAAATCTCACGCTGTTGCATACTCCGTGATCTCATATCAGACAGCATTCTTAAAAAGATATTATCCGGCACAGTTTTTTGCGGCTCTCCTAGGCACTGAGATAAACAACAAAGATAAAATTACTGCCTACATCCAAGAGGCAAAAGATTTTGATATTGCCATCCTTCCTCCAGATGTTAACGAATCTCTTTGGCTCTTTAACGTTATTGGCGACACTATTCGTTTCGGATTAGGGGCGGTGAAAGGAGTTGGAGAAACCGCGGTCGAAGAGATTGTACGGGAAAGGACTGAGAATGGTTCTTTTAAAGGGTTCGTCGACTTTTGTGAGCGAGTGAGTCTGAAAGCAGTTAACAAACGAGTGATGGAGGCTTTGATTAAAGTCGGAGCGTTTGATTCGTGTGAGAAATTTAACCGTAAGACTCTTCTCGAAAATATGGAATTCATCATCTCTTTTGCCGAGAAAAAACAAGAAGAAAGAGAAATGGGGCAGACTTCGTTGTTCGACATGGGAGAGTCATCTCAGACTTCTGAACAACAACTGAACATCAGTGAGTCTCCTGAGTTTGATGAGAAGCAGAAACTCTCTCTTGAAGCAGAGCTTTTAGGAATCTATGTTTCTGGTCATCCGCTCTTGCGATTTAAAGACATCATGGGCAAGCTCACATCGATGAATTTAGCTCAAGTCCAGGAACTGCCAACGATTGCAAAGCCTGAGGGCTATAACCCACGCATGGGCGATGAGCATGATCCCTCAAAGAGGAGCGTCGTCATCGCAGGGATGATTTCAGAGTCCAAAATTATTCTGACGAAGAAAGGCGATAAGATGGCCTTTGTCACTCTTGAGGATTTGTCGAGTAAAATTGAATGCCTTTTCTTCCCTAAGGTATACGCCGAATTTCAGCAATTTCTTACGGCCGACGAACCACTCATTATGAGCGGTTACCTGAATCTGAGTGAAGATGTGAAAAAATTCTTCCCGACAAAAGTGAGTTTCCTAAAAGATGAGTCTGATGAAAGAGTAACCTCCGTACGAGTGAACGTTCCAGTGAAGCATTTGAATGCGTATTCCATGACTCAAATGAAGCAGATCTTACTTAGTTACAGAGGATCTATTCCAATTCACTTTATTTTTGAAACGGCGGAAGGAAAGGCGCGGCTGCCTTTGGACGATAATTTCCTGGTCAGCCCTTCACCGCAAATGGCAGCGAAGATCAATGAACTTTTGAACACAAATTCAGTGTCATTTATTATTGACGGGAAAGTTGAGGAAGTTCGGCAGTGAAATATTTTTTTGCTCTGATCCTTTTCTTCGGATTTCCACTCTGGGCGCAGACTGAAGCTGAAACAAAAGTCACCACTACACCTCAAAAGTCTCCGAAGGCAGTGCTTGTTTTAGAGATAAATCTTCTCGGACTGAACTGGGAAGATCTGGGAATTTTAGATCGAACTAAGTTTCCCACTGCGATCTTGAGTGCCTGGGAAAAATGGTTCTCAGAGAATAAGTCCTCGCTGGCCTATGAATTTGTGGCTTGCGAAGGAACATGCTTGAGAGAGTTTAGTCAGTGGCAGCAATTCTCTGTGGACGATTCGGTAAAGGCTTCACTTGATCTTCCGCGAGATGTTTGGTTTAGCATTTCTTATAATTTGAGAAAAAAGAATTACGTTCCGGAGATAAAAGAGTGGCAATTTGAATGGTCAGGAAGGGTTGTTGTTCTCGACAAGAGTTCCAAGAAAGTTCTTTCGACATATATGCTTGAGGAAGTAGGGAAGACCTGGCTGGGGCTAGAGCAAAAATCTTTAAACTCGGCGCTCGCAACTGCTCTCTACCGCGCCCCTCTGGGTACATTTCAAGAATTCATAAAAGATGCGCCCCAGCTGGTGAAACCTACCCGATCAAATCGCTTGATTATTTCTGGACATCAGAACCTTGAGGATGTTCTCCGTCTTATGGAGCTCCTTAGAAAAGAAGTCGCTCCTATGCCACTTGAGGTGAAGCTTGAGCTTTTTGGCCAGAAAGAGGCTCAGATTCTATGTTTTTATCAAGCTGAGGAAAAATCGTTTACTGATTTATTGTCTCGACTAAAAGAGTTAAAATCATCAAAAAGGTTTAAAATAGAGACCGAGAACAATGGTGTTCTTCCTGTTTTAAAGCTTATCGCTGAATAGTAACTTTGAGGACGAGATATGTTGTGTGCGCGGTTAAGTCTTTTTCCGATGATAATCTTATCAAGTATTCTAGCATCGTGTGCGCCGATTACGCGCAGAAAACCGATTGCTCAGACATCGAAAATTAATACAGTCTCAGAATTTAGCCCAATCAAAAAGAAAATTGCTCTTCTCTCATTTTACAATGAATCTCCTCTCGGTGGGGATGACCTGGCAATCACTGCGACTGAAGAGTTTAGAAAAGAAATTTCAAAATCACGGGAGTTTCTTTTTGACCCTGAGGCCGAGACTGTGTTCGGGAACTCGAGAGAAATTTATGCAGGCGGTGGAATCAAGCTCGCACAACTTGCTCGCAAGGCCAAGATGTCCGGCGTGAATATTGTGATCTTTGGACGAGTGAAAGAGGCACGTGTTCGACAAAAAAGTGATGAAGTTGGTTTCGTTCGGAAAGTAAAATCCTTGGCCGAAAGCTTTGTTGAAATCAAAGTCTATGATGTTCTTTCGAACAAAGAACTTTTTTCTGAAGTCGTAGACGGAAACATTTCTGATGACAATTTGAGGTTCTACAATGTTGAAGGTGAGGATAATCTGGCCTATCGGCAGGAGCTTCTTAGATATTCGGTTAAAGTTGCTGTGAGAAAGTTCGTACCAAGAGTAACGAAAGTGGGGTCTCGTTTAGATTGGATGGGACGAGTCGCAAAAATCATCGGAACGAGAATTTATATCAATGCTGGTCGAACCTCCGGGATCAACATCGGTGACATTCTCAAAGTCATCACAGAAGGTCAGGAAATTTTTGATCCTGAATCCGGGGCCATGATCGGTACGTCTCAAGGTGAAGTTAAAGGCACTTTAGAGGTCGTTGATTACTTTGGGCAAGATGGTGCCGTGTGTACGCTTCATTCTGGAGGATCTGTAACTGAGGGTGACTTCGTTCAACTCTATTAGATATGAAAATTAAAAAACTTCCATTCCTCGTCGTCTCGTCCTCGCCGTACATGCGCGGGATATTGAAATTTGTTTTAGAAACACTTCTGCATACTGAAGTCATTGAACTCGAGAGTGAAGAAAAAGCTCTTTTGTTTTTGAAGAACTTAGAATCTGTTCCGAGCATGATCATCTATGATTATACGCCGAATGCGTATCTACTAGAAGATTTTATAGGCTATCTCAAAGATAATTCAAAGGTTGTTAGGATCGTTGTCTTAGTGGATAAAATTCGCGAAGAAGGAAAAGATCTTTTAAAAGATAAGCATCAGTTTCTTTTGATGGATGAATCAGGCCTTCCGGGGAATTTAGTCGAAGAGTCGAAGCTTCTTTTTTCAGGATCTCCTTATTTAAACGAAGAACATTACTGTAGGATTGATATAGATTTCTTATCAATTTTAGATGGGATTAATAAGAACCTCTATATCAAATTAGGGGAGACGAAGTTTGTCAAAATCTACCACGAAGACGATGACACAAATACGCTAGATATAAAGAAATATAAGATGAAGGGAATTAGCTATCTCTATATTAACCGTGAGACAGCTACTTGGGTCATTCATCAAATCCAGACGCAGATCGATATTTTTCTCAAAGCAAATAATTTTAGATTTGTGCTTAGAGGAGCGAGTGATTCTCCTCAAAAACGATTTGAACAAAAAATTCTTCGGATTGATGATGAAGTTCATGTAGATAAGGAGTTTAAAGAACTCATTGATAAAACGGTTGAGAGAATCCGAGACAGCGTCGAAAAAGAAGTTAAAGTTGAGTCTTTCTTAAAGACCCTCAAAGATAAGCAAGATCAGTATGCTTATTTTACTCAAAGAATAAATTTAACAAGTCTCGTATCATGTCTCCTCGCCAAAGAATTGGATTGGATCTCAAAGGCTACGATGGATAAACTGGTTTATGCTTCTGTTTTATGTGACATCACACTAGCAGTTAGACCAGAACTTTTGAAAATTAGAAATCTGCATGAATTTGAAAAAGTAAAACACACTCTTTTAGAAGAAGATCAGAAAATTTTTCTTTCTCATGCCAAAGATGCCGGAAATTTAATTAAGAGGTACTTTACTTCTGCGCCACCGGACACATCATCTCTTGCATTTCAGCATCATGAACTTCCTGATGGATCTGGGTTTCCAATGCGCCTCAGGGCAGAGAAAATTTCGCCGCTCGCCGCTTTGTTTATTATCGCGACGGATTTTTCATTTTATCTTCTTGAAGACGATGAACCAAGCTTAGATGATTACCTATTAAAGTGTCAGAACCGATTTGATTATGTGAATTTTAGAAAAGTAGTAAAGGCACTTGAAAAACTGAAAAAAAGATAGCCTCCTCAAAAATAAGAGGAGGCCTCATGATAATTTCTATTTTGCTTTTTTAGCAGACTTCATTGCTTCTTTTTTGCTTTTCCATTCTTCTTTCATCTGCTTTCTTGCAGCTTGCATTTTCTCTCTGCAGTCTTTGAGGGCCTCTTTTTCTTTAGCAGCAGTGATACAAGATTTTGCTTCATTTAAGTGTGCAATTTGCTTATCCATGCGAGTGATCATTCTTGATTTGATTTCATCAAAAGTGCCTTCTTCGTGGTTATCTGCGTATGCGAATATTGAAGCGAGAGACAAAGTTAAAATAAGTAAGATTTTCATGAGCATTCCTTATTTCTTTGGATGATCTGTGTCGATAATAGTCGTACATCTTTGGATATCTGTTTGTGCTTTTGCAGCTTCAAGGCAAGCTTTTGCCTCAAGTAAGTTTGGAGTGCTTTTGGTTGAAATTTTATCATTTATGACTTTTAGCATTTCCTTTTTGGAATCTTCAAAGCTTGACGGCGTTGTCGCAGATGCAGTGAATGATGCTAATGACAATAAGACTACGAACAGCTTTTTCATAAACACTCCTTGTGTTGATTTGATTCTAAAATCTTATTCTAGATGGTGGCATAGTCAACAGGGTCTAGTATACCAGCTTCTTGAAAACCACGAAGTCTTAGTGCACACGAGTCACATTCACCACAGGCCTTGTCACTAGATTTATAGCACGACCAGCTTAAGGCAAATGGAACTTTCAATTCTTTTCCAAGGCGTACAATTTCACTTTTTTTCATACTAATCACTGGTGTGAGAATTTCAATATTTCCGGCCTTTGTGCCTTCTTTGATCACTTCATTAAACGCTTTATAGTATGAGGGACGGCAATCCGGGTAACCTGGTGAGTCTTCGTGGTTTGCCCCTATATACAGCTTCGTTGCCCCCACTGCTTCGGCCCAAGAGACGGCCAAAGACAAAATAATCGAATTCCTAAAAGGGACATAGGAGTCGGGAATAACTGTTGGGTGATCGCCATCGTAATTTTTAACGGCGATAGACTCGTCAGTCAGAGAGCTTCCTCCAATTTGTTTTAAAAAAGTCATATCGATGATCTTACGATCACTTTCTTTCACTCCGTAAAAGCTTGCGATCTCATCGAAAGATTTTCTTTCTCTCACAGATGTCTTCTGCCCATAGTTCATATGAAGAAAAGAAACCTGATGTTGGTTTTTCAGCGCAATCCCTGCACAAACGAGAGAATCCATTCCTCCACTTAGAAGAACAATCGATTTTTCCATTAAGACCTCTCGCATATGTCTTTGATCTTAGCTTCAATAAAGTTGACCTTCTTTAGGGCACTCAGTTTTTTCTGAGCAAGGTCTCCTTCGGTTTCACGAACCATTGTGTAGAACTTAATTTTAGGTTCCGTTCCAGAAGGTCTAAGGAAAAGTTTATTTCCACTTGCGAATGTAAAGCTCAGGACGTTGCTTTTCGGAAGAGGAATCGTCGCCTTATGACCCGAGCGCTTATCCGTCATGAGCTGAGACTGATAATCTTCGGTCGCAACAATTTCTTCACCCGCAAAATGAGTTTCTGGATATTGACGAAAATAATCCATGATCCTTGAGATTTTCTGCGCTCCAGAAATTCCTTCGTAGTCAAGTGCCACAAGTGACTCGAAGAAAAATCCAAACTTCACGTATATCTCATCAAGGGCATCGATCACACTCATGCCTTTGCGTTTGTAGAAGAGTGCTATTTCAGACATGAGCGCCAGAGAACTGACGCCATCTTTATCGCGAGATTCTTTATGAGGCATGTACCCGAAAGACTCTTCAGAGGCGAAGACAAAATTATAGGGAGATTTTTTTATTTCGAGTTCATGGATAAGACCGGCCATCCATTTAAAACCGGTGAGTGTGTCCATCACCGTTCCGCCAAAATGTTCGACGATTGCGTTTTGAATAGGCGAGGTGACAATCGACTTCACGACCAGGGCATTCTGAGGGATGGAGTTCTTCTCTTTTTTGATGGTGAAGATGTAGTAAAGCATGATCGCTGCAATTTGATTTCCGTTAATGATTGCAGGCCTTCCATGATCGTTAACAACAACTCCAAGGCGGTCCCCATCCGGATCAGTTCCAAAAACAATGTCACCATTATTTTTCATCATGTAATCTATTGCCATCGCAAGAGCTTTAGGATCTTCAGGGTTCGGAGACTTGACCGTGGAGAAATTCCCATCAGGTTTTTGTTGCTCAGGAATAGAATAGAAATTGGTAAGACCGAGGCGTTTGCAAGTTTCTTGGCATGGGACTTCGCCTGTCCCATGAAGAGCTGTATAGACGATTGAAAGCTCCGCTCCATGTGTTCTACACAGGTCGAGGTTTTGTATAACCTTATTCTCGATAACATCGTAAAATGCATTATCAACTTTTTCATCTGTCCAGACAGCGAGTCCTTCTTTTAAGGCCTGGTCAAAATCCATGTGTTTGATATCATCCCAGTTCGTAAGACCGTTGTATTGATCGATAACTTCTTTATCAACAGGTGGAACGACTTGAGCACCATCAGTCCAGAATGCTTTGAATCCGTTGTAGATGGGTGGATTGTGACTGGCCGTAATCATCACACCAGCTTTTGCCTTATAGTAGCGAACAGCAAATGAAAGCATAGGTGTCGGAGTGAGAGCAGAGAAGACATAGGCCTTGATTCCATTGGCCGCAAAAACACCGGCAACTTCTAAAGCAAATAACTTGGAATTATTTCTAGAATCATATGAAACAACGGCCGCATGATTGTCTTTACCAAAGTGCTTAAAAATATTATTCGCTAATGCTTGGGCCGCTCTCCTCACATTGTATTTATTCATTCTGTTCTGGCCCATACCCATAGGAGCACGTAGACCACCAGTTCCGAATTCTAAATCACGATAAAATCTCTCTGTGAGTTCTAATTCGTTTTTTGCAGTATCGGCGAGAAGGTCTAAAATTTCTTGCCTGTCACTTTGATCAAAATAGGTATGACTTCCCCAAATTTTAGCGTTTTCTAGAATTTTCTGGTCCATTTTTATTCCTCAGCTTTTTGTACTTCCAAAATTACGAACCTAGTGAGCTTATGTCAAAAATAACGCAAGGCAAAGATAGGCTTTCTAGCTTGATAGTTTTTAACTAGCGAACTAGAATGTGGGCCTATGGCCAACTTAAAAAATAAACATCCAAAAAATATTCCTGGTGCTTTCTACTGTACTGATCCTGATGATGACGGAGGAGAAGGCTGTATCGCATGTAACGTTTGCTACTCTGGTGCGCCTCAGTTTTTCGCAGAAGATGACTCAGGTAATGCTTACGTAAAAAAACAACCTTCAACACCTGAGGAAATTGATCTGTGTATTGAGCAGATGGATGCCTGCCCGGTGAACTCGATCGGTAAAAACGGTTAGTTGAATTATTTTTACTAAAAAATTGAAAACCCCCTAAACTATTAGAATTAAGATTCTAAAAGGGGAGTTTGATGAATCCTACGATCATTCAGCTATCGGCAACGATCATTTTTGCCATAGCCATCTTGCACACGTTTCTTGTTAGTAAATTTGCGCACATTGCTCACCACTATCCGGAAGGATCGATGGGACAGAACTTCTTCCATTATATGGCCGAAGTCGAAGCGGTATTTGGCATGTGGGCCTTAGTTTTTCTTGGCATCGTGATTGGGGTGGATGGACTTAATGCACCTGTAACTTATTTAGAAAGCTTAAACTTCACTGAGCCAGGATTTGTCTTTGTTATCATGGCCATGGCGGGGACTCGTCCTGTCATTAAGCTGGCAGAAAAAACTATCGTGGCGATTTCAAAATTGATCCCTCTTCCACGTAAGATGGCCTTCTATTTCACAGCACTATTCTTAGGGCCTCTCCTCGGATCTTTTATCACTGAGCCGGCCGCGATGAATGTGACAGCAATTATTCCTTTGAAGAATTTTTACACAAAAGAGATGTCGATAAAGTTCAAGTACGCAACGATCGGTCTTCTCTTTGTGAACATCTCCATCGGTGGAACTCTCACTCACTTTGCTGCTCCTCCAGTTCTTATGGTGGCCTCAAAATGGGGGTGGGGAATGAGTCACATGTTCATGGCCTTTGGTTATAAAGCAGCGATTGCTTGCGCGATCAGTGCTCTTGTTATCGCTTTTGTTTTCAAAAAAGAGCTCCAAGGTGATTTCCAGTTAAGCGTTGATCAGAATGAAAAAGCATTACCACCAATGTGGGTGACGCTTGTTCATGTTATCTTTCTTGCTCTTGTTG
>JACCDH011419163.1_pt1 | contig 25459 bp, 23 predicted proteins | sample 7442481 | NCBI WGS metagenome assembly JACCDH01 (sample SAMN15323433, study PRJNA562643) | freshwater metagenome | isolation source: river surface water | place: USA:Blue River Watershed | collected 2017-08-15 | reverse complement strand
ACTGTTACAAACACATCTGATTTTTCAACCATTGGATTTGAATTAACGGCTTTTTCTAATTTATTCAAATCTAATTTATCTTTTCGGATAGCTGAAGCGTCTCTATTATTTTCTATTAACAATTTATTAACCGTTTCTTGTTTAATAAACGGTGAATTTTCTTCAACAAAAATTATTTTAGAAGCCACTAATTTTCTATTTCCGTTCCTATTTGAAGTAAACGAAAACAAGAAAATCACCAACCCAAACATGAGCAGTAATCGAATAGTTATCCAATTAAATCGTTTCATACAATGCATTTTTTATTGATGGTACCATTTCTCCTAAATCTCCTGCTCCAATTGTTACAATAATTGTAGCATCTGTTGCTAAAATTGTTGGGATTAAATCTTCTTTGGATACCAATTTTTTATCTTCACTTGTCATTTTACTCATCAACCATTGCGAGGTAATTCCTTCCATTGGCAATTCGCGTGCTGGATAAATATCCAACAACACTACTTCGTCAAAATTAGATAAGCTTTTAGCAAAATCATCTGCAAAATCTTTAGTTCTACTAAACAAATGCGGTTGAAAAACAGCCAATACTTTTTGATTAGGATACAATTCCCGAACCGCTTGATGTACCGCATTTATTTCTGTTGGGTGATGTGCATAATCATCGATATAGACCAAATTTGGTCTTTTTATCTGATACGAAAAACGCCTTCTAATTCCTTTAAACGAAGCCAATGCTTTTGCAATCGCCTCTGACGAAGTTCCAGAGGTTTTGGCCATAGCCAAAGCCATCAACGCATTCATTAAATTGTGTCTGCCTGGCAAGCCAAAAGCAATATCTCGGATAACTTCTGTTGGTGTTTGCACATCAAAAACATAACTACCGTTTCCAACTCGTACATTAAACGCTTTATACACCGCTTCTTCATTTACAGCACAAGTCACGCCTTCAATTGGCAATTCATTCGTAATAAACAATTGGCTTTTATCTTCTACTTTATTCGCAAACTCTACAAACGATGCTTCGATTTCTTCACTTGTGCCATAAATATCCAAATGGTCGGCGTCCATTGAAGTTACGCAAGCAATATTGGGATGCAAATGCAAGAACGAACGATCAAATTCATCTGCTTCAACCACTGTAACTGTTTTTCCTGTTCCAATCAAATTCGAATTATAATTTTCTACGATGCCGCCTACAAAAGCAGTTACATCAGCACCACTTTCAAATAAAATATGACCTAAAATACTTGAGGTAGTCGTTTTTCCATGTGTTCCGGCTACTGCAAAACAAAAGGTATCTTTAGTAATGATTCCCAAAACTTCGGCGCGTTTCTTTACTTCATAATCGCGCTCCAAGAAATAATTCCATTGCGAATGTGTGACCGGAACAGCTGGTGTAATAATTACTAAAGTATTCTCTATATAATACTCCGCAGGAATTAAATCAATACGGTCTTCAAAATGAATAGCAATACCGCTTGCGATTAATTCGTCGGTTAACATCGAAGGCGTTTTATCATAGCCCGAAACGTTTTTCCCAATAGCTTTGAAATAACGCGCCAAAGCACTCATCCCGATTCCTCCGATTCCTATAAAAAAGACGTTATGTATTTGATTTAAGTTCATTTCTTTCTTGCAACAAAAACACTAAAGCGTTCCGTTTGTATTATTTGATTAATTTAATTATTTCTTCAACAATGGCTTTGGTTGCATTGGGCAAAGCCAAGTTTTTAATGTTTTGACTCAATTCGTTTTGCTTGCTTTCATTGGCAATCAAATCTGAAAAAGTCGATTCAAAAGTGGTGTCTAATTCACTTTCGCGAATCAAAATAGCGCCATTTTTATCGGCAACTGATTGAGCATTTTTTGTTTGATGATCTTCAGCCACATTCGGTGACGGAATAAAAACTACTGGTTTTCCCACAATACACAGCTCCGAAACAGAAGAAGCTCCTGCTCTAGAAATCACAATATCTGCGGCAGCATATACTAAATCCATTCGTTCTATAAACGCCATTACTTGCACGTTTTCTGAATTGTATTTTTGGTATTCATCAAAATACAATTTTCCGCATTGCCAAAGCAATTGTACCTTTTGAGAAGCAAAAAATTCCAATTCTTTTTCAATCAATTGATTCACGCGACGCGCGCCCAAGCTTCCCCCCAAAATCAAAATCGTCTTTTTATTGGGATCCAAATTAAAATGGGTTATTCCTTCAGTTCTTTTATCATCAATCGCAATCAAATCTTGACGTACAGGGTTACCGGTTAAAACAATTTTATCTTTTGGAAAAAAGCGCTCTAATTTTTCATACGCAACACAAATCGCATTGGCTTTTTTACTTAATAATTTATTGGTAATTCCCGGATAGGAATTTTGCTCTTGAATTACAGTAGGTATGCCTGCGCTATTAGCCATTTGCAGCAAAGGTCCACTAGCAAAACCACCTGTACCAATTACCACATCGGGTTTGAATTGTTTTATAATTTGTCTTGATTTCAACAAGCTACTTAAAAGCTTTACCGGAAACAACGCATTGTCAAAAGTTAACCGTCTTTGCAAGCCTGCAATCCAAAGTCCTTTTATGGGATACCCCGCCTGAGGCACTTTTTGCATTTCCATTTTGTCCTGCGCACCAACGAAAAGAATTTCTGATTCAGGGAAACGAGATTTCAATTCATTAGCGATAGCAATTGCTGGATAAATATGTCCTCCTGTTCCTCCTCCGCTTAATATGAATTTATATGTTCTCATGGTTAATATGCTATTTGTTTATAACGGCGTCCATCGGATTTTTTGAACTATCTTGAATGGAGTAATTGCCTGTTTCAGTATGTTGTTTGTCTGCTTCTAATTGTTGGTCTATTAATTTTTGAAGTGCTTCTTCTCGTTTAGCAGCTTCTTTTTGTTCTTGCTCAATTTCTTCTTCTTTCTTGGTCACATTGATAATAATTCCAAGTGCAAAACAGGTCATCCAAATGGAACTTCCTCCACTACTTATCAGAGGTAGGGTTTGTCCTGTAACCGGCAATAATTCCACTGCTACCGCCATATTGATTAAGGCCTGAAAAATCATTGGAAACCCTAAACTAATGACGACTAATTTTCCAAAGAGTGTATTGGCTTTATGGGCAGCTATTACAAATCTAAAGAGTAGTAAAAGATATAACCCAAGCACAAGTAATCCTCCTACTAAACCGTACTCTTCAATAATAATGGCAAAAATAAAATCCGATGAAGACTGTGGTAAAAAGTGTCTTTGTACGCTTTTTCCAGGTCCTAATCCATATAAATTTCCAGAGGCAATCGCGATTTTTGCTTTTTCAATTTGGTACTCATCTTCACCGGGTTTGTCTGAACTAAAATTCTCGATTCGACTTGTCCATGTACCTACCCTACTGAAAAATTTAGAATTCGGCAAAGCCTTAGCTAACAAAAAGAAAAGTAACAATCCTGTAATTGCCATTCCAATAATGAAACCGATATATTTTAATTGGTACTTCCCTATAAATGCTACCATCACCACCATTGCAAACATTAATGCTGTAGTAGAAAAGTTGGCAGGCAAAATCAATGCCAATGTAATAAATACAGGTAGCCAAAGTTCTAATAAAGAGGCCTGAAATGTTATTGGCGTTTCTCTGGTTTTGGACAAATACCGAGCTACATAAATATACAATATGATAGCTGCAATCGACGAAGTTTGAAATGAAATCCCAATAAATGGTAACTGTAACCAACGACTAGCATTGGCTCCTCCAATATGAGTACCTTTAAAAAGAGTAAGAACTAATAATGCCCAAACAAAAGGGAGACCTATTCTAGAAATGACTCTAAAATAATGATAAGGCACTTTATGAACGAAGTAAATAATCATGAAACCCATTCCTAAATGAGCCAAATGTTTTACTAAATAGCCTAACGTATTACCATCTCCATCACGGCCAAAAGCTAAATTAGTACTGGCGCTAAAAACAGGCATAAAGGAAAACAAAGCCAATAAAGCCAAGAATGACCAAATTACTTTATCTCCTTTTAGATTGCTTAATAGCTGTTTCATTTTCATATTGCCTAAAGTCTAATTGTTAGCTGTATTTTTATAAATTATATACTGCTTGTTTGAATTGTCTTCCTCTGTCTTCGTAGTTTTCAAATAAATCGAAACTAGCACATGCTGGAGACAATAAAACCGTATCTCCTTTTTCTGCCATATGTTGCGCCATTCGAACCGCATCAACCATAGTGTCCACTTCTACCATAACATCGACTACACTTCCAAATGCATCAATAATTTTTTTATTATCTACCCCCAGGCAAATAATTCCTTTTACTTTTTCGTGAACCAAAGACATCAATTCGTTGTAATCGTTTCCTTTATCAACACCCCCAACAATCCAAACTGTTGGTGTAGTCATACTATCTAAAGCAAAGAAAGAAGCATTCACATTAGTCGCTTTAGAATCGTTGATGTATTGTACATTTTGGATTTTCAATACTTTTTCTAAACGATGTTCTACTCCTTGAAAATTTGACAAACTCTCTCTAATAGTTGCATTTCTAATTTGCATTAATTTGGCCACAGAAGTTGCTGCCATAGCATTCTTCATGTTGTGTTTTCCTTCTAATGCAATTGATTCTGTTTCCATTGAAAATTCTTCGTGATTCATCATCTTTACTTCCATTTTATTATCTTTTATAAAGGCTCCTTCTGTGAACATTCGGTTCAACGAGAAAGGGATTAATGTTGCTTTTGTTGTATTTTTTGTTAACCAATTGGATATAGCTTCGTCTTCGGCGTCATAAATCAAATAATCTTCTTCAGTTTGATTCATTGTGATTCTAAACTTCGAATCAATGTAATTTTCATATTTGTAATCATAACGATCCAAATGATCTGGGCTGATATTCGTTATAATAGCAATGTGCGGCTTGTAATTGATAATTCCGTCCAACTGAAAACTACTCAACTCCAACACATAGGAATCAAAATCATTATCCGCTACCTGCCAAGCAAAACTTTTTCCTATGTTTCCTCCCAACCCTACATTCAGTCCTGCTGATTTAAGCAAATGATAGGTCAACATCGTCGTGGTCGTTTTACCATTACTCCCTGTAATTCCTATCGTAATCGCTTTGGTAAAAGGAGCTGCAAACTCAATTTCTGAAATTACTTTGACTCCTTTTTCGATTAGTTTTTTTACAATCGGAGATTTGTCTGGAATTCCAGGACTTTTCATCACCACATCCGCATTCAAAATCAATGCTTCGGTGTGTGTTTCCTCTTCCCAAGCTATAGCATTATGAGTAAGAACTTCTTTATAATTTTCTTTAATTTTTCCAAAATCAGACACAAAAACCTCGTATCCTTTTTTCTTTCCCAGAATGGCTGTACCCACTCCGCTTTCGCCTCCTCCTAAAACAACTAGTCGCATCTATCTTAGTTTTAAAGTCACAATAGACAAAATGGCCAACATAATTGCTACAATCCAAAACCGAGTAACAATCTTACTTTCGTGATATCCCTTTTTCTGATAGTGATGGTGTAAAGGGGACATCAAGAATATTCTTCGGCCTTCGCCAAAACGTTTTTTAGTGTATTTAAAATACGCGACTTGTAGCACTACCGATAAATTTTCGGCTAAAAAGATGCCGCACAACAAAGGAATGAGCATTTCTTTACGAACAGCAATAGCTAATACTGCAATGATTCCTCCTATTGTCAAACTTCCTGTATCTCCCATAAAAACTGAAGCGGGATAGGAATTGTACCAAAGAAATCCAATCAATGCCCCAACAAATGCAGAAATAAATACCGTCATTTCTCCTGAATTTGGGATATACATAATGTTCAAATAATTTGAAAAAATGATGTTTCCAGAAAGGAAAGTAAAAATTCCCAATGCTAAAACGGATACTGCTGAAGTTCCTGCTGCTAATCCGTCAATACCGTCGGTTAAATTCGCTCCGTTTGACACTGCAGTGATAATAAAAATCACTACTGGAATAAAGATTAGCCAAGCCCAATTGTGATACCCTTCGCCAGTCCAGGCCAAAACTTCGGCATAATCAAACTCATTATTCTTAAAAAACGGAATTGGGGTTGCTGTTGATTTTACCTCAACAGGAGTTTGCGCAATTACATGTCCAATTGATTGTTTGATTACAGGCGAGTTAGCAACATCTTCACGTACTGTCACCGCCGGACTAAAATAAAGCACTGAACCAACGATTAGTCCTAAACCTACTTGACCAATTACTTTAAAAATACCTTTTAGTCCTTGTTTGTCTTTCTTAAAAATTTTGATATAATCATCGATAAACCCAATTGTTCCCATCCATAAAGTAGTCACAATAAGCAATACGATATAAATATTGTGCAATTTGGCAAACAACAAAACAGGCAATAACGTAGCAAAAATGATAATCAAACCACCCATAGTAGGCGTTCCTGCTTTTTCATTTTGTCCTGCTAAACCTAGTTCTCGAACCGTTTCTCCTACTTGTTGATTGCGTAAGAAATTGATAATTCGCTTTCCGTAAATAGTAGACAATAGCAATGACAACATAAAAGCTAAACCTGATCTAAACGTAATATATTGAAAAACTCCCGCTCCTGATACATTTAAGGTTTTGTCTAAATATTCAAATAAGTAATACAGCATAATTTTCTATTTATGGAGTTGTTCTAATAGTTCTTTTACAATTTTCATATCGTCAAAATCATGGCGAACACCATTGATTTCTTGATAGGTTTCATGACCTTTTCCTGCAATTAAAATAATATCATTAGGCTGAGCCAATTGACAAGCGGTTTTAATCGCTTGTTTTCTATCGGTAATCGATAAAATTCTTTTAAAGTTGTGCGGTGCAACCCCTTGTTCCATTTCGCTAATGATTACTTCGGCATCCTCATTTCTAGGATTATCCGAAGTCAAAATTGCTTTATCGCTCAAGTCTGATGCGATACCTCCCATCACGGGACGTTTTGCTTTATCGCGATTTCCTCCACAACCCACAACAGTAATTAATTGCTCGTTTTTGGTACGGATATCATTAATCGTTTTCAACACGTTTTCCAAAGCGTCTGGCGTATGTGCATAATCAACAATAGCGGTAATATTACCCTCTGAAACAATATATTGAAAACGTCCTGACACACTTTCTAACTCAGATAATAATCGTAGCGCTTCTAAACTTTCCATTCCTAATTCAATCGCCGTTCCATAGATAGCTAATAAATTATAGGCATTAAAAGTTCCAATTAATTTTACCCAAACCTCATTGCCATTGATCTTCAATAACAAACCAGACAACTGACTTTCTAAAATTTGCGCCTTATAATCTGCATATGATTTTAGGGCATAAGTACATTTTTTGGCTACTGTATTTTGCAATAAAACAGGTCCGTTTTTATCGTCTATATTTGATAAGGCAAAAGCTGTTTTTGGCAAATGATCAAAAAATGATTTCTTCACATCTCGGTATTCCGCAAAGGTGGCGTGGTAATCCAAATGGTCGTGCGACAAATTAGTAAACACACCTCCAACAAAATGCAAGGCTTCGGTACGTTTTTGATGAATCCCGTGTGAACTCACTTCCATAAAACAGTACTCCACTCCAGCGGCAATCATCTCTGCCAAATAATGATTAATAGTAATCGAATCTGGTGTAGTATGTGTGGCTTTATATTCCACTTCATCTACCATAATTTTTACAGTTGAAAGCAAACCTACTTTGTGTCCTGCTTTTTTATACAATTGATATAATAAAGAAGCAATGGTAGTCTTACCATTAGTTCCTGTCACACCAACCAATTGTAACTTTTGTGACGGATTATCAAAATAATTAGCTGCTAGAATTGCTAGAGCCATATTAGTGTCTTTAACTTGGACATAGGTAATTCCTTCCACAATATTTTTTGGAATACTTTCACAAACAATTGCTTTTGCTCCTAATTCAATAGCTTTTCCAATGAAATCGTGACCATCAGAAATAGTGCCTCGAATCGCGACAAAAACATCATTTTGTTCCATTTTTCTAGAATCAAAATCGATTTTACCAATAGTAATTTCTGTCGAACCATTCACCGCTTCGATAGGTACTTTATACAATATGTCTTTTAGGATACTCACGATAATTCTAATACTATGGTTGTGTTTTTAGCTATATTTTGTCCTGCTTGAAGCGATTGTTTCTTCACTTTCCCGATACCTTTTATTTTTACTCGAATTCCCAAATTTTCTAAAAGAGCTACCGCATCCATTCCAGACATTCCTTTAACATCTGGAATCACATTTTGTTTCTTTTGAGAATGATTATAATAGGCTGCGTAATCCAACTCTTGCTTTGGAATTTTTCTATCTATTTTTCTAATCTCGTTAGTGGATGGAGCGTCTGTAAATATTTTTTGAGCAATTCGTTTAAAAACAGGACCCGCCACATCTGCACCATAATAATTATTATGAGCCGTATTAGGTCTATGAACTACCACTATACAGGTATATTGCGGTTTATTTGCTGGAAAATACCCCACAAAGGAAGAAGCATAATACATTCCAGATCCTGATTTCTTACCATAATTCATCTGCGCCGTTCCTGTTTTTCCAGCCATTGGAAATTCTTTAGTATACAAACTCTTAGCTGTTCCTCTTCTAACGACATTTTCTAACACCACTCGGATTTTCTTTAATGTTTCTGGCGAACACACCCTAGGATTAATAACTTGCGGCTGAATTTTCTTAATTGTAGTATTCCATTTTTTGATTTCAGAAACCAATTGCGGTTTGACCATCACTCCATTGTTTGCTACTGAATTGTAGTAAGTTAAGGTTTGCATTGGAGTAACATTAATTCCATAACCAAAAGCCATCCAAGGTAATGAAATTGCAGACCAGCCCTTTTCTCCAGGCTTAGGAATTTTTGGAGTTGCTTCTCCTTTTAACTCTAATCCTATTTTTTTATCTAATCCCCAAGATTCAATATGTTTGATAAATTTTGATGGATTGTTTCTATAATTTTTGTAAACAGATTGCACCATTACAGTATTGGAAGACACTTCGAACCCATGAGCTAATGAAACCTTTCCTAAACCATGATGAGAATCTTCCACTGGTTTACCATGAATTCTGATTATTCCACCATTAGCATCAAAAACAGTACTGGTATCAGCCACTTTATCTTCAAGAACTGCCATTAAATCAACCAACTTAAATGTCGAACCTGGATCATGAGCCTCCGTAATAGCATAATTTTGAGTTTCATAATAGGTTCCATCAGAATCATCTCTCCCTAGATTAGAAATTGCTTTAATTCGTCCGGTTTTGGTTTCCATTACCACCACACAACCGTGTTCAGCTTCGTACTCTTCTAATTGTTTTAACAAAGCATGGTGTGCAATATCTTGGATAAAAACGTCAATCGTAGAAATGACATCATACCCATCGATCGGATCTACTTCGTTCAAATCTCTAATAGGCTTCCATTGTCCTTTAGCAATTTTTTGCTTTAAAATTTTTCCATCTTTCCCATTCAAATAACTTCTATAAGCCCATTCAATACCCTTCCCATCATGCGTATGATCTGGCTTAACTCTCTCATAACCAATAGTTCTCTCAGCAATTTTGCCTATCGGATACTCTCTAATAGTTTTTTGCGCAACAATAATACCTCCTTTGTTAGCACCTTCTTTAAAAAGTGGAAAACCTTTAATCTTTACATAATTCGTATAATTCAAATTACGAGCAATTAAGAAGTATCTATTATGTTTTGCCCTTGCCTTTCTCAATTCATTTTCATAAAAATGAGATGGTTTTCCTAAAAGATACGCTAACGAATCCGCCAAAGAATCAACAGCCCTTTGAAACAATTCTGTTTTAGGCGCCATAGCATCAAAACGAATTTCATAATTAGGAATCGAAGTTGCTAACAAACTCCCATCGGCAGAATAAATATTACCCTTATTAGCAGGTATAACAAAATTTTTAACGGTTCTTTCTTTTGCTAGCTTTCTATAATGAGCTCCTTCTACCCATTGTATATTGGTCAATTTTACAACAATAGCTACAGCCATCAAAAACATAGCTAAAGCCACTAGATAAATTCTATTAGAAATATGTTTATCTTCTACTGCCATAATTGACTAAAAAATCCTTTTTCTTCTTCTTTTTTTACTTTTATTTTAACAGGAGGAACTGTTGATGGTTTTATTTGTTTTGCCTCCATTTTTTGAGCAATTGTGGACTCCATCTTTAATTTCATCAATTCTGAACGTCTATCCACAAATTCTGAACGCAATTCTTTAACTTCATTGGTCAACTCTGCAATTCTAAATACTTTTTGCTCGTAACTTTGTGTATTTGCAATCATTGCAATAGCAAGCAGTATAATAAATACAATAAAACGCCAGTTTTTAATTGCATCTTCATCGAGAAGAAACCGCGCTTTTAATATACTATATACACCCTTTTTCATACTATATCTTTTCGGCAATTCTTAACTTAGCACTACGTGCTCTGTTATTCTCTTTTATCTGTTCATTATTGGGCACAATTAACTTTCCAACAGTTCGAAACGGTACAGAAAAGTTGCCAAAAAAATCACGTTCTGGCTCCCCTTCAAACATTCCATTTCTAATAAATCGTTTCACTAATCTATCCTCAAGTGAGTGGTAAGATATAATACTCAATCTGCCTCCAGACTTTAAAATTTCTAATGACTGTTCCAAAAACTCTTTCAAAACATCCATTTCTTGATTTACTTCTATTCGGATTGCCTGATACATTTGAGCCAAAATTTTATGGCTTTTATGAGTTGGCAAAAAACGACTTAACACCTGTTTCAACTGCTCCGTATTTCGAATAGGTTGCCTTTCTCTTGCCTCCAAAATCACTCTAGCTATAGCCGGTGCATTCTTTAACTCTCCATAATCCAAGAAAACTCTGCGTAAACTTTCTTCGTCATACTCATTAACCACACGATAGGCACTCAAATCATTTTTCTGGCTCATTCTCATATCAAGCTCAGCATCGAATCGTGTAGAAAATCCTCTCTCTGCCACATCAAACTGATGAGATGAAACACCTAAATCACCTAAAATCCCATCTACTTCCTTAACATTATAAAACCGCAAAAAGCGTTTTATAAATCTGAAATTTTCATTAATAAGAACAAACCTTTCATCCTGTATTACGTTTGCTAAAGCATCCTCATCTTGATCAAAAGCAAACAACTTTCCATCTGGCCCCAACCTTTTTAATATTTCTTTGGAATGTCCCCCACCACCAAAAGTAACATCTACATAAATCCCATCAGGTTTTATATTCAAGCCATCCACTGACTCATGAAGCAGTACAGGATTATGATATTCCATTATCGTCATCATTTACATTACCCATCACATCCTCTGCCAAATCTGCAAAATCAATATCCTCTCCGTTTATTGATTTTTCGTACAAATCCTTATCCCAGATTTCAACAATAGTCACTGCCGAAGAAAAAACAACATCTTTAGTAATACTTGCAAAACCTATCAAATCTTTAGGAACTAATAACCTACCCAAAGCATCTATCTCAACCACCTTAACTCCCGCCGTAAAACGACGAATAAAATCATTGTTCTTCTTAACAAAACGATTCAGCTTATTGATTTTTTGCATCATTACATTCCATTCTTGCATAGGATACAACTCTAAACAAGGTTGAAAAACAGAACGTTTCAACACAAAACCTTCTTGCAACGAAGAAGCCAATTGCTTTTTCAAAGGAGAAGGCATCATAACCCTTCCTTTTGCATCTACTTTACATTCGTATGTTCCAACTATTGTGTTCAAAAAATTTATTTTAAATGATACAAAGCAAAAATATAAAATATTTTACCACATTTTACCACAAAATACCACTTTGTTAATAAGTTTCCCCACTTTACCTCCAAAATCCTTATTTTCTATACTATCAAGAGCTTAGCTTTAATTTATCCTGTTTATAAATTTTGTTAAAGACTTGGTATCAGAAAAAAGATTTTATTTTATTTTTTCAATAAAAAAAGACTTGTAGATGGAAAAAATCTAATCAGAAATCGATTTTTATGTATTAAATCCTATATTTGTCAAAATTGAAAAAATAGGGATCCGAAAAAATGGAAGAACACTATAAAAAAGAAGGTAAATACAGTTATTTTGAAGCTGGAGAAGGAACCCCAATCGTTATTCTACACGGTTTAATGGGAGGATTAAGTAATTTTGACGGCGTTGCTAATTACTTTTCTAACAAAGGTTATAAAATAATCATACCAGATTTACCTATTTACACTCAAAATATTTTAAAAACTAATGTCAAAGCCTTTGCAAAGTATGTAAAGGATTTTATTACTTTTAAAGGACTTGATAAAGTAATTTTATTAGGAAATTCACTAGGCGGGCACATTGCATTGTACCATACTAAAATGTATCCAGAAAAAGTAGCTGGGTTAGTCATTACAGGAAGTTCTGGCTTATATGAAAGCGCTATGGGAGATAGCTACCCTAAAAGGGGTGATTATGAATATATCAAGAAAAAAGCCGAAGATGTCTTTTACGATCCAAAAGTAGCCACTCCTGAACTTGTCGACGAAGTCTATGCCTCTGTTAACGATAGAATTAAATTAATCAAGACGTTAACCATTGCCAAAAGTGCTATTCGCCATAATATGGCAAAAGACTTACCAAAAATGAAGACACAAACCTGCATTATTTGGGGACGTAATGATAAAGTAACACCTCCAGAAGTAGCAGAAGAATTCAATAAATTATTACCTAATTCTACTTTGTACTGGATTGACAAATGTGGTCATGCTGCCATGATGGAACATCCTGACGAGTTTAACAGAATTTTAGAAGAATGGTTCACAACTGTTTATAAATCTGCAGTATAGCCCTTGAAAAAATAGTCATGAAAATTACTAGCGCTGAATTTATTATTAGCAACTCGCAGGTTGATAAATGTCCGAAAGATTTTTTACCTGAATACGCCTTCATTGGTCGTTCTAATGTAGGGAAATCTTCTCTAATTAATATGCTGACCAATAATAAAAATTTAGCTAAAACTTCTGGAAAACCAGGGAAAACGCAATTAATCAATCACTTTCTAATCAATAAAAATTGGTTTTTAGTGGATTTACCGGGTTATGGTTATGCCAAAGTTTCAAAAAAAACGAAAAACATTTTTCAGCAATTTATTACTGATTATTTTGAAACCAGAGAACAACTAGTTTGTGCTTTTGTTTTAATTGACATACGACACGAAGCGCAAACTATTGATATCGAATTCATGTCGTATATGGGAGAAAGTGAGATTCCATTTTGTATTATTTTCACCAAAGCAGATAAGATAAGTAAAACCAAAATAGACTCGCATATTGCAGCCTACAAAAAGAAGATGTTTGCCAATAATTGGGCTGAAATACCGCAGTATTTTGTAACTTCTTCCACAGAAGCTACCGGAAAAGAAGAACTTTTAAACTACATAGACGAAGTCAATCAAGAAGTTTTTAAAAATCAAAATGAATTCTAAATCTTTGATAAAATAAAAAAGCAAAAACAATGTTTTGATTTTTTTATTGCTAAAAATTGGTATTTATATAGTCAATTCTAATTTTTCGGCAAAATAATCGCAAAAATCTTTCATTGTAGCCGCCATTTTCTCATCGTCAGTAGCGCGTTTGAAAGTATCAGACATTGCTACTAAAGTTTGGTGAAAAAAGATTTTCATTTCATCTACTGGCATATCTTTGGTCCACAAATCGATACGCATCGTTTCTTTGGCTTTGCTATCCCAAATAGACAACATAAACGCTTTTGCTTCTTCTTTTGTTACACCTCCATCGGCTGCCGTCCAAAACAATTTTTCGGGAACACGATTAGGATCTAATTCAATTTCAAATTTAATTTCTGATGTGATAGAATCTGACATTATTTCTTTGGTTTATATTTTGATTTTTCAAATAATTCTTTGGCATTCATTTTTAATACATCGGCAAGCGGAGTATCGTTATTTTCTGCATACGAACGAACAATTTGCCATCCCATCCAAGCTCCTACTTGACCTGGGGACTCATTGTCTATTTCTAAATAAAATTTAGAAAATGGTGCTGGAGCAATAAATCGGGAACTTAATTTTGAATCATCATTGTACAACAAATCATTCTCTAAAAAGTACCGCCAAATATATGCTTCATTTTCTTGACACCAAGTAATTTCTTTTGGAGTGTACCCCATTTTTTCAGCATCGGTATACTCTGGCAATAACAAATCTTTGAGATACAATTGTTTTCCGTAATACATCATCTGACTCAAAAGTGTTTTGTCTGTTCCGAAATTAATTTTACTTGCTGCAAAACTGGAAACTACATCAGGCATCATCTGTCTTTGTTCAAAATTTTGCTTGATATACTTAGGGAATTCATAAAACCTATGTTCTTTCCCTAAATACAATTCCAAAGAAATAATAACCAAACTATCCGCATAAATGGCTTTATTATTATAATCCATTTCAGCAATCACAGTAATCGCTTTGGGTGTTTTGGTTTTTGGAAAATAATGCTTGATATGCTTAAACAAAGTAACCAATTCCGAACGAACAGGCTGAATATTACTGTATTTATTTTGGACTTCTTTGTACAATTCTCTCCACAACGGATGTTTAATTTTATTTATCCAAACGCTATCTGGGACACCAACTGGAAAGAAGTAAGGATATCGCTTTTTGATTTCTTGCAAATCTGTTGGTTTAGACTCAAAAAAAACACTATCAAAACGCTCTACTTTGATTTTCATAGGTATTTTTTCTACCGTTTTTTCTACTGCTGATTTTTTATCACATGAAAAAAACAAGAAACAAAAAAGAAACAAATACAGGTGTTTTTTCATAAAAATAAATTTGTCATTAGCCTTCCATTTCGATTTATTGATACAAAAATCTTTAATGGAATTTCATATTTATTAGTTAAATTTGTTTCCAAAGTTGTCAGGAAACAGATGAAATTCAAAATAGTTTTGCAAATATACACTCCTGCTTTTTAATACTTAAATTATTATGCCGAAAAAAAGTACAATTCAAGTCGAAAAAGTAAATACATTTATTGTTGATTGGTTAAAAAGTTATGCTACAAACGCAAAAGTAAATGGTTTTGTTGTGGGGATTTCGGGAGGAATTGACTCTGCAGTCACATCGACGCTTTGCGCTCAAACAGGGTTAAAAGTAGTATGCGTTGAAATGCCTATTCATCAAGCAGAAAATCAAATTAATCGTGCAAAAGAACATATTGATCAATTAATAAACCGTTTCCCTAATGTTTCTCGTGCCGAATCAAATTTGACTAAAGTTTTTGAAACTTTCAAAGAAGTACTCCCAAATGACACCCAAGAACATCAACTTAATTTAACATTAGCTAATACTCGAGCTAGGATTAGAATGACTACTCTATACTATTATGGTGGAATTTATGGCTTATTAGTAGCTGGTACTGGAAATAAAGTGGAAGACTTTGGAGTGGGATTCTATACAAAATATGGCGATGGTGGAGTTGACTTAAGTCCTATTGCCGACTTGATGAAATCTGATGTTTTTGCTTTAGGAGCTTTTTTAAAAGTTCCCGAATCCATTCTAACCGCCTCTCCTACCGATGGATTATTTGGAGACGACAGAACTGATGAGGACCAATTAGGAGCTAGTTATGATGAATTAGAATGGGCAATGTTACAAGATGAAAAAGGAAATTCTGCAGATTCATTTTCAGGAAGAGAACAAACGGTTTTTGAAATCTACAAACGCTTAAACACTGTAAATCAACACAAAATGATCCCTATTCCTGTTTGTATTATTCCAAAATCGTTAAAATAACACATTTTAACTGATTTGCAGTTATTTAGATAATTTATTTGTTACTTTTACGGTTCCAAAAACAACAAATTATTAATTCTTAAAAACAACATTATGATTAAGGTATGTGTCGCCGATAATTATCCTGTGGTTCACTTTGGAATAAAATCATATTTCAAAGATCACAAAGACATTTCAATAGTGGCTAATATTGGAAATTTTTCAATGCTAAACGATATTCTTCTAGAAAAAGAAATAGACGTTTTACTTCTAGATATAGAACTTGAAGGATTGTCCAGCATTATTACGATAAAATCAATCGTTAAAAATTTTGCAAACACTAAAATTATCATTTATAGCGGGCTCCCTGAACAAATTTATGCTCCAAACGTTATTAAAGCAGGTGCTGCCGGATTTGTTCACAAAAACGAAAAATTAGGGACTTTGGCAGATGCCATCATTAAAGCACATGATGGTAAAATTGTAATGAACGAAGAAATCAAAAAAAGCTTTGCCTTACTTGCTAAAAAAAGTAAAAACGAACGATTGTATCGTAAACTTTCTAATAGAGAAGTTGAGGTGCTTCGGTATCTAAGTGATGGTAAAAAAAATCACGAGATTGCTACTATTCTTAATTTAAATGAAAAAACAATTAGCACCTATAAATTACGATTACTTACTAAGTTAGATGTAACAAATTTAGTCGATCTAGTAAATAAAGCTAAGACATTAGAGATTGTTTAGACAAAAACACTTTGATTGGAAACAAAAAAATGAAAGCGATGGGCTTTCATTTTTTTTTAAATATAAATGGATCGAATTCTACCTATTGTTGCTGTTAAGTTTACTTTTAATTTATTATAATCATTAATCAATACTTTCAATTCTTCTTGTTCTTCCTTTGATTTTCCGGAAAATTCTTTGACCAAGTCTACAATTAATTTATTAATCAAATACTCCCGCATTGAAATAATTATTTCGGAAGTATATTGACTTATAGTTTCTTTCTTTTGTTTAACAAATATATTCTGCCCGTCCCAATTATGAAGATTAAGTCGTTCATCCTCCATTAATATATCTGTAACTTCTTGTGCAAAAGCTTCAGGTAATTGTTTTAGATAATTCTCAATCCCAGAATTTTCATTTTGCAAATAATATTTGATCAAATCATTGAATAATGCCCTAAACAAAGGATTAGCTAACTCCACCTCATCTTCTTGTAAACTGAGATAAATACGCTGGTATACTTTGTACTCTTTTTTTTCGAACACCTGTTCAATTTCTCCTTCTGAATTTGTTTTTAAAAGAACATCCTGAAACTCTTCAGTCTCTTTTCCATAAAGTAATAATATTTCTATTATTTTCCGCTCAAGCTGATATAAAATATCCAACTTCTGTGTAGGAACTTGATTTTCGTTCTTAACTATTTCAAACGCTTTTTGTTCTTGTTTTTGTTTTTTTCCTATCTCCGCAATATCCTTTTGTACTAGTTGAGCTAAAGTACTCACCAAAACTTGTTCTGAAATATCCATTATTCGGGAACACTCCTGAATATATATCTCTCGCTGAATTCGATCTGGAATTTTAGAAATACTCTGTACCATATCCCTAATTAAATCAGCCTTTTTTATTGGGTCGTTCTGAGCTTCCTTCATTAAAAGTGACGCCTTAAACTGAATGAAATCTTTAGCGTTATTTTCAAGATAAGCTACTAAGTCATCATGGGGTGTTTTTTTAGCAAAACTATCTGGATCTTCTCCATCAGGAAAAGCACAGACCTTTACATTCATACCTTCTTCTAGTATCAAATCGATTCCTCGTATTGAAGCCCTGAGTCCTGCTGCATCACCATCAAATAATACGGTAATATTTTTTGTTAGTCTATTAATTAATCGTATTTGATCTGGGGTTAAAGCGGTTCCCGAAGAAGCTACTACATTTTCTATTCCTGACTGATGAAATTGAATTACATCTGTATAACCTTCAACCAAATAACAATTATTCAATTTTGCAATAGCTTGCTTCGCTTGGTATATACCATACAAAACTTTACTCTTATGATAAATCTCACTCTCTGGAGAATTTAAATACTTGGCTGATTTTTTATCATTCGTTAAAATCCTACCTCCAAAACCTAGTATTCTTCCTGACATACTATGTATCGGAAACATAACACGTCCTTTAAATCGATCAAATGGTCTATCTTCTTTAGGAATAGTTAAACCTGTACTTTCTAAAAATTCTAATTTATACCCTTTACTTAGAGCTTCTTTTGTAAAAGCATCCCAAGTTTCAGGAGAGTATCCTAAGCCAAATTTTACTATGGTTTCATTCACAAAACCTCTTTCTTTAAAATAAGAAAGTCCAATTGCTTTTCCTTCTTCAGAATGTAATAGTGTATCATGAAAATAGTTCTTTGCAAATTCTGAAACTAAATACATACTTTCCTTAATGTCAGCATTAGCTTTCTCCTCATCTGTTTGCTCCGTCTCTTCTATTTCAATATTGTATTTTTTAGCTAAATAACGAATCGCTTCTGGATAAGTAAAATGCTCATGCTCCATCAAAAAAGCAACAGCATTACCTCCCTTGCCAGAACTAAAATCTTTCCAAATTTGTTTTACAGGAGAAACCATGAACGAAGGAGAACGCTCATCTGAAAAAGGACTAAGTCCCTTATAATTACTACCTGCGCGTTTTAATTGTACAAAATCCCCTATAACCTCCTCAACTCGGACAGTTTCATAAACAGTATCTATGGTATTTTTTGAAATCATGCTGCTTGTTTTATAGCGAAAGAAACAAATATACAAAGTTTCAACTCGATTCGTAATGTATTAAAATCTAATTTTAAACGGAACAGATAAAAAAGAGTTCAATATTCAAATTTATACTTCTAAAAAGTGGTAGTTACTAATAAAACTTTTATTTTTATACCAATAAAAGTTGTTTTGCTTTAACATCCCGAATTGTGATTGCAACCCAAACTGCAAAAAATGTATATCTATGCCCTTAAACACCGTCGCTACAAAAGCTATTGTAAGCACTCCTTTTTTTCAAAGAGAGTGCCTATCAATACTAAATTTAACTTCAGATATTTGTGAAATTCCCGTTATAGTTTTGTCTTTTATAGATTCCACAACATCGTCAGTAATAGCACAAACAGAAAATAATTCTAAATTCTCTAAAAAACTTGATCTTCTCAATAATTCTGTTGCTATCAAAAAAGCAACTCAGATAAACTCTGATACTACTTTTTCAATGGGAATTCCAATTATTTTTGAAGGAAATACAATTAATGGGATTTTAAGTCTTTGGGACTCCAAGCCAAGGATTTTGGAAAATATTCAATTAAAAACTATAGATAATCTAATACGACAAATTCTAAATCTATACCTACTAGAACGCCAAAAAATTGAATTGAGAGAAAAAGATTTTTATAAAAAAATTTTAGATTTTCTACCAACTGAGATAGCTGTTTTTGATAATAATCACAAATATTTATATGTCAATCCCGCAGCTATTCAAAATGAAGATCTACGTAACTACATCATTGGAAAAGACGATTTCGAATATGCAAAACATACACAACGCGATACACAATTTGCCGAAGAAAGAAGAGAACGATTTTCTAAAGCTGCCAAATTAAACACCATAATTGAATGGATTGACGAAATCAAAAAAAGAGATACAGGAGAAACTTCTTTTTATACTCGTAAATATGCTCCGGTTTTTAAAGAAAATGGAGCGTTTGAAATGATGGTTGGTTTTGGAATTGACATTACTGCTCAAAAGATTGCCGAAGATGCTTTAAAAATTAGCAACGAACGTTTTAGCTATGCAAGTCAAGCTACTTCTGATGCACTTTGGGACTGGGATCTGATAACTGATGAAATCTTTGTAGGAGAAACCTATTCTTCTCTTTTTGGACACCAATTTGAGAATAATAGTATCTCGGCTTCGGCCTGTGAAAATTTCATTCATCCTGATGACAAAGAAACCTATACTGAAAAATTAGAGCAAGCAATATACAGCGACTCACTAAAATGGTCCGATGAATACCGCTATCTAAAAGCAGACGGAACCTATGCTTATGTAAGTGATAAAGCTATCATTATACGAGATAATTCAGGAAAAGCCATTCGAATGATTGGAGCAATGCAAGACATTACAAAAAGGAAAAATGTCGAAGAACAAAACCGATTACTAGTAGAGGAAAATAATAGAAATAAAATTATTCAGCTCAACGAAGCTAAAAACATGTACCGCTTATTAGCAGACAACACTGTAGATCTTGTTTGCTTACACAATTTAGACACTTCATTTGAATACATTTCGCCTTCGATAATAAAACTCATGGGCTACACACCGGAAGAACTGATAGGTCAATTCCCTATGAACTATGTCCACCCAAAAGATCTTGAAATAATTCAACATAGTTTTACCAGTTTCATAAGTGAATCTGAAGACGAAAATGCTTATGTAGAAGCCCGATTTAGAAATAAAAAAGGAGATTATGTTTGGTTTGAAATTAAAGCTACAATTGTTAAAGAAAATGGAAAACCTATTAGTTTCCAAACTAGTGCGCGTAATATTACACAACAAAAAGAGGTACAATATGCCATGAAAAAAGCATTGGCACAAGAACGTGAGCTAAACGAATTACGCACTAACCTTGTTTCGACTATATCGCACGAATTTAGAACTCCAATGACCACTATAAGAACTAGTGCCGAGCTCATTGAAATGTATATTGAAGGCCATAATTTTGTTCACTCAGCTCAATTACAAAAAAGAATCAACACAATTACAGAAGAAATTGATCGAATCGTAGAGCTAATGAACGCTGTGTTAACTATTTCAAAAGATGACGCAGGAAAAACAAACTTTAATCCCAGCTATTTTGACTTAAAACAAATCTGTTTGGATGTTATCGAAACCAGTTACTCGCATCAATCTGGAGGGCGTAAAGTGCAAACCTCTTTTTTGGGAGATAATTTTACTGTATTTGCAGACAAAAACTTAATGGAATACTCTCTTTTTAATCTGTTAAACAATGCCTTTAAATATTCTGAAGGAACAGATGATATTCACTTAAGTATTATTTCAAAAAATAAAAAAATTGAAGTCCAAATCATTGATAAAGGTATTGGAATTCCTGAAAAAGATATTCCGAAATTATTTAATACTTTTTTCAGAGCTAGTAATACAGAAGGAATTCAAGGAACTGGTTTAGGACTTTATATTGTAAAAACATTTACAGAAAGAAACTCTGGAAATATTAAAGTAGAAAGCAAATTAGGCAAAGGAACTAACGTTACTCTTCAATTTCCTCTTTCTAAATAAGCGTTACATTCATTATGAAAACAATATTAATTATTGATGATGAAGTCAAATTGAGAGAAACTATTGTAGAATTATTCTCCTTTATTGGCTATAGAATTATTGAGGCTCAAGATGGCGTGGAAGGCTTAGAAAAAGTTAAATCTAACACGCCTGACTTAATACTATGTGATGTAATGATGCCAAAACTAGATGGCTATGGATTTTTAAAAAAACACTCCATATCTTCGTTTTCTCATATTCCTGTACTCCTTTTAACGGCTAAGATTGAGGAAAAAGACAAACAAATTGGTATTAAAAATGGCGCAAAAGATTATATAAAGAAACCTTTTTCGTTCCATGAATTAAGAAAAATAGTAGAAAAGCACATCTAATCTATTTTTATAAATCTATACAGTAATTTTTTTGAAAATTTAATAGGGATAACTGCAGTAATTTTGATTCTTACCTAAAGCAGCTTACTTTAACTAAATTGTAATCATAAATTCATTGCCCCCAATAAATTTTCTGAGTAAGCTGCCCGGTAAGAAAGATCCCAAATCTTGAGTCAAAAATACTATATGTTTTTTAATTTTTTTTATTTTAATTGATAAATTAAAATAAAATGCTAATAATTTAATTTGTTAAATAGTGTAAAAACAACCTATTCTCGAAATCAATATGAAAAGGATTAAAAGCAAAAAAAAATGCCCTAAGGCATTTTCTAATCGATTAGAAGAAGGATTCCAAAATAAATTAACACCATAAATCCGAAAGCGACTATAAGCCTATTAAAACCTATCGTTCCATTATTATTTTTTTCTTCTTGATTTAATAGTTCGTCTAATTTATCCCACACTTCTTCAGAAGGTCGTAATTTCATGTTAGGGGACATTTACATTATACTTCTCTTAGATATAGCAAGCAATATCGCAGACACAAAACTAAAGTACTATATAGATTATATAAAGAAGCCTTTTTTACTGCTATTCTAAAAAAAAATAGCACTAACAAAAAAATGATTTAAAAAATGAAATTTCTATCTAGTGTATTAACCCTCAAAGTGAGAAGATTGGACTGACTTAATATAATCTCGAGGTGTCATGTTAAGATACAGTTTAAAACTTGTAGAAAAATAAGAAAACGATCTAAATCCCGTTTGATCAACTAAGAATTGTATATTCCTCTCTCCCAAATTAATTAGTTTCATTGCATATTGAATTTTAAACTCTCTGATATACTGACTAATATTTTTATCCGTGAGTTTTCGAATTCGTTTGTCTAAAGTTGACTTACTTATAAATAACTTTCTCGACAATTCATCTAAATTTGGTTTTGCTTTCATATCCTTCAAAAGCAATTCATTTAAAGAGGTTAGAAAATCTTTTTCAGATAGTTTAATGGTTACTTTAGAAAAAGGATCTATCCCTAAGTTTTTCTCAATATTTCTCCTAAATTCAAGTACATTATTCACTTTAAGAATCAACTCTTTTACCTTAAAAGGTTTCATGATATAATCATTCACACCATTTTCTAATTGACGTAGTTTTACCTCATCATCAACATTAGCCGTAATAATAATGAATGGAACCACATTGAATTTTTTATTCTTACGAATATTAAAATACAATTCTTCGCCATTCATATCAGGCATCATCAAATCACTAATTACTAAATCTGGAATATTTTGATTCAAATAATGTAACGCAGCCCGACTTTCCTCAAACCATGAAACATCAAAATTACTCAATAGTAACAACTCAAGGATTGAGTTCCCTAGAGCTACATCATCTTCAATTAATACTATTTTTTTCTTTTGGATTTTCATGTGACGAATTTAACTATAATATTTTTAAATTATTCGCTTTTATTTAAAATTATAGTATTTTTTAAAATCAACAATCACATATTATAAATTATAACGCAAAATTCTTACAATCATTAAGAGAATTCTGGAAATTACTTCTTTCTTTCAATCACATAATTTACCATTAAAACTAATGAATCTTTAAATGGTGAATCTGGATAATCTACAAGCAATTGCAACGCTTCTTGCTGGAATTGAAGCATTTTTTGTTCGGCATACCCCAATCCATTATTATCTTTAACAAAAGTAATTACTTCTTTGACCCGTTTTTTGTCTTTATTATGGTTTTTAATGGAATTGATTAACCAACTTTTTTCTTTAGCTGTACAGGTATTCAAAACATGAATCAAAGGCAGGGTCATTTTTTGTTCCTTAATATCAATTCCTGTTGGTTTCCCAATAGCATCATCCGTATAATCAAACAAGTCGTCTTTGATTTGGAACGCCATTCCTATTAGTTCTCCAAAGCGGTGCATATTCTTCACCTGAGCCTCATCCTCTATAACCGATTGTGCTCCTAAAGCACAACAAGCCGCAATTAATGTCGCTGTTTTTTTACGAATAATATCGTAATACACTTCCTCTGTAATGTCTAATCTACGGGCTTTTTCAATTTGGAGCAATTCCCCTTCGCTCATTTCACGCACGGCAACCGATATAATTCGGAGTAAATCAAAATCGCCATTATCAATAGAGAGTAACAAGCCTTTAGAAAGCAAATAATCGCCCACTAAAACGGCAATTTTATTTTTCCAAAGTGCATTTAATGAAAAAAATCCGCGACGACGATTACTATCATCTACCACATCATCATGGACCAAAGTTGCGGTGTGTATTAGTTCAATCACGCAAGCACCACGATAAGTTCGGTCATTTACTTTTCCTTCCGAAACCATTTTGGCAGTCAAAAAAACAAACATCGGACGCATTTGTTTTCCTTTCCGATTAACAATATAATAGGTAATTCGGTTCAACAACGCCACTTTGGAAGACATCGATTCGTAGAACTTTTTTTCAAAAAGTTCCATTTCGGCTACAATGGGTTGTTTTATTTGAGAAGTGATATTCATTGACTCCAAAGATACAAAATGATTATTTTTTCAAAGCCAATATTTGATTAAATGTGTTTACGATTTGTTAGCCAATTGGCCACAAGCCGCATCAATATCTTTTCCGCGACTTCTTCTCACTTTGACCACAACTCCAATAGCTTCTAATCCTTTGATATAAGCCGTGATAGCCTCTTCTGACGCTTGTTGGAATTCGCCATCATCAATTGGATTATATTCGATTAGATTCACCTTACAAGGCACGTATTTACAGAATTTCACCAAGGCATCTACCGAAGCTTTATCATCATTGATTCCTTTCCAAACTACATATTCATACGAAATTTTACTTTTTGTTTTTCGGTACCAATATTCTAAGGCTTCACGCAAATCAGCCAAAGGAAAATTTTCGCTAAAAGGCATGATTCGAGAACGGATTGCATCAATAGCAGAATGTAATGAAACCGCCAATTTGAATTTCACTCCGTCATCGGCTAATTTCTTAATCATTTTGGGAATACCCGAAGTCGAAACCATAATTCGTTTTGGAGACATCCCTAAACCTTCTGGCGAAGTAATCATATCAATCGCCTTGATGACATTATTGTAATTCATCAAAGGCTCTCCCATTCCCATAAAAACAATATTGGACAACGGGTGATTGTAATACAAACGGCTTTCTCTATCAATAGCAACCACTTGATCGTAGATTTCTCCTGGTTCCAAATTACGCATACGCTTTAAGCGCGCCGTAGCGCAAAAATTACAATCCAAACTGCAACCCACCTGACTAGACACACATGCCGTTGTTCTTGTTTCGGTAGGAATTAAAACCGATTCCACAATCAATCCATCGTGCAAACGAACGGCATTCTTTACCGTACCGTCTTCACTGCGCTGCATGGTATCTACTTTAATGTGATTGATAACAAAATGCTCTTCTAGCATTTGACGAGTTGGTTTGGCCACATTGGTCATGTCCTCAAAAGTATGCGCTCCTTTGTTCCACAACCATTCGTATACTTGGTTGCCACGAAAGGCTTTGTCTCCGTTAGCAACAAAAAAATCTCGCAGTTGTTCTTTGGATAAGGCTCGTATGTCTTTTTTCTCGATTTGCATGGCGCAAATTTAAGGAGTATTTGTTGATTTATTTCATCAATTCGTATAAATGCTCGTGTGTGATTTTATAATTTGATAACTTTGCACCAATTGAAAAAACTATACAATGCACTTCATTTCTCAAGAACTCGAAGATTATATCGAACAACATTCTGAAAAAGAACCGCAACATTTAGCGGATTTAAACAAAGAGACCTACCAAAAAATTTTGTTGCCACGAATGTTAAGCGGTCATTTTCAAGGGCGTGT
>JACCDH011091861.1_pt1 | contig 25459 bp, 16 predicted proteins | sample 7442481 | NCBI WGS metagenome assembly JACCDH01 (sample SAMN15323433, study PRJNA562643) | freshwater metagenome | isolation source: river surface water | place: USA:Blue River Watershed | collected 2017-08-15 | reverse complement strand
TTTACCAAGCCATCAAAATTGCTTTTGACGCTGGTGGGCTCTTACCCCACCTTTTCACCCTTGCCCCCGGTACTCGTACGATGCATCCGTTGGCGGTTTCCCTCTCTGTGGCACTAGCTGTCAGCCCCAAGTTCCCCGTGGACTGCCTACCCGTTAGGTAGCGCGGTGCTCTGTGATGTCCGGACTTTCCTCCCTTTGGTGCCGAAGCGCTTCAAGGCGGCAAGGCGGACGATATGCGGGTGCAAAGGTACATTAAATAAAAAGACCGCCCGGGGTAGCGGGCGGTCTTCCGTTTTTGCGCCAACTGGTCGTCTACTTCTGCAGCGCAATGCGGCGCGTGACCACGCCCTCTTCGGTCGTCACCTGAAGCAGGTAGAGTCCCGACGCACAGGCACTTAAGTCGACTGGTTCGCGGCGAATTTCGCGAGCGGAATCCCAAGTGCGGGCCCACACCGTTTGACCGGTTGCGCTTAGTACTTTGACCTGAACCTGCTGCGCCGACCCCAGCTCGAGGTCAAATTGGAAGGCTCCTTTCGTCGGATTCGGGTACATGGCCAGACTGCGGTCGAGCGGGGTTTCGCCCACGCTGATTCCTGCCACCGTTACCGGCACCACGAGGGTATCGGTTCCGCAGACGCCCGTGACGACCAGCGAAACGTTGTAGGTTCCGTTGGCCGCGTAGGCATGGCTCGCGAGCGCTCCGCTGCCCGTATTGCCGTCGCCAAAGTTCCAGTCAAAACTGGACGCGCTGGCCGCAAACGTGCTCGCCGTGGCGTCAAAGTCCACCGTGAGGTTGGTTGCCGTGGCCGCCTGCGGGGTGCTGGTGAAGCTCGCACTTGGTGCCGGCTGATGGTACAGCGTGACTTCGCCGTCGGGACGCGGGCATCCGCCGCCGCCCAGCTGCCAGTTGTAGAAGTAGTAGTACGAGGTCGCATTGAACGTCGAACCCGTAATGGTCACGCTGCCGTCCGTCGACAGGTAGGGGTACGAAGCGCCGGTCGTGTTGCGCTGCAGTCCGCCGGCGTTGTTGGTGGTCGTGCTTCCCATGCGGTAGTTGCCCGGCGGCAGCGAAATGTTGACCACCAAGCGATTGAAGCCTGCTCCGGTCGACGACACGGTGACGGTTTGCACCGTCGCCAAGGTGGCCGCATCCTGAATCACCACGTCAACCAAGCCGGCGCCTTGAGCAAAGACGTCGACGCTGTAAATCATCGTCGGGGCGTTCACCGTGAAGAGCAGGTAGTGGTTCATCGCCGTGTAGTTGCCGGTCGTTCCAATCGTGTTGTCGAGCGGACCCACCTGACCCGAGGTCGAGGTCTGGCGCAGGACAAACGTGGTGTCGGCGGCGTTCATCGGACCCACGAGCAGGCTGTCTGAGGTTCCGAGGGTGTCGCCCGCCGTAGTCAACCAGAGGTAGGACTCGTTGGTCGTTCCTGCCGGGAAGTACAGCGTGGCCATTCCGCCCGCGCACACGGTATCGCTCGAGGCAACCGGAATTCGGGGAAGCGCGTCGAGCACGCTGCGGTTGAGCTGCAGCGTGTCGTTCGAGGTCTTGCCGTCGTTCGCCAGGTTCACGTAGCCGGTGAAGGTGAAGGTTCCGCCCACAACCGAATTAAACGTGCCCACGGCAACCGTGTCGGTCGCCAGCGAAGCCAGCGTACCGGGGTAGGTGGCCGCCAAAGTGGCTGCGGCAGGACCCGACACGTTGGCGCCCACGGCGAAGTTGGTCTGCGACGCAGTGCCCAGGTTGCGCACAATCACCGAAACGGCGCTGTTGGAGTCTCCGCACGAGTTGTTGCCCGGCACCAGCATGCCCAGCAGCTGCAGGTCGTTGGCCAAAGGCGTGAATTCGTCGGCACCCAGGTCAGGCGTCGTGGCGGAACGGCTGTCGCCGTCGAGGTCTACCGTCACGCTCGCGATCGGCGTTCCCAAGTTATTGGGCCCGTTATTGACCACGTGCAAGTCGTCGCTGGCCGCAAAAATCACCGGGTTGTCGGTTGAATTCACGTTGAGCGCCGGATAGGCCGTCTTCCACGCTGCCAAACTCGCTTGCGCGGTGTTGTAGAAGACAAAGGTTGCCGCATTTGAGTTGTACAGATTGTAGTCCAGCGTGATGGAATCGGGCACGGAACTCTGGTACAGCGCGTAGGTGCCGCCCTTGAAGATGTTGTTGCGAACGTTCAGGTTTTTGGACGTCAAGGTCGCGGAGGTGCTCGAAAGGAGGTAAATACCGTACGTGTTGCCCGAGAACGTGTTGTGGTACATGTTCACGTGGCGCGGGTACGGGAAGTAGCCGCCGTAGCTCGTCGTGGACGCAAACATGTTGTTGGCAATCACGCTGTTGGTGGCGGGTTTGACCTGGTTATTGAGGTAGCCCATGGTGATCGGGTAGTACGAAACGAAGACCTCGTTGCGCTCCATGTTGACGTTGCCCACATAGTACAGGTAGTGCCCGTAGTTGGTCGTATTGCGGAGTCCGCGGACCACGTTGCCGTTCACCGTCAGGTTGCCCATGTAGTAGAAGTAGGTTCCGTAGTAGTAGGCCTTCGTAATGGTGTTGCCCGACAGGTTGATGCCGGTCGAGAATACCGTGGTGCTCGTTCCGTTGAAGCGCACGCCGTAGTACCCCCCTTTGATCACGTTGTCGGTTATGGTGATGTTGTTGGCGTTGTTGCCGTACCCCGAAACGCTCGTGAGGTTGGCTGACGAGGCAATGCCCGCCACCGTGCTGGAGGTGCCCACCGTGTCGGCGAAGATTTCGTTCTCGTCAATCACGATGTCGTGGGCGCCGCCCGTGAGCACGATGCCCGAGGCGGTGGGGTGCACAATGCGCAGCTTGCGCAGGGTCACGTAGTCGGTGCCGTTCAGGACCACGGCCGCAAACTGACTGGCCGTACCTTGAATGGTGGCCGTTCCGGTTGCGGGGCCCTGGAAGGTTACCGTGTTGGTGGCCGAGGCTCCGTTGAGCGTGGTCAGGTTCAATCCGCCGAGGTGAACATACGGAGCCAGGGTGAAGGTAACCGGTCCCGTAATGCCGCAGTTCGAGATCGCCGCAAGGGCGTTTTGCAGCGACGTGAAGTTGCTCGCGCCGGTGCCGTTGGAGTCGACGGTGTAGTTGCCGCTCAACGTAGAGGTGCACGGAGTCGAGAACGTGATCGGACCCACCCACTGGCCTAAGGTTGCCGCACAGGTGGACTGCACGTAGACTTGATACACATTGCCCGGCTGCAATCCCGTAATCGTGTAGGGGTTGGTCGTGGCGTTGGCTTGGTTGGCGCCCGAACCGCCCGAACCAATCACGAAGCCCAAGGGGCCCCACGCGACGGTCGCAGGAGTGGTAGCCTGGCCGCCCACCGTCCACGATACCGCCGCAGTGGTCGTCGTGGGCACGACATTGACCGAGGCCGCCGGGCAGGGAGCGGCTGTGGCCGTCAGCGCGGCATTGTCGATGAAGAGGTCGTAGTCGATGGCCCCAATGTGGGCGGCGCTGCTGATCTGGCTCTCGATGTAGAAGGCCAGCTTCACCAGGCCCGTGTAGGCGCTCAGGTTGACCGTGTAGGTTCCGCCAAAACGGCTCAAGCCGGAACCTCGGTGGTACTTGGCCAAGGCTTGGCTGCGGTTCCAGGTAGTGCCGTTGTCGGTCGAAATGAAGACAAACAAGGTATCGTCGGTTCCGAGAACCCCCGACGCCGTGCCGTTGGCCGCGGTAGCACCCATATCCCACTGGAAGTAGGTCGTGTGGGCCACATCGCCAAGATCAATGGACGGCGTGATGGTCCAACCCTGAGTGGCGTTCGACGTGACCGGCACTTGATTGCGGACGGCGCCCGTCGTACCGACGTTCAGGAAGCCGTCGACCATCCAGGCCGAGGTATTGGTTCCGATTGCGGTCGGGTTGGCCGCTACCGCGTTGCGCTCGGTCCAGCCTTTGGGTTTGGGCACGGCCGCCAAGGGGTCGTAGCCCGCAGTAAACGGCTCCACCCAACCGACTTGAATGGGCGTGATGAAGCTGTACGGACCGACCCAAACCGACGTAGTCGTGCCGCAGTTGCCCGCGAGGTACACGTCGTACTCGGTGTAGCCAGTCAATCCGGTCAACGTGTGGGTCAGCGTAGACACGGTAACGCCCTGCCCGGTTCCCGGAATAAATCCTTTGGGGCCCCATTGGAGGTTGGTTGAGGGCGACGTGCTGCTGTAGCTCACGGTGGCGGAGTTGGCGCGCACGTTGGTGATGCTCACGTTGAACGGCGCCGGACAGCCCGAAGGCGTGTACTCAATGGCGCCGAGGTCGGGCGTAGCGCTGCGGGCCGCGCGGTTGAGGTCGAGCGGAACTTTGGCCAACTGGTTCTCGCCCGAGTTGTTGTAGGCAAACGAAATCGGAGTCAAATCACCCGCAAGCACGTTGGTGAAAATGGGGTCGCTCGAAATGCTGTTGGCGTCGCGGCCGGTTGCCGAGTTCCATGCGGCCAGTGTTGGGTAGGTCACCGTGGTGCTGCGGGCGGCCACGAAATTGCTGGACCCGCCCACGGTCGACGCAAAGCGAATCGCGTTGTAGTTGGAATTGATCAGGGCGGTCGTCGATGCGTTGAACAAACCGTACTTGGAGCCGGTGCCCGACGAACCGATTTGGATGATGTTGTTCTTGAAGTTGAACTGCGTCATGTTGCCGCTCACGTAGGTGCCGTACACCGTGGCCGTTCCGGTTCCGGAGTTGGAGTTGACGTCAAGCGTGTTGTGCAGCACGTCCACCGTGTCGGTAGACAGCAGGTACATGCCGTACAGCGTGCTGCCCAAATTGTTGATGTTGTAGATCGCGTTGTTGGCCACCAAAGCGGGGCTGGCCGCGGTACCCGAAGTGCTCGACAGGTACAAAATGTAGCCTGTAAAGGCGGTGGTGCCTTGGGTTCCGCCCAGGTCGTGGATGCGGTTCGCCACTATTTTAAGACCGGGATTGCGGCCGTAGTTGTAAATGCCGTAGCAGGTACTCACCGTCGCCCGCGACTGGCGGTGAATGTCGTTGTACTCTACGCTGAGGTTGTCTTGGCCGTAGGCATAGATTCCGTAGAGGTAAAAATTGCTAATGACGCTGTTTCGTACCGTGTTGTTCGACGGACGGCTTCCCATCGTCAATCCAGCTCCATTGAGGCAGAGGCCGTAGTAACCCCCGACGATTTGGCACGAGTCGATCAACAGATTGGACGCCGTTCCCGATTGAGTGCCCGTGGCAGCGGTCGGAGACTGGGTCAACGTAAATGCCGCGTAGTTGGACGAGGTCGAGGTTTCGCTCGTCTTAATCACGCAGCGCTTAAACGTGTTGTTGTTGGCGTTGTTGCTCAGGCGCACGCCCCAGCCTGCGGTGGCACCTGACGCTTCAATGATCAGGTCTTCGAACCGCAAAAAGTCGGCGCCATTGAGGTGGAGCGTATGGCGCTCGTTGGTGTTGGTCGCCGCAAACGAGAGGGTGTTGTTGTTGCCCTTCACCGTAATGGTGTTGGTCGCCGACATGCCCGGAATCTCGTTGATCGTTATTTGCTCGTTAAACGGCGCGGAATTGGACAGCACCTGAAAGACGACCGGTCCCGAAACGCCGCATGCCGCGGCCGCAAAGGCCGCTGCGAAGGTTGGGTAGGTTCCGCCCGAGCCGATGGTGTAGGTTCCGCCCGCGAGGTTGGGCAAGGTGGTCACTTGCACGGGCGTTGAGGAGGCCGTAGTGCTTGAGGGCGTGCAAGTCACTTCGCAGCGGTACCACGTATTCACGGTCTGCGAAACGGTGGCGGTGGCCCCCGTGGCCCCGGTTATGTTGGTCCAAGGTCCGGTCGACGAGGCCGCCGACTGCCACTGGTAGGTCAACCCCCCGGCGGCGGTAGCGCCCGAAAGGGACAGACCGAAGTTCTGAAGCGGGCACACGGCCGTGGCGCTGGCGACGGTAGTTCCGCCGTTGGGCGACCCCGTACAGGCCGCTTGGGGGATGTAGGTTATCGATCCGCAAAAGGCCCGAGAAGCAATGAAGCTGGTGAGGGTTCCGCCGAAGCCGTTGGGCATGGTGTTAATGGTGACGCTGCCGTCGGTGAACGACGAAGGAGTTCCCGTGACCCAAGACATGTAGCGCGAGCCGAGGGTCCCGGTGGCGTTGATGCACACGCCAATGGGCTGGTTGCCCGGAAGGGCAATCATGGTGCTGCCAAAGGGAATGGCGGCCGCCGCGGTATTGCCCGCGCTCGTGGCCGTCGTGGAATACGCAAGCACCCAACCGTTGGCCGTAGTGACGCTCGGGGTAGTTTGGCCGGTGGGCAGCACGCCGCCCAATCGGTACCAAATTTCAACCGGACCCGTCGTGCCCGAAGCCGCCGAAAACACATTGGTCATGCCCGTGACGAAGATGGGCTGGTTGGCATTGATCTCAAAAGTGACTACCGACGATCCGTTGTTGGGCGTAGTGGCCGGCATAGTGGTAACGGTACTTTGAGCGATCAAAGAGGCTGAAGACCAGGCAAATACTGCTGCTGTGCGTAAAAATTTAAGCATGTCAAGGATTTTTGGAAGGTTCAAGATACGTTTTACTCGACAACTCTTTAGCCCCTATTTGGAATTTTTATACTCCAAATAGCGGGCTGCGATTTGAGGCCATCGCATGATTGCCTTGGTAATTCCCTACCTTTGCGGCCCTCGGGAAGTAGCGCAGGTGGTAGCGCATCTGGTTTGGGACCAGAGGGTCGCAGGTTCGAATCCTGTCTTCCCGACGTAAAAAGGCGCCTTTTGGGGCGCCTTTTTTGTTGTGATCCCGGCGCGATTCGAACGCGCGACCGTCTCATTAGAAGTGAGATGCTCTATCCAGCTGAGCTACGGGACCAAGCCTGAAAGCCGGCAAAAATACTCCCATTCGACGGGTTACCCTACTTTTGACCTCACGTGCTGCGACGCTCCCTCTCCCTCCTGTTCATCCTGTCGGCTTTTTGGCTAAAGGCCCAATCGGACTCAGTCCGCACCCAACGGCAATGGGAACAACCCCAGAAAGCGGCGCTCGCCAGCGCCTTGGTTCCGGGCACGGGCCAAATACTCAACCGGCAGCTATGGAAGGCCCCAATCGCCTGGGGCATCATGGCCGGAAGCGGGTACTACCTCTACCTCAACCAAAATAACTTCCGCAGGCTGAGCACGGCCATTGACCTTCGCCTCGACAACGATCCGGCAACGGTCGACGAATTCGACGGTCAATTCACCGTCAATCAACTGTTTTCGCTGCAGAACGACTACCGCCGCCGACGCGACTACGCGGTACTGGGGGTTGGCGCCGGCTACCTTTTTCAGGTGCTCGACGCCTACGCCGCCGGACACCTCGTAGATTTTGACGTTACGCCCAACTTGAGCGCCCAAATCCGTCCCGCGTTCGGGCCGCAAACTACCTTTGGGGCACAATTGACGCTGGCATGGCACTGAACATCGCACTCCTAGGCTACGGCAAAATGGGACAGGCTGTCGAAGCCGAGGCCCTTGCGCGCGGACACCGTGTAGTCGCCCGACTGCGCCGCACCGACCCCTTGGTGCTCGCCGAAGCCGACGTTTTGGTAGAGTTCACCCAACCCGACGCCGCCGTAGGCAACCTGCTTCGTCTGGCGCCGCTGGGCATTCCCGTGGTGAGCGGCACCACCGGCTGGTTCGACCAGCTTCCGGAGGTGCAGCAAGCGTTTTTATCCGCTTCCAGCCGACTGGTGTACGCGTCCAACTTTAGCCTGGGGGTGCAGCTCGCCCTCAAGGCCAGCGAAGAACTCGCGCGGCTGATGGCGCCCTACGGAACCGAGTACGCTTTGAGCATCGAAGAAGTGCACCACACCGCCAAGAAAGACGCACCGAGCGGCACCGCCATCAGCTTTGCCGAGGGCATTCTCCCCCATTTTGGCGCCCTTCAAGGCTGGTCCCTCGACGGAGCGCGGCCGAACAGCCTGCCCGTATACGCCCGGCGCGAGGACCCCGTTCCCGGCACCCACACCGTGCGCTACGAGTCCGACGTCGACCGAATTGAACTCGTGCACACCGCCCACAACCGCCGCGGATTTGCCCTGGGCGCCGTGCTCGCGGCCGAACGCGTCGCCTCGCTTCAGCCGGGCGCGCACCATTTTGCCCAATTGCTGTTTCGTTAGTATGTCGAAGCAACTCCAGCAAATCACCGAAAGCAAGTGGATGGACGTCGTGGGCGTCGTCACGGTGGTGGCCGCCTCGGTGGCGCTGGGCTTTCACGAAACCGTCGTCGCGGGCCTACCCATCGGCATACTCAGCACGGTGGGCGCCGCGGTGAGCATGATGGGCACCCGCTGGGCCACCAAGCGCAAGAATTGGGGCAACGCCGTGGGCGTCGTCACCAGCGTCAACTCGGCGGTGGTCGACTACTTCTTGGGCAACAAGGCCGCCTTCCTCACCTACCCCATTTCGCTGCTGGGGAACGGGCTCAGCTTCCTGGTGTGGAGCCGAAGGGCGGACCGCGTTCCGCGCACCTTGGACCGAGCCTACTTTGCGGTGGCCGCCGGGGCCTTTGCGCTTGCCTTTGGCCTCAACTACCTCGGGTTCACTGCCTTTTTAAGCCAGCCGATCGCCGACGAAGACGTTTCGAAGTTTTGGGTTACCGCATTAATCACCGGCCTGACCTTTAGCGGAACCCTCAACATGCCCCGCATGTACGCCGACACCTGGGTGTTTTGGCTCGTGTACAATTCGCTCAAACTGTACCAAAACATCTTGTTTGGCAACGTGGCCTTTATCGCGAAGTATGTGTTTTACCTGATCAATGCGGTCCTCGCCTGGCGCGTGTGGCACTTTGTTCGCCGATCCGAACCCCAATCGTGAACCAGCCTCGCTTGCGCAACCTGCTCCTGGGCCTGGCGGCCCTGCTCATGCTGGGCCACAGTCTGGTTCCGCACGACCACCACGGCGCCAACCCGCCCAAGTTCTTCTTGTGGGAACTGTTTAGCGTGGACCTGGGCAGCGACCACCTTCAGCACTTTGCTCCGACGAGCTGCGAGGCCGCGCCCGAGGAGGCGAACCAGCAGCAGCTTCCCCTGGTACACGGCAGCACCACAAGAGACCTCGAATCAACCTCTGCAGATTTAGGTACTCCGCGGCCGTGCAATGCACAGGTCTCAGCCCTCGGATTCCTTTCTGGATGGTCCCGAAGGCCACCGCCGAGCGAGTTAGCGTGACCCGAAGGCTGCAAATGCGGCCCCAAACTCTGTCCGTTAACTTTGCTAAGTACCAATGATTCAACGTATTATAAATTTCTCGGTACGGGCCAAAATGCTCGTATTCCTGGGGTCGGCAGCCGTCGCCGCATGGGGACTGTACAGCGCCTTCCACCTGCCGATTGACGCGGTCCCCGACATCACCAACAACCAAGTGCAGGTCGTCACGACGGCCCCTGCTCTGGCTCCGCAAGAAGTGGAGCAGTTCATAACCTACCCGGTCGAACTGGCCATGGCCAACCTCGCCGGGGTTGAGGAGGTGCGGAGCGTATCGCGCTACGGCCTTTCGGTGGTCACCGTCGTGTTCCGCGACGACGTCGACAACTTGGCTGCGCGCCAACGGGTCAACGAGCAGATCGACCAGGCGGCGGGGCAAATTCCGCCCGGAATCGAGCGCCCCGGCCTGATGCCCATCACCACCGGTTTGGGCGAAATTTACCAGTACACCCTCGAGGTGGACCAAGGCCACCGCTACAGTTTGGCGGAGCTGCGAAGCATTCACGACTGGCAAATCAAGCGTCAGCTCAGCGGCATTCCGGGGGTCGTCGAACTGAGCTCGTTTGGCGGACAGCTCAAGCAGTACGAAGTCGCCGTGAACCCCGACCGCCTCAGCGAAGTCGGACTGACCATGGCTGACGTGTACGACGCGGTGGCCCAAGGCAACCAAAACGCGGGCGGCGCCTACATCGAAAAATCCGAGGAGGCCTGGTACATTCGCCTCGAAGGGCTCTACCAAAACCTCAGCGACCTCGAAGCGGTGGCCCTTCGCAGCCCCGTGCTGGGGACCCCCGTGCTCGTGCGCGACGTCGCCGAAGTTCGGTTTGGGTCGGCGCCCCGATACGGTGCCCTCACGCGCGACGGCAAAGGCGAGGCGGTGGGCGGCATTTTCTTGATGCTCAAGGGGGCCAACAGCTACGAAGTGACGCAGGCCATTGAAGAACGCATGGCCCAGATTGCGTCGAGCTTACCTCCGGGAATCCGCATCGAACCCTACCTCAACCGCTCGGACCTCGTGGGCCGCGCCCTGAGCACCGTGAGCCGCAACCTCATTGAGGGCGGACTCATCGTCGTCTTCGTGCTCATCGTGCTTTTGGGCAACCTGCGCGCGGGGCTCGTGGTGGCGAGCGTGATTCCGCTCTCGCTGCTCTTTGCCCTGGGCTGCATGCGGTGGGCGGGCGTTTCGGCCAACTTGATGTCGCTGGGAGCCATTGACTTTGGCATTGTTGTCGACGGAGCGGTGATCGTGGTCGAGGCCGTTCTGGCCGCCATGCACGGCGCGGCGCGCATGTCGTCTCGAGAACGGGACGACGTGGTGGTCCGCAGCGCGGGGGCAATCTACCGCTCTGCCGCTTTTGGGGTGCTGATCATTTTGGTGGTGTTTGTGCCCATCTTGTCGCTGACGGGCATTGAGGGCAAAATGTTTCGCCCCATGGCCCAAACCGTGGGCTTTGCGCTGGTGGGCGCCTTGATTTTCAGCGTCACCTACGTTCCGGCCCTGGCCGCGCTGGTATTGAAGCCGAGCGAACGCGAAAACCGATCGGAGCAATGGATGCACCGGCTGCGGCTGCGCTACGCGTCGGTACTGGAATGGGCCATTTCGCGGAGCGGAGCGCTGCTTTCCCTGGCCGTCGCGCTCTTTTTGGGGGCTATTGTGGTCTTCCAGCAGCTGGGAAGCGTGTTCATTCCGAGCCTTGAAGAAGGCGACTTGGCCATGCAGCTTTCGATACCGACGGGCAGCAACCTCGACGAAATAACGCGCATTACGACCCAAGCCGAGCAACGCCTCATGGCGAAGTTTCCCGAGGTCAAGCACGTCGTGAGCAAGATCGGCACCGCCGAGGTTCCGACCGACCCCATGCCCATGGAGGCCGCCGACGTCATGATTTTGCTCAAGCCCAAGTCGGAGTGGACCAGCGCCGAAACCCGCGAAGAGCTCGTGGCCCAAATGGAGGCCGAACTCGCCCACGTTTGGGGCGCCCTTTTTGAGTTCACCCAGCCCATTCAGCTGCGATTCAACGAGCTCATCAGCGGATCCAAGAGCGACATCGCCCTGCAGCTGTACGGAGACGACCTCGACACCCTGGCCGCGCTGGCGGGTCGAATGGCGTCGGCCGTCGAAGGGATTCCGGGCGCCGCCGACGTCAAGGTGGAGGCCACCCAAGGCATGCGCTTTTACCGCTGGGTACCCGACCGCCAGGCCATGGCCTACCACGGCATCACGCTGAACCAAGTGAGCCAAGCCATTGAGCACGGGTTTGCGGGCGGAATCGCCGGCACCGTCTACGAAGGACAAAAGCGCTTTGACGTCGCCGTGCGCTTGGATTCGAGCAGCCGAAGCGACGCCGCGGCCGGCTCGGTCATGCTGCGCAGCATCCACGGCGACTTGGTCCCCCTGACCGCCGTGGCCCAGCGCGTCGAAACGGTGGGCCCGTCGCAAATCAGCCGTTCGCAGGCCAGCCGACGGATTTCGGTGGGCATCAACGTGCGGGAACGCGACGTAGCAAGTGTCGTGGCCGACATCGAAACCCAGCTGGCCGCCACCGTCAAGCTCCCGACCGGCTACCGGCTGCACGTCGGCGGCGATTTTGAAAACCTGCGCGCGGCCGTCGCCCGCCTTCAGGTCGCGGTTCCAGTGGCCTTGGTGCTGATTTTCGTGCTCCTCTACTTCACCTTCCGCAGTGCGGCCTACGCCGCGGTGATCTTCTCGGCCATTCCCCTTTCGGCGGTGGGCGGCGTGGCCTTTTTGGCGTTGCGCGGAATGCCCTTCAGCATTTCGGCCGGAATCGGATTCATCGCCTTGTTCGGCGTGGTGGTGCTCAACGGAATCGTTTTGGCTAGCCGCGTGCGGGACCTCAGTGCGGAGGGCCTGCCGTGGCGCGAAGCCGTAGTCCGCGGAAGCGCCGACCGCCTGCGGGCCGTGCTGATGACCGCTACGGTGGCGGCCTTGGGATTCGTTCCCATGGCCTTCTCGACCTCGGCGGGTGCCGAAGTTCAGAAGCCCCTTGCGACGGTGGTCATCGGCGGCCTCGTGTCGGCCACACTGCTCACCCTGGGGATTCTCCCCCTGCTCCTCCTTAGGTTCGAACGCTGGCTCACCAAGTCGGCGCTCACGGTCCTTTTCGTCGGATTTGCCGCCCTCGGAGCTTCGGCGCAGCGCGCGCCGAGCCTGAGCGAGGCGGTGCGGTCCGCACACCAGGTGCACGCCAGTGCCCAATTGGCTCAGCTAGAGGTAGCCCTGGCCAAGGCGGAACCTTCGGTGGTGCTCGGCAGCGGCCAGCTCACCGCGCAGTACGGGCAGATGAACGCGGTCGACCTGGATCGCTACCTGTCTTATGAACAGCCCCTGGGTTCGGTCGCCCAGCACGTGGCGCGCAGCCAACGCAACGCGGCCGCGGTCGACTGGAAGGTTGCCCAGGCCGAGGCCCAACTAAGGGCGGTAGAACGCGACGTAGCCCTCTTAGTGGCGGAGTACGAGGTGTTGCGCGGACGCTTGGCGTTTGCCGCGCAGATTCACCGCCAGCTTTCGCTCGATGCCGGGCGCATCCAAGCCCGGGTCGAGGCCGGCGAGTGGTCGATGACCGAAGGGCGGTCGGCGCAGCTCGCGCTCGACCAATGGCAGGTTACCCTTACCCAGCTCGAAGGCCAGGTTCAGGAAGTGGCGGCTGCCTTGGGCACCGCAACCGGGCTCGCCTGGCCGGTTACGCCCCAGGAGCTCGAAACCCAAGATTGGACGATCGACGCCGACACCTCGCTGCACCCTTCGCTTCGGGCATCCCTCGACGGGGCGCGGCGCACGGCCCAGGCCGAAGCGCGCCTCTCGGGCGCTGAGGCTTGGAGCCCGCAGTGGTCGGTGGGCGGGTTCCGTCAGGAGCTCGAGAAGGTCCCCGGTTTTCAGGGTCTCGTGGTGGGGCTGTCGGTTCCGCTGGATCCGGCCGCCCAGGCTCGCCTGCGGCAGTCGCGCATTGCGCACACGATGACCGAAGTCGAGACCGAGTACCGTGCGCGGCAAATGCGCCTGGATTTTGCGGCGCAGCGGGCCAACGCGGCACGTTGGGCAATGCGCCGTCCCCGTGCCGAGGACTGGACCAAGCTCCGCCTCCTTTTTGAAGGGCTTTCGGCCCAGCTTCGCGAAGGCGAAGTCCATTTTTATGAGTACCGCCTCGCGCAAACCGGCGCGTGGGACCTTGCTCAAGCCCATTTTGATGCTGAGCTCGCCGCGCGCCGCGCCGCCAGCCAAGTTCGTTTCTACCAATCTTCGCACCCCACTTTATGAAGCGTTTGTTCTTTATTCTCAGTTCGTCTATCCTATGGAGCGCCTGCAACTCGGCGCCCGAAACAGCACCCGAGGCCAGCTCGACGGAATTCATGGCTTGGGACGATTCCGCCATGGCCGCCCAGGGCGTCACCTTGGACACCAGCTACCGAACGACGTTCAGCACGGTGGTCGCCTGCAACGGCCGAGTCGAAATTCCGCCCCAGAGCAAGGCCAGCATTAATGCTCCGCTGGGCGGATTTGTGCGGAGTATTGCTCCGTACGAAGGAGACTGGGTGCGCAAAGGCCAGGTGCTGCTGACCTTGGAGCATCCCGACTACGTACGTACCCAGGAGGCCTACCTCGAGGCCAAGAGCCAATTTGAGGCGGCAGACGCGGCGCTGTCGCGCGCGGTCAGCCTTCAGCGCCAAGACGCCTCGAGCAGCAGAGAGGTGCAGCAGCGCACCGCAGAGCAGCAAAGTTGGCGGGCCCGAATGCAGTCGGCCGCTGCGCAGCTTCAGCAAATTGGCGTGGAACCGAGCACGGTGGAACGCCAGGGGATCCAGCGGAGCATCGCCGTGCGGGCTCCGTTTAACGGATACGTGCACGACGTCAAGGTGAGCTTGGGCGGCTATGTGCGCCCCGAAGACGTGCTCATGACCGTGGAAGACCCCAGCCACAGCCACTTGGAGCTTCAGGTTTTTGGACCCGATGTGGCCAAACTGCAGGTGGGCCAGGCCCTAACCTACCGAGTGGGGAGCAACGCGACGGCCTACCCCGGCGTCGTCAAGCAGGTCGGAAAGGCGCAGGGCGACGGCGGCTCGTTCCGCGTTCATGCCCACCCCGAGGGGGCGAGTCCCGAACTGCGCGCCGGTCAGTTTGTGCGGGCCGAGGTCGCGAGTGCGCCCGAAGAGCTGGTTTCGCTGCCTGAAGACGCGCTGGTGACCTACCAAAATGCGCCCTGCGTGCTCAAGGTAGACGGAACCCAAATCACGGCCGTTCCGGTCGAGGTGCGCTACCGGCAAAACGGGCGCATTGGGCTGGCGTCGCTGGAACGCGGAACGTATGTGGTGAAGCACGCGCACTTGCTGCTTCCGGTGGGAGAAGCCGAGTAAGCTTAGCGGCGGCGGAGTTCGGCATCCACGGCCGCAACTTGGTCGCGCAGCTGGGCCTCCGAACCGCTGTTGTCCAAAATGAAATCGCGCGGCGTAGTCAGAGCGCGCTTTTGGGCGTCGGGCCATTGGCGGGCTATGCGCTGGCGGACTTCGGCCTCGGTGAGTCCCGAGCGGTCGATGACGCGCTGCACGCGCAGGTCGAGCGGAGCCTCCACCAGCACGACGGCGTCGCAGTTCTGATAGGTTCCCGATTCGAAGAGAATGGCGGCCTCGCGCACGGCGTAGGGGGCCTTTTGGGCAGCGAACCAAGCGACAAAGTCGTCGTGAACCGCAGGATGCACCAAGGCATTGATGCGCTGGGTAGCTTCTTCGGTGGCAAAGGCCCGGGCCGCGAGTTCTTTGCGCTGCAGCACGCCGTCGAGGTAGATCCCGGGGCCGAACTCGGCTTCGATGGCGTCGCGCAACGCGGCGGACTCCGTCATGAGGCGCTTGGCGGCGTCGTCGGCGTAGTAGACGGGGATTCCGAGTTCTTCAAAGGCTTTGGCGGCGGTGGATTTTCCGCTGCCGATGGATCCGGTAAGGCCGACGTGAAGCATGGATTCGTGGGGTTTGCTGCGAAGGTAGGGATTGCCTTCGGCGTTCCCGTAGTGGGGGTAGCTCAGCGCAACTCAAGCGCACTGCGTCGACGCGCATCGCGTCGACGACTTTTTGGATGCAGCGCACCTCGCTAAACACGAGGTTTGACTCGGTGCGCTGCATCCAAAAAAAAACCAGCCCGGGGGCTGGTTTCAGTGCGCTGGGGTTGCGCTGGCGGTGAGGGCGGGATTCGAACCCGCGGTACAGTTACCCGTACGGCAGTTTAGCAAACTACTGGTTTCAGCCTCTCACCCACCTCACCGGGCTTCAAGTTTAGGGCGGTTAACCCCTGGCTGAAGGGCTGCAAATATAGGAACTGAAGATGATTTCACCTACTCCGGCAGTATCTTCGCAGCACAACCTTTTGATGATGAAAAACGTAGTTATTGTGTCCGCCGTGCGGACCCCGATCGGAAGCTTTATGGGTGCCCTGAGCTCGGTTCCCGCACCGGAACTTGGAGCCGCCGCCATCCGTGGAGCGCTCGCTCAAATTGGCCTGGACCCGAACGAAGTGGACGAAGTGCTGATGGGCTGCGTGCTGCAGGCCAACGTCGGACAAGCTCCGGCTCGTCAGGCGGCATTGGGCGCAGGTTTGCCGAATTCGGTTCCCTGTACCACCGTCAACAAGGTCTGCGCGTCGGGCATGAAGGCGGTCGCCTTAGGAGCCCAAGCCATTGCGCTGGGTGAAGCCGACGTGGTCGTGGCGGGCGGAATGGAGAACATGTCTCAGGTTCCGCACTACCTGCCCGGCAGCCGGCTCGGAACCAAGTTTGGCAACACCACCTTGGTCGACGGCTTGACCAAGGACGGACTGCTCAACGTGTACGACCAGCAAGTGATGGGCGTGTGCGCCGACCTCTGCGCCAAAGAACACAACTACAGCCGCGAGCAGCAGGATGCGTTCGCCCTGGAATCCTACGACCGCAGTGCGGCCGCATGGGCCGCGGGCAAGTTTGAACGCGAAGTGGTTCCGGTCGAAGTCAAGGACCGCAAAGGCAACGTGGTGCAGGTCGCCCACGACGAAGAGTACACCAACCTCATGCGCGACAAGGTGGCTTCGCTTCGCCCCGCCTTCACCAAGGACGGAACCGTTACAGCCGCCAACGCCTCTACCCTCAACGACGGGGCTGCGGCATTGGTGCTGATGTCTGAAGAAAAAGCGAAGGCGCTGGGCCTGAAGCCCCTCGCCCGCATCGCGGGTGCAGCTGACGCGGCCCACGAACCGGAGTGGTTCACGACGGCTCCGGCCAAAGCGGTTCCCTTGGCCGCCAAGCGGGCCGGAATCTCCGTGAACGACATCGACTTTTTTGAGCTCAACGAGGCGTTCAGCGTCGTCGGCCTGGTCAACATGGATTTGCTCGGAATTACCTCCGCCCAAACCAACGTGCACGGCGGTGCCGTTTCGCTGGGCCACCCCCTCGGAGCCTCCGGCGCGCGCATCCTCGTAACCCTGATCAGCGTGCTGCAGGACCGCCAAGCCCGCTACGGCGCGGCAGGTATCTGCAACGGCGGTGGCGGTGCCTCGGCGATGGTGCTGGAGCGAATAGGCTAGCTAGCAAGGTTGGCGAGGTTGGCTGAAATTGGCTCGTTGGTCCAATTGCTATTGCGGGCTGTGGAAGCTCAGAAATAAACCAGAAACCAGAAACGAGTAACTCGATTAGTTCGGATCCACGTCCACAATCACCCGCACGCTGCGGCCGTGGGGGTGGTAGATGAGTCCGTCGATCTCTTTGAGGAGCCGGCGCTTGGTGGCCTTGACGCTGCCGTCGGCCGGAAGCTTCACCCACAAATGCTGTCGGTACATGGCTTGAATGCGGGCCACCGGCGGGGCGTCGGGACCGAGGATTCCGCCCGAAAGCGCCTTGAGCAGTTGCGTAGCCAAAAAATGCGATACGTCGCGGGCAACCGACTCTTTGCGGTGGCGCACTTCGATGCGGACCATGCGCGCAAAAGGCGGGTAGTGGTGTTCGGCGCGGTCCCGAAGCACAAAGTCCATCATGCCCGGAACGTCGTGGTCGACCACGCGCTGGAGGACCGGATGCCCGGGCGTGGCGGTTTGGATGAGTAAGCGTCCGCGCTGTTCGCGGCGTCCGGTGCGCCCTGCTACCTGGAGAAGAAGCTGGAAGGCGCGTTCGTGGGCCCTGAAGTCGGGGCGGTTCAGCATCAGGTCGGCATTGGTGACCACCGCGAGCGAGAGGCCGGCGAGGTCGAGTCCTTTGCCCACCATTTGGGTTCCGACGACGAGGTCGATTTCGCCCGACTCCATCCACTTTAAAAAGTCGGTCATGGCCCGTTTGCTCCGCGTGGAATCGGAATCCACCCGCAGGATGCGGGCCTCGGGAAACAGCGCTTCGACTTCTTCTTCGATGCGCTCGGTTCCGAGTCCGCGCCAATCCCAGGCGGACTGGCGGCATTGCGGACAGGTGTCGGGCAGGTCCTTGTGGAGTCCGCAGTAGTGGCACACGAGCTGGCGTGCCTTTTTGTGGTAGGTCAGCGAAACGTCGCAGTCGGTGCAGGGCTCGATCCATCCGCAGTTCATGCAGGTGAGCACCGGAGCGTATCCGCGGCGGTTTTGAAAGACCAGGACCTGCTGGCGGTCGACCAAGGTCTGGGCCACCGCAGCATAGGTTTCGGGGATAAACGGCCCCACCTGCTGGTGCAGGGCCTGAGCCTTGAGGGTGCTGACCGGCAGCACTTCGGGGAAGGCGACGCCCGAGTAGCGCTCGGTGAGGTCGACCCGCTGGTACTTGCCTTGGGCGGCGTTGTGCCAGGTTTCGACCGACGGGGTTGCGGAGCCCAGGACGACCGGAATTTTTTTCTGCTGCGCCAGCCAAACGGCGACGTCTCGGGCGTGGTAGCGCGGAGCAGGTTCCTGCTGTTTGTAGCTGGTTTCGTGTTCTTCGTCGACGACGATGAGGCCGAGGCGGTGCCACGGCAAGAGGATGCCCGACCTCGTGGCCACGACGACGCGCGGGGCGGAATCGGGATCAAGCAAGTGTTCCCAAAGGGCGCGCCGCTCGCCGTCGGCGAGCTGGTGGTGCCAGGGCACCACCCGGTCGGGCCCGAGGGCCCGGCCCGCGCGCTGCACCACCTGCGGAACCAGTCCGATTTCGGGAACCATCAGCAGCACGTGCTTGCCTTCCTCAAGGGCGTGGGCCGCGAGGTGAAGGTAGACCTCGGTCTTGCCTGACCCAGTCGCGCCCCATAGGAGCTTGGGGAGCTGCGCGTGCTCCTTCGCTTCGAGCGCATCGAGTGCTGCCTGTTGGGCCGCACTGAGCTCCGGAAGCGAAAGGGAATCGCCCAAGTCGAGGCTGCGGTCCAGGGGGCGCAGCTCGCGCTCGAGAATTCCGCGCTCGACGAGGGCCGCAAGGTGGGCGGGCTTGACCTCGGAACCCTCGGCGGCGAGGGCCGCGACGGCAACCCAGGGGTGGCGGTTGTCTTCAGGCTCGGCCTCGAGGGCCAGCTGAAAGTAGCGGAGCAGGGCTTCGGCCTGGAGCTTGGCGCGCGAAAGCGACGCGAAGGCGCGGTTTACGGCCCCGGAATCGTGGCGCGGCGCCGCAAAGCGCAGCGACCACACTCCGTCGTCGCGCAGGGTGTAGGTGGATTCGTCGTCGGGCTCGACCTGCATGAAGCCGGGCATCGAGGCCGACAGGACTTCGCCAGGCGCGCAGAGGTAGTATTCGGCCACCCAGTACCACAGGGCGAGCTGCTGGCGCTGAAAGCTGGGGCGCTCGTCGACGCACCGCACCACTTCTTTGGCGGGGTAGCTGGGCGCATCCGAACGGGTCGCCACGACGACGCCAAGGAGCACCCGGTTCCGCCCGAAGGGGACAAAGACCCGAAGTCCCGGTTCGGGCTCGCGGTCAAGCGACCAGGCGTAGGTGAAGGCCGTGCGCACCGGCACGGGCACGACGACGTCTACCCAGCGCGCTGCGGACATTACGAAAGGGCGTCGACGAGCTCGAGCAGGTAGGGACTGATGCGGGCGTGGTGCTTGATGGCTTGTTCGAGCGGAACGTACACCACCTCGTGGCCCTGAACGCCGACCATTTCGCGGTTGCGTCCGGCCACAAGGGCGTTGACGGCTGCGTGGCCCATGCGGCTGGCGAGGATGCGGTCGAAGGCGTTGGGCTTGCCTCCGCGCTGCGTGTGGCCCAAAATGGTGACTTTGGTGTCCCAGTCAGGGAACTCTGCCTGCACCTGCTTGGCGACCGCGTAGGCTCCGCCGCTGTCGTCGCCCTCAGCGACGATGACGATGCCGGAACGGCGCTTTTTTTGGTGGTCGGTGCGCAGGTAGGAAATCAGCCGATCGATGTCGGTGGTGGTTTCGGGAATCAGCACCCCCTCTGCCCCACTGGCAATGCCCGTACGCAGGGCAATAAAGCCCGCGTCGCGGCCCATCACTTCGACAAAAAAGAGGCGGTTGTGCGAGACGGCCGTGTCGCGAATCTTGTCGACGGCCTCGACCGCGGTGTCGACTGCGGTTTGGTAGCCGATGGTGTAGTCGGTCCCGAAGAGGTCGTTGTCGATGGTGCCGGGGCAACCCATGACGCGGATTCCGTGCTCTTCGCTGAGCAATTTGGCGCCGGTGAACGAACCGTCTCCGCCCACCACCACAAGGCCCTCGATGCCGAGGGCACGCAGGTTGGCGGCCGCCTTGGCGCGGCCCTCGGGGGTGCGGAACTCATCGCTCCGCGCGGTTTGCAGAAAGGTTCCGCCGCGGTGAATGATGTTGCGCACGTCAAAGCGCGTGAGGGGCAGGTGCTCGTTGGCCAGCACGCCGTCGTAGCCACGGTAGAATCCGGTGCACTGCAACCCCAAGCGGTCGGCAGTGCGCACCACGGCCCGCACGCAGGCATTCATTCCGGGGGCGTCGCCCCCCGAGGTCAGTACGCCAATGTGCTTCATGGCTGGTCTATTTTAGTGACGTTCAGGTCGAGTTCGGCAGGGCCAGCCGTGACCGGAACGCTCAAGTAGTAGAAGCTGCCCCGCAGGGTGTCGCCCGCCGGAAGGTAGTCCACCGCCTTGTTGCTGTCGGTGACCGCCCCTGCAGTCAGGATGGCGCGCACCGCCAGGCTCGTGCCCGCCGTGTCGCTGGGGCTCCCCCAGACCTCGTAGTTCACGGCGTAGCAGCGCAGGGCGTCGATCTCGAGCGTATCCACGGTCGCCGAGAAGGCAATCTCGCCCGCTTCAGGCTCACTTTGGCAGGCCGAGAGGCCCAGAATTACCAGGGCAAACAAGCTTTTCTTCATGTGCGCTAAGGTACATGGTTGTGTGGGGCATCAAGGTTATAAAAGTGAAGAAATTGAATCGCAATGTACGTTTAGGAAACCTTAAAACCGGCATTTGGCTCATTTGGGAGTCTATAACAAATCACAAAATGTACCTCAAATACATTACCTGGCATATTACCATTTGTCTTCCCACATATCTCTCCAATTAAGAGAGCTTAAGTTCAGGGAAAGAGGAAATACTTTAAAAGTTCAATTCTTGACTTTATATTGACTTGGAGGCAATTTAATCAATAAATAAAGTAAAGTAGGGAAATTTAAAATAATTAATCCTATCTTAATTATTGAATTAACTCGCCCCCAATAAAATGCAATCGATATAAATTTAAATAGTAACGAAACAATCGTGGCTATTACTAACTTTATTGAACTCCTTTCTATTGAACCCGAATTGGTAAACGAAGAAATTAATAAAACCTGATTTAGTATCAAAACAATTAATAGAAAAAATCTAACCACCCTCATTGATCACAGTTTTCAAAATCAAGCTCACTAACTGCACTTGTGATCGAAACATAGTCAGACCAGAAATACGAACCCCAAGTGGCTTCCCAACCACAATATGCAAGCAACCCCAACCACGTTTCGGGTAGCCCGGCCACAAAGGCAATATCATCTACAGGATTATTATCACCGAAAATAGCATTAGTTTGCTCACGTAGACAGTTAACTAGTCTTGCTTCCCAATCAGGTGTAACACAAAACACGGTATCACTTGAATACACGGTATCGAGTCGAATGAAGCCTCCGTCAATATAAAAATGGGTGCTGTGCTTACACATTGCAGCTAGTATTAACAACCGATCTTTAGCAAAATCCGTTAACATCGAATCATCATTTATCGAGTTTTCTAATGAAATAAAATCATCCACAAAATCAGTTGGCTTGTATTCCTCTGAATTTGTTTCAAAAATTTGTGCAATTTTAAGGTAATATTCCTGTTCAGACAATCCTCCAAAATCTGTAGTGTCTATTTCAAGATTCCCTAATGATGTTGGAAATCCATCAATCATATTATTTTTAAAAGCTTGCACGTCATTACTCGAATATTGAAAATTACACGCATTAAACATGGAATAGACCAATTGGATTCCAATCGTATCAAAAGAATTATTCAAATTACCTGCACAATAGTATGAAGGAGATGTTGATAGATTTCCAAAGTCTCCTTTATTGTAAGTGTCCTTTGAACAACCTGAAAGAATCACAAAAAATGTAAACAATAAAAGCGAATATTTCGTCATTTTCATTACAAACTAATTTTAAAGATAAAACTCACAGCATTCCACATATTCTAAGTTAACATAGCCACTTTGTCCAGAGATCACGAAATCACCATTTTTATTTTTTTGGAGTTTAGGAGTTAACATTTTTTTCCACCATATGAATATCCATCTGGCAAGACATCCATTGGCAAGTTACAAAAGATTTATCCATGAAAATGGGACAACCGATATTTCTTGGTAAAAATAAATACTCACAAGACACTTTGCGTCGATAGAGACGTCTAAACAGCTCAGGAAACACAGTACGTCCGCGAAGTGGAAAATCCTGGGTGCGCTTTCTTCATAAGCCGTTGCCTTCGTAATCTTATTTTGAATAATCACTAAGTTAATCGTTTTACTCTTTAAATACCACCTCAAAGTAGTATTGGTAAGTCGGCTTGTCAGTATTAATCCCCAATATAGTACCTCAGCAACTCAGCAGGAAAGACATACTGTAGAGCGCTCATGTCAAACTTAGACTTTTTTCTTTTCAAGACAACTCATTTACCCTCGGTCCCCAATAGGACTTGCCCGAAATTCCAGCGCCCGTGTTTGCCACTTTGCTGTAACTTCCAACAGGCATGACAAATTCAGTGGTGCTCGCGGGATTGATTGGTTGCGAATGGACCAAATAGCCCGTGACCAATATTAGTGTGTAAATTTTTTTTCTTCATGTTAAAACCTATAATGAGTAATTCTAATAGTTTTCTGCAATTAAAACATGATATAATTCTATCATCTTGCCGCGATTTTCAGCGCATCTGAACAAGCATTCTACTATCCAACAGCCCCCTACCTTTGCCGTCATGGTCCACGACCTCCTTTTTTTCGCCGGCGGACTCGTCGCCGGGGTGGTCAACACCTTGGCGGGGAACGGCTCCGCCATAACCCTCTCGCTGCTGCTCGGCTCGGGCCTGAACGGATCGGTTGCCAACGCCACCAACCGCGTCGGAGTACTCGCCCAAACCGTCACGGCGGTGCTGAGCGTGCGCCCGTCGCGCCGCAAACGCTTCCTCATGCGCGCCAGTCGCCGCCTGGCCCTTCCCACTTTTGCGGGCAGCCTGCTCGGAGGTGTCGTGGGTAGCCTCGCCTCGCCCGCCTTTATGGAGGCCAGCATTGCGGTGGTGATGACTGCCATGCTTTTTACGTTGTTCACCAAACCCTCGCGCTGGCTGGCGGTAGGTGAACGCCGCGAAGGCGGCCTGATGAGCTGGCTGACCTTTTTCGCCATCGGACTCTACGGCGGATTTGTGCAAATGGGCATCGGGATCATGATGCTCGCCGCCCTCGTGCTGGTGCAGCGCTGGACCTTGCGCGACGCCAACGTCATCAAACTCATCTTGGCCTTGGTGCTGGCCCTGCCCGCCACCCTCATCTATCTTTTTATTGGCGATATCGTCTGGAGCGCCGCGCTCTGGCTGGCGGTCGGGTCTGGACTGGGCGCCTGGCTCGGAGCGCGCTACGTGGTCCGCATTCCAGCCGCCCAACCCGCAGTGCGCTGGGTGGTAATGGCCGCCGTGGTCTTTGGTGCGGCGCGGGCCCTCTACAATTTATCGGGCTACTAGAAACTAGTAACTAGCAACCCACAAGGGGTTACTTTTGCCGCCATGTGGTTCGACTCCCCCTACTACCCGATGCTCTATGCGCACCGTTCTGAAGACGAGGCGCGGCAGGCCGTGCAGAACGTGGTGGGACTGCTCAACCTCAAGCCCGGAGCCCGAATTCTTGACGTCGGCTGCGGGCGCGGACGCCACCTTTGGCCGCTGGCCGAACTGGGCTACCGCGTGGCGGGAATCGACCTCGCCGCCCACCGGGTCGCCGAAGCGCGGGCCGGTTCCGCCCAAAAAGGCATCGACGCCGAACTTTTTGTGGGCAGCATGCTCGACCCCCTTCCCCAGCCGCCCTACGACGCCGTGGTGAACTGGTTCACCAGCTTTGGCTTTTTTGACGACCTCGCCACCCACCAACGCGCCGTAGCCCAAATGGCCCAGGCCCTGGCCCCAGGGGGCGTGCTGGTCGTGGACTTCATGAACGCCGCTGAGGTGCGGAGCAACCTGGTTCCCGAAGACCACCTCCAGATGGGTTCGGTGGAATTCAGGGTGCAGCGCTGGATCGACGAACCCTTTGTTCACAAGTCCATCAGCATTCGCGACGGCTCAGATGAATCCGCGTTCCACGAGCGCGTCATGCTGCTCGACCGCACTGATTTTGAGGAACTTTTTGCGTCGGCCGGCGTGCACGCCACCCGCTTTTTGGGCGACTACGACGGCAGCCCGTGGACGCCCCAAAGCCCGCGGTGCATCGCCATTGGCCGTACTTTTGCGCCGTGAACGACCTCTTGCTGCTCATTGGACTCGCGCTGCCCCTCGTGCTGGGCGCCTGGCTGGGCCGCAAAATCGTTCCGAAGACGTGGCTGGCGACCACCAACGCCTTTTCGGGAGCCTTTCTCTTTGCCGTCACCGTGTTTTTGTGGATGCCCGAGCTCGCCGAGGTCAGCGCCCACGAACTGGTGCCCAGCAGCACCTGGGGGCTGTGGATCGTCATGGGCTACTTTCTCCAGTTTGCCCTCGACGGCCTGTCTAAGGGCCTGGAGCACGGCCACACGCACGGCCACGGCAACCCCTGGCCCGCCTTCATCGGCCTGTGGATTCACTCGTTTGCCGAGGCGGTTCCGCTCTTTGGCCTGAGCGAGGGCGCCCAAACTGCCTTTGTCGTGTCGCTCGGCGTGCACAACCTGCCCATCGCCGCCTTGGTGGCCCACTGGCTGCAGCACCAGGGCACCGACTCCCGGCGCGGAACCTTAGCCATGGCCTCCCTGGGCCTTGCCGCCCCGCTGGGCGCTGCGGCCGGCCTAATGATTCCCGAGCACCCGCACGTCGACGTCGTCGTCGGCAGCCTTGTGGTCGGAATCTTCTTGCACGTGTCGAGCACCATTCTCTTTGAGACCCAGAAGGACCACCGGATTCCGCTGCGCACCTGGGCCGTGGTGCTCGTCGGAATCGCCGCCGGATTCATGCTCAGCGGATACGCGGGACACGGGCATTGAGGTTGCTAGCTGCTCGTTGCTAGCTGCTCGTTGCTAGTTGCTGGTTGCTGGTTGCTGGTTGACCGAACAACGAGCGCGCCCCAAGGGTTACCTTTGAGTCATCATTAAATTCTGCACCCCATGTCGCTCCTCGTTGGTAAAAAAGCCCCTGAATTCAGCCTAACTGCCGTAGTCAACGGCGGCGAAATCGTCAAAGACTACAGCCTCGCCCAGTTTGAGGGCCAGAAGTACGTTCTGCTGTTTTTCTACCCCAAAGACTTTAGCGCGGTGTGCCCCATTGAAATGCACGAGTTTCAGGCCAAACTGGCCGAGTTCGAGAAGCGCAACGTTCAGGTAATCGCCTGCTCGACCGACAGCGACGCGTCGCACAAGGCGTGGCTCAACCTCGACAAGGCTCAGGGCGGAATCAACGGCATCACCTACCCCATTTTGGCCGACCTCAACAAGACGGTGAGCCACAACTACCACGTGCTCAACGGCGAATGGGCCTACGACGAAGACGGCCAGCTGCACGCCGAGGGCGACCGAATCGCCCTTCGCGGAACCTTCTTAATCGACCGCCAAGGCATCGTGCGCTACCAGTCGGTGAACTTCTTTACCGTGATGCGCCACGTCGACGACATC
>JACCDH010931832.1_pt1 | contig 25461 bp, 16 predicted proteins | sample 7442481 | NCBI WGS metagenome assembly JACCDH01 (sample SAMN15323433, study PRJNA562643) | freshwater metagenome | isolation source: river surface water | place: USA:Blue River Watershed | collected 2017-08-15 | reverse complement strand
ATTGATGCTAAAGGGAACGTTGTTAGCTCAACATTGTTAACTTCATCAAACTCAAACAAATTTTCAGGTCAGTTGAATACAAGTAAGTTAGCTCCTGGAAATTATTGTTTATTAATCGAATCTAATAAAGGAATTTCAAGTAAGAATTTTGTGATTAATTAATTTATCTTTTATGAAACCGCTTGTTACAATTGTTGCAATCCTTTTTGGAACTTTGGGCAATGCTCAAAATTTTGGAGAATTTGCTTCTGCGATAACGTTAGAAAGATGTGGAAGTCTTTCAACTTTTAACATTACGGGTGCCGGTTCAAATTGCATTAACACCTCCTGTGGTACAGTTTTTCAAGGAACAAACCTCGGCGTGTTTAATCAAAATTCAGGAGATATTCGCATAAAAGGTGGCGAAGTGAAAACATGGAAAAATGGTGGCGCAAATGTGTGTGGCGCAAATATTCTATATACATGTTATTTAACTGGTTTTCGTCCTGCGTCACCAGTCTTTACAGCGATTAATTTGCCATTTAAAGCAAATTGTTCTTTTGGAACTTTTACAGATGGATTTGGACCATGTGGTGGTAATGACCAAAAATGGGGGACAAGTGCAAATTCAATTGATCTAAGTACGCTTTCATTGGGAACCAATACAATTGAAATTTATATTCAATACTATGGAGATGATTTTTCTACGAGTGGTTGCGGAACGAATCGATTTATTAGCAATGGTGGGTTTAATTATACAGCTACGTTTACATTAGTTGCTTCTGGTGCTTCATGCACAAGTGCGCTTCCAGTCGAATTAACTGAATTCAGTGCTACATGTCTTGATGGACAGAGTAAAGTCAATTGGGTAACTGTTTCTGAAAATAATTCTGCTTATTTTGATTTGAAAGGATCAATGGATGGGGAAAGTTGGATCCATTTAGCACGAAAATCTGCTGCAATAAATTCGACAAGCGAACTAAATTACTCACATCAAACGTCTAATGATTGGAACTATTTTAAATTGATTCAAGTTGATTTAGATGGACAAAATGAAGAATATGGGCCTATTTCTTCTGTTTGTTCATTTGAAAAATCCATTTTTTGTTATTTGAATGAAGATGAACATTTGGTTGTAAATGTGAACATTAATGGGAAAGAATCAAAAGGGGAAATCGATGTGTTGGATTTAAATGGAAAACTGATTCATCATGTTGAATGCGAGATGAATCAGTCTTCCAGCAAAGTTGAAATTAATACCGCAATTGAATCAGGTATATACCTTGTTCGTTATGCAGATGTTTCATCGAATTTTGTGCTACAAACAAAAGCTTTCATTCACCATTAACCTATTTTATGCGCGTGTTGCGCTAGATCAACAAGTTTATTGGAATAACCCCATTCATTATCATACCAACTAACGACTTTCACGAAGTTTCCGTTCAGCGAAATTCCCGCTTTTGAGTCAAAAATCGATGTTCTTGAATCGGAAAGGAAATCAGTTGAAACAACATCATCTTCCGTATAACCCAAAATTCCTTTCAATTCATTTTCAGAAGCAGTTTTCATTGCTGCACAAATTTCATCGTATGAAGTTTCTTTTTCTAAGCGAACGGTTAAATCTACAACAGAAACATCGGCTACAGGAACACGAAAGGACATCCCAGTGAGTTTTCCTTTTAAATCCGGAATTACCAATGCAACGGCCTTTGCAGCACCTGTTGATGAAGGTATGATATTCTGAAAACCACCACGTCCACCTCTCCAGTCTTTCATGGAAGGACCATCAACTGTTTTTTGTGTAGCCGTTACTGCATGAATTGTGCTCATTAATCCTTCGACAATTCCAAAATTGTCATTCAAAACTTTCGCAATCGGAGCAAGACAATTCGTGGTGCACGAGGCATTTGAAATGATTAACTGATCTGAATTTAATTCTGAATGATTAACACCCATGACGAATGTTGGTGTATCATCTTTTGCAGGAGCCGATAGAATGACTTTTTTTGCTCCAGCTTGAAGATGTTTTTGTGCATCAGCCTGTGTTAAAAATAGACCCGTACATTCTAAAACAATGTCAACGTCAACTTCGTTCCATTTTAAATTTGTAGGATCTTTTTCAGATGTAACTCTTATTTTCGAGCCATTGACAAACAAAGAACCATCTTTCACTTCGACTGCACCATGGAACTGTCCGTGTGTTGAATCATACTTGAGCAAATAAGCGATGTAATCAATATCTAATAAATCGTTTATTGCAACAATTTCAACATCAGGCCGAAGGGAAGCGATTCGACAGGCAAGTCGACCAATTCTTCCAAATCCATTAATTCCTATTTTCATATCTGATAATTTACGTTCTTATTTCTAACACTAACAAATATAAGAAAATAAATACTAAGTGTCAAAATAACACTAAGTTAATTTTGTGTAAAATATCGATTGGAAATTTAGAGTTTAATAAAGTGTTTTTGGAATGATTTATCTTGAATTGAGAATTGAATAATATATGAACCAGGCTGTAAATCTTCAACAGAAATCACCTCTTCTTTATCCTGATTTTCAAATGAACCATTTTTAATTGAACGCTGTTGTGCATCGAAAATGTCAAAACTAATATCTTCACCAGTTGTATTTTCATTGAAACGAATGTAAAGATTTGTTTTAGCTGGATTTGGATACATTTGAAATGATACATTCATATCTTCTTCAATTCCAAGATTTGAAGTGCTTGTGCAGGCACATTTATTCTTTGGGACACTTGTGTCAACGGTGTCAGGAGCCAAGTAATTGACTTTAACCCATGCCTTTTGACCAACTTGAGTAGATGTCACATTTTTTAGTTTGATGGTATACCAACCCGAATAACTTGGAACAATCGAATCTAAAATTGTTCCTGCACCAGAAATTGAATCGATGATAGCACAATCTTTATCAACATAGAGAACTGTTATGGGTAAGAGTGGATTTTCCGGATACATTTCTAAATTGATTTGCTCATTTGCTTTCGCAATGCGTTCCACTCCATAATCTGTTCGACAGTAACACCGTATTTTGTTGCAATGATAATGGATGATTATCGCCTAAGTCGTTCGCCATTTCCCATTCTTGGGTAATTCGTTTTGCACTTAAATTGTAATTACTTGTAATTCCTTGAGGTGCCCAAATTGCGTAACCCCTTCTTCCTTGCAAAGCACTGCCATCGCATGGTGGAATACTTATATTTACTTTTCCACCGCCATAAACTGTTGAAGTAGCAGTTCCGTTGGCCCCTGAATAATCGACCAATATTGTTCCATCCGTAAAGGTAGTTTGAACCCCAACTAAGTTTTGCCAATTTGACCAACTATCATTTACCGCGATTAGAGCCTTTTGCGATCGCTCAATCACCAATGCATCTTGTGCTTGCCAAGGAACCAGATATGCTCCATCTTTAAATCGCAGATTTTGATGGCACCAAATAATATTTTCTAAATCATTGAATACTGGCAATTCACTGCTGTTTAGCGGGTGATGAGTAAAACGATTTCCAAGATATCCGATGTTAAATAAGTCTTCAAAGTAAATTTCAGGAGCTCCATCAACCGCCAAAGCAAGGGCATAAACCAAGCTTCTTCGTCCATCTGTAGGTTCAATCTGAGCGCCAAGTTGAGAACCCGTATTCCAACCGATATAATTTCCTGAAGCATCTAATTGAGGTCGATAAGTATCATGATTGTTAACAAAAGGAACCGTACAGTCTCTGTTGTTTTGTTGGTAATTCGGTACACTTCCTAAATCGAAATTACCATTTCCAGAAATAATTCCAACAAAAGCATTGCGCAATGCAAAATCAAAGGTTCCTGCACGATTTTGTACATCATTAACCCACGTGTCTAATTCATTCGCTGTTCCAACCCATTCTCCCACAGCAAACATATCAGGCCCTCCATTTGCCCAAAGTGAACCATATTGAAGGTTCCACAGAACATCTTCTGAAAGATAGGCTGGAAAATGTTTCACTGCATCCATACGTACTCCGTCCCATCCCATTTGTTTTTTGTACCAGATTAACCAATTTCGAGTGTTTGTTCGCATGTAATCACTCGACTGTGTAGGGTTGTAAAGTGCGTTACTACTTTGTCCGAATGCATTTGATTCATAGGAAACGTCTGGACCCCAATATGGTGAATTAATCGGATTTGTGCAACATGGATTAAACGCATTAGGATAAAAGTTTTCCCAGTTTTTTGGAAAACGTCCTGTTCGGGAGAGGTAATTTGAGGCTGATTCATTGATTGCAGGTGTTGAAAAACAAGCATATCTAAAATTTTTGTATCCGTTGGAAGTACCATCGTCCATTGCGTTTGGATCACTCCCACCTTGGCCACTTGCACTTCCTGCACCTGTAATATGATTTAAAACAATGTCCTGAATTACATCAATACCATTGGCCTTCATTACTGCAACCATGCGTAATAATTCATCCTTATCGCCCAATCGCGTATTTGTTGAATTTTTCTGGTATTTATCACCTAAGTCATAATGATCGAAGGGGGAATAGCCAACACTATTTGTGCCCGTGTTTTTTACAGAAGGTGGAATCCATATGGCATCAATTCCCAATTCTTTTAATCGAGGAGCTAATTCAGTCAAATAATTCGCCCAATCATTCGGGAAGTTTGAATTCCAATAATCCCACCAAAACCCTTGTAATACTAGCTGTCTTTTTGGATTGTTTTCTTGTGCTGTACCAAGAAAACTTCCATTGAAAACTAAAACCATCAAAATAATCAATTTAAAAAGCAGTGCTAAGTACTTCATACAAGGGTGTGGTTGGATTAATATTAATTCATTGCAAGCGTAATTTTTTGTCCTACTAAAATGGTGTTTTCTTGCTTAAAGATTGTCGCTGTTAGCGGCGTGTTTCCATTGTTTGTTATACATACATTTGAATGGTCAACAAATAGATTTAGAGGTTGATTTTGATAAAAAATATTGAAAGAGTAACTTTTCCATTCATTAGGAATTAAAGGATTCATTGATAGTCCATTTTCCGAAATTCGAATTCCAGCCATTCCTTCAACAATACTCATCCAAGTTCCTGCCATTGAAGTGATGTGTAAACCTTCTCCAACTTCACGGTTGTAATCATCTAAATCAAGTCTAGAGGTCCTTAAATACAATTTGTAAGCACGTTCTTTATCTCCAATTTTTGATGCAAGAATCGAATGAATACACGGTGATAAGGATGATTCATGAACGGTTTTTGGTTCGTAGAAGTTGAAATTATCTTTAATTTCATCCTCCGTAAAATGATCCTCAAATAGGTAAATTCCTTGCAAAACATCTGCTTGTTTGATGAAAACTGAACGAAGAATACGGTCCCAAGACCAATGTTGGTTTATAGGTCGTTCATTTTCAGGGATTTCGGATGCATTCATTAAGACTTTATCCATAAATCCATCTTGTTGAAGGAAAATGTTGGAATTAGGTAATTTGGGCAGATAGATTTTCTCGATCATTGAACTCCATGTTGCTTTTTCGTCTTCGCGCAACAGTATTCGTTGGTCATTCAATTTTTGTTCAACCTCCAAGACATATGAAATACACCATTTAGCAATGTAACTTGTGTACCAATTATTGTTAATGTTGTTTTCGTATTCGTTTGGACCTGTTACTCCTAGCATTACAAATTGCTGTTTGTCTTCTGACCAGTTAAAACGTTGAACCCAAAAACGTGCGATTGCTATGAGAACATCTCTACCGTAATCACGCACATATTCCCAGTCATTCGTGTGTTTCACATAATTGTAAATTGCAAAAGCGATGGCGCCATTACGGTGGATTTCTTCGAAGGTGATTTCCCATTCATTATGACATTCTTCACCGTTCATGGTTACCATTGGATAAAGTGCAGCGCCATTTGTAAAGCCTAATTTGCTGGCATTTTCAATAGCTTTATCTAATTGATTGTAGCGGTATTTCAACAATTGTCTGGCTACTTTTGGAGGCGCTGTTTTTAAAAAGAACGGAATACAATAGGCTTCTGTGTCCCAATAAGTTGCACCACCATATTTTTCACCGGTAAATCCTTTTGGTCCAATGTTCAATTTAGAATTATTTCCGGTGTATGTTTGATATAAATGAAAAATATTGAACCGAATAGCCTGTTGTGCTGATTTATCACCTTCAATTTGGACATCAGCATTTTTCCAGATTTCAGCCCATTTATCCGTATGTGCTTCGTGTATTTTATCGAATCCAGAAACGTAAGCTTCAGTAACATTGTTAATGGCACATGCCACAGTATTGAATTCAGAATGATTAATTGATGAGGTTACAGAAATGTATTTTTTTAAAGTGTATGTCTTTCCCTTCTCCAAAAAATGCTCAAAATTATTATCGACATACAGGGTTTTTTCTTTCAAATTTGGGTGAATATCAAGAATTTTTTCACCTTCCCAAAAAGAAAATCGCATTGCCGTAGCAACTAGAAAATTGGTTTTTTTTGTTTTTGCACTAATAACACCTTTTCGAATTCCAACACGTTGTGTGTCCTCCATCCAGAAAAACTCATCATAATTGGAATCTGCATTGTTTACGTTACAATCCAGGTAAGGGGTGAATTTTACATTTCCTGAAAAATTCAATGGTGTGATAGAATAACGAATTGCAGCGATTTCCTCATTAGCCATTGAACAGAAGCGCACAGAAGTCACTTCTAATTCTTTTTTGGTAGGAGTAATGCAACGGAAACTGCGTGTTAGTGTTCCTTTATACATATCCAATTCTCTGTAAAATAATTTTATTTCACAGGTTGCTAAATCTAGCGGTACATTGTCAATTTCAATTGTAAGTCCAATCCAATTGCACGAATTTAGAACCTTAGCAAAGTATTCAGGATATCCATTTTTCCACCAACCAACTCTTGTTTTATCTGGATAATAAACACCTCCAACATAACTACCTTGTAGTGTTTTTCCCGTGTAGGTTTCTTCAAAGTTAGCTCGTTGACCAAAAGAGCCATTTCCAATTGAAAAAATACTTTCGGCTTCTTCTTGTTTCGAAGGATCAAATTTTTTCTCGATGATTTTCCAATCATCAATTTCAAACAAATTAAGCATACGATTCTAAACTAAATTCCGTTAAATCATTAAAATAGTTGTCAGCAATATCAGCAATGTTAGGATTACCAACAGCAATGGCCAGGAAACCACCGTCTTTGGCAGCTTTAATTCCACTTGCAGCATCCTCGAAAACAATACACTCTGAAGGAGATATTCCAACATGTTTGGCTGCACTCAAAAATACTTCAGGATGTGGTTTTGGAAAAGTCACACCATTACCATCAATAACTACATCGAAAAAATGGCTAATAGCTAATAAATCTAAAATAAAATTGGCGTTTTTACTTGATGAACCAACACCCAATTTGATTCCTTTTTCTTTGGCTTCAATCATTAAATTTAACACACCTGGTAGTAAATCATTTTGGGTCAAATTTTGAATAGAGCTCACATAAAAATCATTCTTACTTTTTAATAAATTTTCAAAAGCATCATCGGTTATTGTTTTGTTACCCAATTCAAGAATTTTTTTTAATGAATCAACCCTGCTTACACCTTTAAGAAGTTCATTTTCTTTTTCTGAAAAACGAATACCGAGTGATTCAGCAGTTTTTTTCCAAGCAACAAAATGATTATGTTCTGTGGTAACAATGACACCGTCTAAATCAAATATTAAAGCTTTAATCATGATTATTTAATTCTTATTCGTAATGTAAAAAGGCAAGCCATTATCATTAAAGCACCACCGAGAACTAATGCGTAAGCTGCGTTTCCACCGAACATGTATTTAACAATTGGTCCTGAAAATAATGCACTGAAAATCTGCGGAAGTGTTATGAAAAAATTAAAGATTCCCATCATAATACCAATTTTAGACGATGGAATTACACCTGATAACATAGCATACGGCATTGCAAGGATACTTGCCCATGCAATTCCAACAAAAATCATTGGTAGGATCATCATGTTTTTATCTGGCATAAAATACATTAAGATTAGACCAATACCACCAATTAATAAGGAAACAGCATGAGTTTTAGCTTTTCCAAGTTTTTTGGCAATAACAGGAATAAAAAATGCAAAAATCGCGGATACACCGTTGTAAATTCCAAACAAAATTCCAACCCAATCTCCAAGATCTTCACTCAATTTAAGTTGTTTATTTAGTATTACATCAGTTGGATGATCAGTTAAACCTGATTTAATCATTTCCATTGTTGGAAGGTTATACGTGTGTTCACGTAAGGAAGTGGTTGTATACACCCAAAGACAAAAAAGTCCAAACCACGAAAAAAACTGAACCAAACCAAGTTGCCACATTTCCTTTGGTATTCTGAATTTCTCTTTTTTTGTGTCTTCATTGATGATTCCCATGGCAATGCGTTCCTCCGGAGAATATTCTTTTGTTTTGAAAATGGTCCATAAAATGGCGCCCATAAAAACAATTGCACCAATGTAGAATGAGTAGACCACATTCGGTTGAACTTTCACTCCTTGAACGTCGTTTGGAACATTAAAAATGTTGGTTAGAATCCACGGTAAAAAAGATCCCACAACGGCACCAATTCCAATTAGTGCTGTTTGAATAGAAAAACCTTTTGTGCTTTGAGAATCAGGTAGATTATCAGCAACTAATGCTCGGAATGGTTCCATCGAAACGTTAAACGATGCATCCATCATCATTAAAAAACCAGCACCCACCAAGAGGGCGGGAAAATAAGCTGTAAAATGGTCTGCATTCGGCAATAATATAAGCGCAGTACAAGCTAATATAGCGCCAGCCAAGAAGAATGGTTTTCTGCGTCCAAAACGTTTCGACCAAGTTCGATCGCTCCAATATCCAATAAGAGGCTGAACAATCAAACCTGTTAGAGGAGCTACCAACCAAAACCATGAAAGGCTTTCTACATCTGCTCCAAAATCAGTAAGTATGCGACTCGCATTTCCATTTTGAAGTGCAAAACCCATTTGGATTCCTAGAAACCCAAAACTCATGTTCCAAATTTGCCAGAAACTAAGAACTTTTTTTCCCGTTGTAATAGTTGTGCTCATTTTTCTTTTGTTAGAAAGAATATATGTGATATTCCCATGGCTTTAATTCAACATTCATTGTTTTGCCAATTTTTGTTGAATTACCCGTAAACAATTCGGTGTAATTTCCTTTGAGGCAACTATTCTTCAATTGAAGACTATGTGCTTCTTTTGATAAGTTGATAACAACTAATACTTTGTGACCGTTGTTCTTACGTACAAAAACAAGTACATTTTTTTCTTCTTGTGGACTTAAAATGGTCAATTCTCCGCCATAATTTCCATTCCACAAAGCGGGATTTGAATGATGTAAATCGTTTAATTTCGTGTAGAAATCAACTAAATCCATTTTCTTCCATTCAATTGAATCTTTATCGAAAAACTTTAATCTTCTGTCTAAACTTGTTTCTTGTCCGTTGTATATTAAAGGCATTCCTTCTACAGTTGCAGATAATACAGCCATAGCAAAGCGTGCATCACCCATACGTTCCATTTCGGTTCCGTTCCATGAATTCTCGTCGTGGTTGGATGTGAAATTCATACGATACGCATTTGCAGGGTAGCGACCATCGAGCAGTAAAAAAGCTTTTAAATCATCAATGTTCTTTGAGCCTTGTGCAATTTTGTTCATCAGGTGATGAAATTCCCATGCGTAAGTCATATTGAATGCTTGATGCAATGGAACATCTTCTGCTTCTGCCAATAAGAAAACAGGTTTTATCTTATCCAAAGCAGCTCGAGCCTCTATCCAAAAATCAAGTGGTACCCAACCTGCAACGTCGCATCGGTAGCCATCTAAATCGTAATCTTTAACCCAATATTCCATGGCTCTTATCATCTCGATTCGCATTTCTTTGCTATCGTAATTTAAATCGGCTACATCCCACCAGTCTGTTCCAATAGTAGGTTGTAAATTACCTAGAGAATCTAGTGTATAATAATCTTTGTGACCTTGTTCAGCCCAAACATGATCAGGGGAAGTGTGATTTGCAACCCAATCAAGAATAACCTTTATTCCTAATTTATGTGCTTCATCAATTAAATGTTTAAAATCATTTTTTGTCCCGAATTCAGGGTTGATTTCTGTGTAGTCTTTCACAGCATAATAACTACCAAGTGATCCTTTTCTGTTTTTCTCACCAATTGGATTAACTGGCATCAACCAAATGATGTCAACCCCCATTTCTTTTAATCGTGGTAAGTGTTTTTCAAATGCAGCAAACGTACCTTCGTTAGTAAATTGACGAATGTTCACTTCGTAAATTGTCGCATTTTTTGACCATTCTGGTGCTTTTATTCCAATCGCATTGTCTTGAGAAAAGGAAACGAAAGAACATAAGATGATAAATGTGAATAGGATTTTTAACATGGATTTTAGTTTGTATGAATTAATAAATTTTCATGGTAACTAACCAAGCCATCAATAGGCTTTTGAATCACTTTACCAAGTTGCACATCCATAACTGAGCAAGCTTTTTCCAACTCAGAAATAAATAAATGGGCGATTGAACCAACAAAATGTACTTTAACAGCTTTGTAATTACTGTAACAACAAACATGTATTTGAATAAAATGTTTAAATCCATTGTAAATCATGTCTTTAATGTACTCATCTTCTTGGAATTTTATAATAAATCGCATAAAAGAAGCTAAGTAAACATTGGCATTGGGCTGCATATAAACATGGTCAATAATTTCGTCTTTAGAAATACCTGTTTCGCTTAAAAATGCATCATGAATATGTGCGGGAAGACGTTTATAAAGAAAATTAGAAAGTAATTGCTTGCCAAAATAAGTCCCACTTCCTTCATCGCCTAATATATAACCTAGCGCTGGTACTTCCTCAAAAATTTCAGCTCCATCATAATAACAAGAATTGGAACCGGTTCCGATGATACATGAAATTGAAGGCTCGCCTTCATAGGTAGCGTAAGCACAAGCGCACAAATCATGATCTACAGAAATTGTAGCTTTTGAAAATACTTTGCTAAGGCCATTTTGAATGATCTGATTCAGCGATTCTGAAGAACAACCAGCACCGTAGAAAAATACCTTTTCTACATCTTCACGAATCGAGAAAAGTTCTTTCTGTTCAAAGATAGCATTGTACACAGTTTCCTCATTGTGGAAATAGGGATTCAGCCCCATGGTTGAGTAATGTGTTTGTAATGAGTTATTTAAGAGGATCCAATCGCTTTTGGTTGAACCGCTGTCAACAATTAAAATCATAATAAAAATATGGATAAAACTATCTATGTGTCAAAAGTACACTTTGCGAATATATAAAATTCTTTTTTACCTTTGCATATGCACTCCAAAAATAAGCATGAGTTAAATCCACGAATATCGACAGACTGTGTGATATTCGGTTTTGATTTCAGTCAATTAAAGGTTTTGTTGATTGAACGTGAGTCTGTGGAAGGACTTGATCCCAGTATGGCATTACCGGGAGATTTGATTTATGAAGAAGAGAATTTAGACATGGCAGCAAATCGTGTTTTAAATGAGCTAACTGGCTTGAAAGAAATTTATTTGGAACAAGTTGGAGCTTTTGGAGATCCAAATCGTCTGAATAAAGAATCAGATAAAGCTTGGTTGAAAGCGGTGCGTAAAAATCCTGACGAGCGAGTTGTGACAATTGCATATTATTCATTAGTGAACATGAATGATTATTTACCACAACCGTCATCTTTTGCTAAGTCCGCTGCATGGATTCCCGTGCATGAAATTAAAGAATTGGCATTTGACCATTACGAGATTTATCAAGCAGCTTTAAAAAAGTTGAAGGATAAAATAATGGCACAACCCATTGGATTCAATTTGTTGCCTGAAAAATTCACCTTATCTCAATTGCATAAATTGTATGAAGTAATTCTTGGAAGAGAGTTGGATAAACGTAATTTCAGAAGAAAAATGCTGAAATTGAAGATTGTAGAAAGTTTAGATGAAAAACAAGAAGGCGTGCCTCATAAACCATCCCAGTTTTTTAAATTTAACGAGGAAAATTATACCAAATTAATTCAAAACGGCTACGATAATTTTGGCTTTTAGTAGGGAATAATTTATACATTAAGAAAAAATAACACTTACTTAGTGTATTTATGACATAAAGACTGTATATTTGAGTTTGAAAACTTCAATTACCAGATTTAAATATGGGTCAAGACGCAAAAAATATTAAGGTAATCAAACCATTTAATGCAGTTATTTTTGGCGGAGATGGTGATTTAGCCATCCGTAAAATTTATCCAGCTTTATTTCATCGATTCGTTGATAAGCAATTAAATGTTGACTTTCACATATACGCTGTTACACGTTCAAATCGTAAACATGCCACATTTTATGAAGATTTACGTAAGTTCATTTTAGAATCAACTGACTATGAACTTGCTGAAGGGATAATTGATGTCTTCTTCGGTAAAATGCAATTGATTTCCATTCCAACACATGCGCTCGATGATTATAGAGAGTTAAAGGAAGAGTTGAATAAGACGCCTAATTATCAAACAATTTATTATTTATCAACGCCTTCTTCAGCATTTGGAGAGATAAGCGATGCTTTGAAGAAATGTGGACTTATCAATGCTAAAAGTAAGGTTGTATTAGAAAAGCCATTAGGTAATAGTTTGGCATCATCCCAAGAAATTCATTCAAAACTGAGTAATTCATTCAGTGAAAATCAGATTTATCGAATTGATCATTATTTGGGTAAAGAGACTGTACAGAACTTGATGGTTTTGCGTTTTGCGAATCATTTATTTGAAAATGCTTGGAGTTCTGAACACATTGAAAGTGTACAAATAACTGTTGCAGAAAGTTTGGGGGTTGAAAAGCGAGGTGATTATTATGATCAAAGTGGTGCATTGTTAGACATGGTCCAAAATCACTTGTTGCAATTACTATGTTTAATTGCGATGGAGCCGCCAGCAAGACTTGAGGCTGATTTTGTAAGAAACGAAAAATTGAAAGTGCTTAATTCTGTTCGTTTGTTTGATGAAATTTCTGTTCTAAAGGATACTGTTAAAGGGCAATACACACGTGGAACTGTAAATGGAAGTCAGTTGAATTCCTATTTAGAGGATATTGAAAAATATGAATCAACCACTGAGACTTTTGTTGCAATTAAGGCCGATATTGATAATTGGAGATGGAAGGATACACCATTTTATTTGAGAACTGGTAAAAGAATGACCAAGCGGTATTCAGAAATTGTCATCAATTTTAAGTCTGTTAAGCACAATGTCTTTCCTTCTCAAGGAACAATTCCAGGAAATAAATTAATCATGCGCTTGCAACCTGAAGAGCGAATTGAGTTAGTTCAAATGACAAAACTCCCAGGTCCAGGAGGATATCGTTACAAGCCGATTTCATTAAAACTGGATTATATGGATTCATTTCACGAACGTTTTCCTGATGCATACGAGCGCTTGATTGTTGATGTTTTGCGAGGAGATCAAACGCTATTCATGCGTCAAGATGAATTAGAAGCTGCATGGATTTGGATTGAGTCAATTGTGAACGGATGGAACAAAGCAAAAATGAAAAATGTTTTATACGAAGCCGGAACCTGGGGACCTGGTGATTCGGTCATGAAAGAAGGTCAAACATGGTCAATGTCTATGAAAAATGAAGATACAGGAATTTGATACAAAAATTCAATTAGAAATTGCGCTTGTTGCTAGTATTGTAGATTGTATTTCAAAGGCCATCAATAAATATGGTGAGGCTCGTGTTTTACTTTCTGGAGGTTCTTCTCCTAAATCAATTTATGAGCAGCTTTCGAACGAAAAATTGGAATGGACTAAGGTTAAAATTGGTTTGGTTGATGAACGATTTGTAGATGTTCAAGATAAGGACAACAACGAAAGAATGATTCGAATGACTCTCTGCCAAAATAAGGCGAAGAAAGTCGATTTAATTGGAATGGTTGTTGATCCATCTAATTTGCAAAATAATTTGGTTCAAACAAGGTTCAATTACCAGGGTTTTGAGAAACGTATTGATTTGTGCTTATTAGGAATGGGAGAAGATGGACATACTGCGTCATTATTTCCAGGTGATGAGCAATCTGAAAAACTCCTTAATTCCAATGAAATTGGAGTTTTTAATACCATTTCCCCTAATTATCCATTCAACAGAATTACTTGTAGTAAAGAAATGTTAGCTAAAAGTGAAACTACCTTACTTTTATTATCAGGAGAAAAGAAAAAAGAAGTATTTGAAAAGGCTAAACAATCTAACTTTCCTATTTCATACGTAATGAATGAATTTAAAAATTTAACCGTTTATTATTCTAACTAAATATGATCAATCAAATTGTAAAGGAGGTAACTGATAGAATAATTATTCGCAGTAAGAAATCCAGAGAAACATATTTATCTCAAGCAAAGGCACAATTTGATGTTGAGGTAAAACGCAGTGGTTTGCATTGTGGCAATTTAGCCCATGCCTTCGCTGGTTGCGGTTCACACGATAAAAGTGCATTAGCAGAAAATAAAGTACCAAATCTTGGAATTGTCACAGCATACAATGATATGCTTTCTGCGCACAAAACCTACGAGGATTATCCAGATATGATTCGTAAGTATGCCAATAAGTACAATGCAGTTGCGCAAGTCGCAGGAGGTGTTCCAGCGATGTGTGATGGCGTTACTCAAGGACAAAATGGTATGGAATTGTCATTGTTCAGTCGCGATGTGATTGCTTTATCATCGGCAATTGCTCTTTCACATAACATGTTTGACGGAGTAATCAACTTGGGCATTTGTGATAAAATTGTACCTGGATTGACTATTGGCTCATTAAAGTTTGGACATCTACCAACGATATTTATTCCTGGTGGACCGATGGAAACTGGAATAAGTAACGAGGAAAAAGCAAAAATCCGTCAAGATTTCGCGGAAGGAAAAATAGATAGATCAGCATTGCTTAAAGGTGAATCTGATTCGTATCATTCTCCAGGAACGTGCACGTTCTATGGCACTGCCAACAGTAATCAAATGTTGATGGAGATTATGGGCTTGCAACTCCCAGGTTCAAGTTTTGTGAATCCCGGAACCTATCTGAGAGAATTATTGAATGAGGAAGCAATCAAGGTATTGGTTAACTTGATTCATTCTAATTCGTTTGATGCAACTTTAGCGAACATCGTTGATGAAAAGTCGATTGTAAATGCAATTATAGGTTTGCTTGCAACCGGAGGTTCAACGAACCATACGATTCACTTGATTGCGATTGCACGAGCGGCAGGAATTATTATTAACTGGGAAGATTTTTCTGAGCTTTCTAAAGTGATTCCATTGCTTACACGAATTTATCCTAATGGAGCAGCAGATGTTAACCATTTTCATGCAGCAGGAGGGATGGGATTTGTGATTTCTACTTTGCTAGAGAATGGCTTGCTTCATGAAGATGTTTATACGATTTTGGGTAAAGGATTAAATAAATTCACTCAAGAACCAAAAATAAATGACAATACATTGATTTGGGTTGATGGAGCAAAAACATCATTGAATGAATCGATTTTGCGTCCTGCGACAAATCCATTTAATGCAGAAGGCGGTATAAAAATGCTTCGTGGAAACATTGGTCGAGCAGTTATCAAGACTTCTGCTGTTCACGAAGATCATTTGTTAATTGAAGCACCTGCAATTGTGTTTGATGAGCAAGAAGACTTAATTGCAGCATTTAAACGTGATGAATTAAACAAGGATTTTATTGCCGTGATTCCATTTCAGGGTCCAAAGCAAATTGGAATGCCTGAATTACATCAGTTAACACCTACACTTACGATTCTACAAAAACGCGGATTCAAAGTTGCTCTTGTAACCGATGGAAGAATGTCGGGGGCCTCTGGAAAAGTTCCAGCAGCCATTCATCTTGTTCCAGAAGCAAGAGATAATGGTGTAATTGGAAAAATTCAAACAGGAGATATTATTCGTTTGGATGCAATAAATGGGCTATTGGAATGCATTGATGAAACTGTTTTAAATCGACAACAACGTCACAAAGATAATTCAGGCGTTTTTGGGATGGGAAGAGAATTATTTTTCAATATTCGTAACAACGTTTCTTCGAGTGAAGAAGGAGCAAGTTTTATTTAAGAACATGAAACAAAACAATATTAGAGGTGTACTTGAAAAACACCAAGTGGTTCCTGTAGTCACGATCAACAATGAAGCTGAAGTTGACGGAATTATCACTGGTCTAATGAGCAAAGGAATATTTTGTATTGAAGTTACACTTCGAACGCCTTATGCGCTTTCTGCGATTGAATTAATAAAAGCAAAGTACGGCAATCAAATATCAGTGGGAGTGGGGACAGTTGTTTCGAAAGAACAAATTAAAGCTATCAAAGCTCTGGATGTGGATTTTATTGTATCACCAGGAATAAATGCTGAGTTGGGTGGGTATTTGATGGAATCAGGAATTCCATTTATCCCGGGAGTTGCAACGCCAAGTGATATCATATTAGGACTACAAATGGGTTGGGATACCTTTAAATTTTTCCCAGCAAACTTATTTGGGGGCATAGATGCATTAAAAACATACGGTCAAGTATTTCCATCGGTAAACTTTTGTCCTACTGGCGGAATTAATTCAGATACCTTCAATTCGTATTTAGAATTAAAGAATGTCATTAGTGTAGGCGGTTCGTGGATGATGAAATAATACGTTTAGAAATAATTAAAATTAAAAAGGGGAGCTTAAAAAATTAAGTTCCCCTTTTCTTTATTCTACTCAAAAAGAATAAATGAAAACGTTAATATCCTGGATTTTGCACCAAATTTGGGTTTAATACGATATCCGAAGTTGGAATTGGGTACAAGTTCAAGTGAGAAGAAGTGCTAATTCCATTTACATCACCACCTTTGAAAGGCCACACATAAGACCCACCAGTGAATTTATCAAAACGAATTAAATCTGTTCTTCTTGTACATTCCCAATGTAATTCTCTTGCGCGTTCATCTAAAATGTCATCAAGTGTCATTGATGCAAAATTATGCGATGCATTTCCATAAGCGCGCTCACGTAACATGTTCACATATGAAACTCCTTGGCTTGTACTTCCACCGCCACGCAATGCAGCTTCTGCATACATTAAATATACGTCTGCAAGTCTGAACATAGGGAAGTCAATGTCAACAAACGCAGTTGTACCATTGTTTGAAGCATTTGAACCAAGCGAAGTTTTGTTTTTGAATTTAGGTAGAGCGTAACCTTGAGTAAATGTTGACAAACTTGTGATATCTTTCGACTGACCATTCGTGTAAAATTGATAACGACTGTCCAAAGTTGTGTCTGGGAATTTGTCAACGAAAGGAGCCGTAGCTCTCAAACCTCCCCATTTACCATTTACTCCATAATCTGCTGCAACCATACTTCCTCCAAGAGATGCACATACTAAAAATGTTGTTCCTCCCCATGTTTGTGCATACAGACCATCATAAACTACTGGGAAGATGATTTCTGGAGAATTATCATTGTCGGCAAGGAATAAATCAGTGTATTTGTCATCTAACGTGAACGCTCCTGAATTAATTACTTTTGTACAATAGGTTGCACAGTCAGCATAACGATTTGTTCCTGCATATACTTCAGCATTTAGATAAATACGTGCAAGTAGGAATTGTGCAGCCGCCGAACTTGCTCTTCCATATGGCGCAGCTCCTGGGCTCAACAAACTATTTTCAATTGCTAATAATTCTGATTCTACGTAATCAAATAAATCAGATCGTGTAATACGTTCCGGTTGAAATGCTCCAACTTTATCATCTTCTGTAACGAAAGGTACATTTCCAAATAAATCCATTGCGTGTGAATAACTCAATGCTCTCAAGAAACGTGCTTCTGCAGTATATGTGCGAATTGTAGCTTTTTGAGCCTCTGTGAAACCGCGTTCTGTCATTTTTTCTTCAGTCGTTTCACGAATGAATTCATTGCACAATGTAATTTGATAGAAAATTCGGAAATACATTCCTTTTACAAATGAGGTTTCTGGTGACCACGTGCACTTGTTTAATTCTGGAATACCTGGGTCATTCCAACCACAAACTGCCTCGTCAGTAGGTAATTCTTGCAGATTGAATAATACACGGACGTAAGCCGAAAATCCTTCATCGATTCCTGCAATATCACCTTTTCCAGCTGGACCTTGAATTCCAGTCATGGATAATCCTGAATATAACTTAGCAAGAACGTGCATGTAGTTGTCATAATCACCATATACTACTTCTACATTTAAACCATATTTTGGAGTTTGGTTCAACTGTTTTTTACATGATTCTAATCCGCTAAAAAATGCGATAGAACCTATTATTGCGAATATTTTTAATGTACTTTTCATCGGTCTATTAATTAAAATTCGAATGTTAAATTTAAAGAGAACACGCGTGGACGTGGATAAATGTTGTTATCGATTCCACCATTAACTTCTGGATCTTGACCAGAATATTTTGTTAAAACAAATACGTTTGAAACTACGAATGAAGCATTTAATCCTACTTTTTCTTTTGTCCATTTCATCTTACCGAATTTATATCCAATATTGATGTAGTCCATTCGAAGGAAATTCGCTTTTTCCAAGTAATAGTCACTTAATAATTGTCTTTCAGTAGTTTTAGCAAACTCTTCATTATTGTACAAGGTTGTAATATTGTTCAAATATCCTTGCGTACCATTGATTGCCTGTAAAGTACCATTGTTCGAATGAATGTTGTTGTAGATGTATCCTCCTAATTCACTTCTCATCGACATTCCTGCAAACCATTTTTTGTAATTAAAATTCAATGTCAAGCCTAAAAACCAATTTGGTGCTGCCTTTTCAAACATGTATCGGTCAGAAATATTGATAATACCATCTCCATTTCGATCAACATAAGCGTCAGTATCTGTGTATTTAGGACCAGTTGGGTTAGAAGCATCAATTGGTGCTCCAACTTCAATCGGTTTTCCATTAGCATCATATCTTTGTTCATAAACGAAATATGAGAAAGTTGGACTACCAACCTGATGCACTTGAACAGTATTTCCAATACCACCAGAAATACCACCTACCAAAATTCCAGGAGAATTTGGATCTTCAACTTGAGACAATTTTAAAACACTATTTTGATTGTAAGTTGCATTAGCTAAGATGTCGAAACGGAAATCTTTTTTCGCAATTACACCAAAATTACCACTCAATTCAATCCCTTGATTACGCATACTTCCAACGTTCGTTAGAATTTGATTAGTGAAATTAGTTCCTGCTGGCACAGGTACTACGGCTAACAAATCAGTCGTTTCTTTACGATAAATATCAATTGTACCACTGATTCTGTCTTTTTTCAATCCGAAATCAAGTCCAATGTTATAACTTTTAGTCGTTTCCCATTTCAAGTTAGCATCAAATCCGTCAGGTCTAAATACAGTGTAGAATTGTCCTCCAAATGCATACTGAGCAGTTGATGCTCCTTCGTAGTAATTTGAAATGTAAGCGTAATCACCGATTCCATCTTGCTGACCAGTTACTCCATATCCAGCACGAATTTTTAGCATGTTTAACCATTTTGCTTTCACCATGAATTTTTCTTGCGTAACAATCCAAGCTGCTGAAACAGATGGGAATAATCCCCAACGTGTCTCTGGACTAAAGCGCGAAGATCCATCTCTTCTCAAAGTAGCATTTACGACATACTTGTCATTGAAGGTGTAAATACCACGGCCATAGAATGATAATAATGCATTTTTCGTGTAGTTTGGATAAATCGATGACGGTTGAGCGATAATTGAATCTTGTGCTTGATTGTATGTCGCATTGTTTGGTCCCATTGAAAACCAATCTTGGTAAGAATAACCAGCTGTAATATCGATGAGGTGTTTACTTTTTTTGTCTCCGTTATTGTAGTTTACATATGCTTCAATTAACTTGTTTCCTTTTGTTTGACGGTATGTGTAGTAACTTCCTCTACTATAATAACCCGACGCAGAATTGGAATCAACTGTAACGGAACCAATTCCCTCTGCTTGATCAGTACCAACATTTACAACTGCTTTAATTTGAGGGAAGAAATGCAATTTGTAGGTTACTTTTGCATTTCCAATGTAACGTGCAACGCTACTGTGATCATCTCTTGATTTCAAAAGTCCTAAAGGATTTTTTGGTGCCAGTGTATTTGGTAAGCCTGTGTCTGTCCATTCAAAATAACCATTGTAAGCAGAATTACCAGAATTTACTGATTGAGTTGGATCAAAATAGGCTGCGCCTAATGCTGCTCTGTTCGCGAATTGAGAATACGTTTGAACAAATCGTTGGTTTACCTCAAATAATAAATGATTATCAAGGAAACTTGGAGTAAGGTTTAATGAAACAGAAGTTCTGTTAAATTGATCGCCTCTTAAAAGTCCATTTTCCAAGCGGTTACCAAAAGACAAGCGGTAAGGTAATTTTTTGATACCTCCCGTTAGCGAAACATTATTGTCTGTAACATATGCTGAATGAAAAACTTGTTTTTGCCAATCTGTATTTGCTGAACCAAGTAAAGCTGCTTGAGCAGCTGTTCCATTTTCTGTTACCAATGTTCTATATTCATCGGCATTCATTACCTGTGCATATTTCGCGATTGTAGAAAGCGAGTGTTTTGTGTCAAAGACCACCTTTAATGGTTGGTCAGCTAATCCATTTCCTTTTTTAGTTGTAATTAAAATTACACCATTTGCACCTCTTGAACCATAAATTGCAGTTGCAGAAGCATCTTTTAAAATGACAAACGATGCAATGTCATTTGGGTTAATCAACGATAAGGCGTTGGCTGAACCGGAAATCCCTCCATTATCCAACGGAACACCATCTACAACAATTAGCGGATCATTACTTGCGTTAATCGAAGTTCCACCTCTTAAACGAATTGTACTTCCCGAACCTGGCGCACCGTCGTTGGTGTTGATTTTAACCCCTGCAGCTTTACCCATTATAAGTTGCTCAGGTGTTGAAACTGATCCTTGAACGAAATTTTTATCATTAATTACAGTTGCAGATCCTGTTAAATCGGATGTTCGAGTTGTTCCATATCCAATTACAACTACTTCATCCAATACCTTTTCTTCATTTTTCAAGACAACGTCTGAAATGATCGTTTGTCCTCCATTAACAACAACCGACTTTGTGAAGGTTATGTATCCTGTTAATCTATATATGATGTTGTAGGATCCTGCTTCTAACATTGGAATTTCATAATACCCTTTGTCATCTGTATAAGCACCCTTTCCTTTTCCTTCCAAAATTACGGAAACATTGAAAACTGGTTGTCCAGTCGAATCTTTTACAATTCCTTTAATTGTGCCCCCTTGTCCAAAGGAATACATACCGGTAAGAAGAAAAAATAGCAGTGTAGTAGTGGCTGTTTTTAACGTTTTTTTCATACTAATAGCATAATTAGTTAACATTTAAGCGTAGATGTTTTGCTTCAAATATATTAATTTATTTTAAATGTCAAAATGACACTAAGTTATTTTTTACTGAAGGTCAATAAGTAATTTTGATTCTAATGAATTGATTAAAATGCTTGTTTTCAGTATTTTATTGTTTTTGTCGTATTCATAGGCTATTTTTGATTTACCCAATTTTAGTGCCTTAGGACAATTATTAACATTGTGAATAATTATTTCAACAGGTTTTGAAATATCCATAGTGTTATAATTAGACTCAACAATAAATTGCAGAATAGATTTCTTTTTTCTCTTTAAAAAATTCATACGCATAAGAAAGTAATTTCCAGTTTCCTCAACGGTTGCATCTAAGCCATCATCTTCGTAAAGCATTCCACTACTTGCGTCGACACTATTATCGAAATAAAAATGAACTTGTAATTTTTGATTTTCATAGTCTTTTGTATTGCTCAAGTTGGTTTTCATTGGGATGAAGGAGCCAGCTTTGACATAAACAGGAATATGTTCTGAACTTACAGCTACATTCACAGTTGAAGTTGTATTTTCATCATTTATCGAAAATCTCCTATCCGAATAGAAGTCAAACCAAACACTGTTTCTCGGAAAATAAACATCAACATTTGTACAATTTGGTGTAGTAATTGGAGTTACAAGAAATGCATCTCCCCACATGTAGGTTGACTTAATTTCCATCGCACTTGGATCAAAGTACGCCTCGTAAAAAACCGGACGCATGAGTGGTATTCCTGTTTTAAAATTGGAATAAGCAAGCGTGTAATTGTAAGGAAGTAAGTTATATCGTAATTGAATTGCCTTTTTTGCCAATGCCTTGGTTTGATCATCCTTAAAAATGGCTTCACTTGCAACCTGTTCTTGGCTGTGAGGTCTAAAAATGGGTTGGAATGTACCATATTGTAGCCATCGCACATATAATTCTGGATCATCATTGTCTCCTGCAAAACCTCCTAAATCCGAATGCATATAAGCAATTCCTTGCATTCCCATTTGTAAAGAGATTTCCATTTGTGATTGCAATCCTCCCCAGGTTCTATTGACATCGCCCGACCATGGAATTAATCCAAATCGTTGAGATCCGGCAGCACCAGCACGCATTAAAATGAAAGGTCGTTCTTTTGGAAACTCGCGTTTATATCCTTCTGAAAGTATTCGAGCCCAATCATGACCGTAGACGTTATGCACTTCATTTGCAGAGTAATTTGAATGAAGTAGCTCTTTTGGATGAACTTCTGGTTCCCCTAAATCGCCCCAAAAACCATTTATACCCATTAAGTGCAGGTTTTTGTAAATACCCCAAAACCAAGAAGTTGCTTTTGGATTATATAGATCGATTAGGCCCGTATTTCCAAAATAAAAATTATATGTAAATGGATTACCAAGTGCGTCTTTACATAAAATATCTTGATCAACTGCCTCTTTCCATCTGTTGGATGTGGTGAGAATGAATGGTTCAGTAATTAAAATCGTTTCAATATTTTGAGTGTGAAAATCATCAATCATCTTCTTCGGCGTGGGAAAGGAATCAGAGTAAAATTCAAGATTCCCCAATGTTCCTTGTATATCTTTACCAAACCAATATAAATCCAAAATAACCGCATCCAAAGGTATGGAGTCTTTTTTAAATTGATTAACTACAAAACGCGTTTCGGCTTCTGAATGATATCCAAATCTACTTGCAAAGTTTCCAAACGCCCATCGTGGTGGTAAAGGTTGGTGTCCAGTAAGATCAACATATGCAGAAATTAGATCCTCCCAAGTAGTGCCAGCAATTACTTGATAAGTCTTTCTTCCACTTATTGTTTGATAGGTTAATGTGTTGTTTTTTTTCGAGTCTAAATCTAAAAATCCAATTGGTGCATTATCAAAATGAAGCATGTAATGTTTTGAGCTAATGACAATTGGTAAAGTATAATTCATTAATTCAGAATGGGTCTCATATCCGTAATGAGCCTTATTGTATAATTCTAATTTGTAACCTCTTCGGTTCATTCCTAGTGCTCTGGCTCCACCACCAAATAATAGTTCATCTTGTTCAAGATTAAAATCCAAATTTTCAAATGTAGAATCTTTTGAATAGCCATTTTTTTCGGAGATTAATAGTTCCCCTTGATAAAAGTAGTTTAATTGAAATGGCTGCTTTGAAACAATAACTTGCATGTTACTGTTTGTTAAAGTAAGATCTTCTTTCGTTTCATTCACTTTAATAGCATTTGACAATTTAGGTAAAACAACCGCATGTGAGCTTTTTTGCATTGATTCTCCATTTGGAAGAAATGTTGTTTCAATTACTTGATCAGAAATAGCACTAATCAGATAGCTACCATCGGACGTTTGAATCACTAGAGCAGAATCAGTTTTTGTAAAACCTTTGTAGGTACGTTGAACGTTTTGTGCTAATGAATAACTCGATAAAACAACAGCAAATAGTAGAAAATTCTTCATATTAGTTTTTTACAAGTTCAATAATGAGTGAACTTTTAGCATCGATGCTTAGTTCATCTTTTAATTCGTATTTTGTTCCTGAAATCACTTCATTTACCGAATGAAATCCCGATAATTCTTCAGAATATCTTTTCAAATTAATGGTTTGATTTTCAGTTGAGTTATTCAGAACAATCATCACTTTTTCATTATTCAATTTTCTGAAATAAACATAGATGTTGTTTTGAGGGATGAATTGAACTGTTTCACCATGATGAACTGCATCAGAAGTCAGTCGCCAATTCAATATTTTTTTTGTAAATGAGAAGTATTCCTCTTGATCTTCTGTTCTTCCACTTTTAGTGAATGCGTTTTGTGAATCTGTTTGCCATCCACCAGGAAAATCCCTGCGAATATCTGCGTCACCTTTATCTTTGTTTCCTTTCATTCCGATTTCACTGCCGTAGTAGATTTGGGGAATTCCTCTGCTTGTGGCTAAAAGTGTAAGCATTAATTTATAATCTTGAATTGAAGCGTAAATTTCATTAAACCTTTGAGTGTCGTGGTTTTCGGAGAAAATTAACAGGTTGTTTGGATTTTCATAGACAAAGTCCAATGCTAAATTGTCATAAAATCGCATTAAACCGTTATTCCAATTTGCAGCAGTTTCAGAAAACGCCTTCATCATTCCTTCTTGCAGCGTGAAGTCCATAATTGTTGGTAAATGGCTATTGTAGCTTTTACTCGCAGCTAAGGGACTGTCTTTTTGCCAAAATGAATTTTGTGCTTGTGTGCTCATCCAAACTTCCCCAACGATATTAAAATTTGGGTATTCTTGCATTATAGCTTGGGTCCAATTTGCAATGCCTTCCTTACTATTATATGAATAAGTGTCAACACGCAATCCATCCAAATCTGCATATTCAATCCAAAAAATGGTATTTTGAATTAAATAATTGAGCACAAGTGGGTTTTCTTGATTTAAATCAGGCATCGAACGCACAAACCATCCATCTTCGCACATCATTTTATCGTTTAAGGCTCCATTTGGATCTGTTATAGAGGCTAATCGGTAATTGGTTTGTGCATATCCTGGAAATTGATGTAGCCAAGTGTAAGTAGGCAAATCTCTCATCATCCAATGATTCGATCCCCAATGATTTGGAACAACATCCATAATCATTTTAAGTCCTTTTTTATGCGCTTCAGCTACTAAATTGACATAATCCTGGTTTGTGCCGTATCTTGGGTCAATTTTGTAGATATCGCTTTGACCATAAGTGTGATAAGAGTAGGAAGAATCGTTGTCCTCCATCATAGGAGTTGACCAAATTGCAGTAGCACCTAATTCTTTGATGTAATCCAAATGGTTTATTATTCCTTGTATATCGCCACCATGTCGACCGCCTGGATTACTTCTATTTGCTTTTTCAACAGTTTTGACATTCGAATCGTTTTCTTGATTACCATTTGCAAAGCGATCTGGCATCAAGAGATAAATGACATCAGAACTACTAAATCCATTTCGCAATTT
>JACCDH010110821.1_pt1 | contig 25463 bp, 23 predicted proteins | sample 7442481 | NCBI WGS metagenome assembly JACCDH01 (sample SAMN15323433, study PRJNA562643) | freshwater metagenome | isolation source: river surface water | place: USA:Blue River Watershed | collected 2017-08-15 | reverse complement strand
CGTCAAATTTATTTAAATAATCGTCGGTCAAATTTGATATGAAAAAATTCACAAAAAAGAACAATACAATACTCTTCTTAGTTTGTATATAAATATAGAGTGGATAGCATAAATAAATTAAACAACCCATAAATCCAATGATTCCAAATTTTAAATAATAATTTAAAAATTGATTGTGTGTAATTAGACCATATTTTTTTAAAAAATGCTGATTGGTTTCTCCATAATACTTAATTAATTCCGTTTTTGCATCTGAACTTCCATAACCGGTTAAGAATTTTTGATTTCCTAATGCTACTGCAGATTTCCAAATTGACAATCGGGTTACTAAGCTGCTATAAACGGTCGTTTCTGGATTGGGAATCTCATCAAGTTTGCCGATTTTATCCAAATTACCGGTAATCTGTGTGGTGTATTTTTCAATTGTATACGGAAATTGATAGGCAAATAAAAGGGATAAAGAAACTGAAACACCAAATGAAATGGAAAAAAAAATCACCTTAAATTTTCTCTGAATATCAAAAGTAAAAAAAAGAAGAATTAAATTAATAAGAAAGGTGAACAGCGCTATTCTTGTATTAATAATCAACAAAAAACAAAACGCAATTATAAACAATAAAAAAAACAAACCGGTTTTTTTAGAGAATTTATTCGCTTTAGCCTCGGTTATAAATGCGTATAAAAAATAAATAGAAATAAAAGAGACATACATATTTAAGGCTGGTGCATGAATTCCGATAAAGTTTGAAAATTCATAGCCCATTTCCCACAAGTGGATTCCACTTAAATATTTCAAGAAATAATCATTCCTAAAAACGATAAAACCAAATAAAAAAACGAGTAACAACATTGCGGTTAATATTGCGTATCGTTTTAGTGTTTTTTCTGGATCCAATAATTTATAATTGAAAAGAAACACTATAGGTATGAAAAGGGAAGTGATGTTTTTTTCTAAAGATTTATAGCCCTCGCTTAAATTGTCGTTCATAAAGAAAAAAAGAACTTCTAGCAACAATGGAATACCAATAATTAGTAAGTAACGTTTGATGTGTGTGGGATTGCTTTTGAAAAAATGCTTTCTATTAATAACTACGTAAAGCAAAAAGAATATTATTAATATCGTAGCAAGCTTTCTAAAAACTAACGATGTTGCTATTATTAAAATAGAAAATAAAAAAACATTATCTTTTTTTAATACTGAATTTATCATAATAAATAGCAAAATAAATTAATGGAAATATCCCTATTTTATGGCGAACAGCCGAGCCCAAATCAGGCTCAAACATGCCTTGCACTACAAAATAAGAAAAAATAAATAAAAAGACCCACAATTCATAGCGAAATGCGCTTCGGTTTTGAATGCATTTCTGAAACCGTAAATATAAAAGATAAAAGACAAATAACTGCCATATAATAAACGCCATTACTTGAGGCTTTAAAAGTTGATGAATGGCATTTAAGGGAATGTTAACGGAGATGTATCCGTAGAAGACCCCAAATGTTTCGCCATACCATGAATCTGTTGGTATTGGCGATTGAATCATAGATTGTGCCTCATCGGATCTTAATCGTTCTAAATTATGCATTTCTCTTGTACTCTCAGAAATGTATTTACCAATAATTAATTTATAAGAAAAAGACATTGCCACTGCAATGAGTATAGAAAATAGGATTGTTTTGATCGTCTTGTTGTTTATATTGATGAAAGTAAACAAGTACATTAATGTTGCAATTACTGGAACAAATAAATAATAGCTTCTAAAAAACAGCCCGAAAATGACAAATAAAGCAAACGACAACCCAAGTGTTTTTTGTAAGCTATATTTTTTATCTTTAAAAATAAAGACTATGAGGGTTAAATAAATAAAATTAATGAATTCTTTAGAGGGGATACAAATGAATAATGCAATTAAGAAAAAACCAATATATACCAAAAAATTCTTAGTATTTAAACGATTAAAATCTAGGGGGACACCAATTTTATAAAGCACAAAATAAAGTATTGGCAATTGAATTATCGCTACCAAAAAGTAAGGAATAAATTTTAAGAGCGTTATCTTGTAAAACAATATTGTAAACGGATAACTCCCTATAAATCCAATTTCGTTGTGAAAATCATTCACAATAATTTCGGCATCATTATAAAATTTAGAAGGTAAAATAAAGGAGCTGACGATTCCAACCAAAAGGCATAATAACACCAGTTGAATAAAAAAATAAAGATTTTTATTGATAATTATTTTCATCAAACTCTAAATAGAATATTTATATTGTCTTTTTTATAAACATAGTATGCACCTAAAAAATTCCATAAAAGTATGGACACAATTGCACTAATTGCTGCGCCGTTTAAGCTATAACGAGGAATTAAATAAATATTCAATAAAACATTAATAATAACCGCTGAAAAAATTAATCTTCCTAAAACTTTACCCTTATCGGTCATCAATAAATACATATAGGTATTTCCGGCTATTGATGCGATTAAATTTCCAATAATCAGAAGAATTAGGGTTTCGTTTGAAATCAAATACTCTTTCCCAAAAAGGGTTAATATTTCTTTACTAAATAATAAAACAACTAGTGAAAAAAATAACGAGAAATAAAAAATCAGCTTAGCAGAAGAAGCAACTGTTTCCTTTAGCTTGCTAATCGCTGTGTTTTTATAATAAAAAGCCAATGAAGTTGCCACAGATAAACCAACTGCATTAATAGCTACGCTAATAAAAGAAACAATTTTAAATGCCACAGAATAATAAGCTACATAATTATCTCCAAAATAATATTTTAAAAAAAACACATCTATACTGGACAATAAATACAAGGATACAGTACTTAATGTAATGGGTAAAGAATATTTTAAAATAAATTTAAAAGAGTCCTTTGTATATTCAGCTTGGTGTGTAACGTTGTGTTTTTTAAATACTATAAGTAAAACAATTGATGATAAAATTGCAATAAATAAGAATCCATAAATAAAAAAATCTACAATAAGACTTGGCGTTTGTATTGGGTTTACAACTAAGAAACCGATCATTAATGGGATGTATTTAATAATATTTCTAAATGTTTCGGAAACAAAAGTTCGCTCTAAAGCCCTTAATATTTCAATATTAATTAAATATATACAATAGAAAAAAAGTACAATGTTTGCTTTTATTATTAATTCTTGAGTGAATGCATTAATGGGAATCGTTGTAAACTTAAAAAGAAACCAAAAAAATAAATTGTTGATTAGGTATAAAACAATAATAACACCTATAAGTTTCTTATAAATATCAATTATTGCTTGTTTCGAATTATTATATCTTCCAATAAAAAACAATATGGTTTGGTCTGCTGACAACATTATTATTGACCCAATCACTAAAAAATAGGATCGTATAAAATCGTATTGTCCTACTACTTCAGAGGCATAATTATTGGTAAATAAAAATGTAGTTAGAAAAATGAAAAGAACCCCAGATAATCTTAAAAATAAGGTAAAAAAACTATTGTTATTTATCCCTTCAACTAAAAGAGTCTTTATTTTTGTATACATTATTTGATGGGATTATTGGCAAGTATTTTGAATTATTGGCCTCAATTAATTTACTGCCGGTTGAAAAGCACCTATGCCGACTAATTTTTCTAGTAAAGGATAAAACTGTCCGGTAGTGGTTAAGAAGGGATCATAATTTCCATTAGTGTCTTTTTTGAAAGTATAATTTCTTGATAAAGCATCGAAAATAACACCTTCATTAGGTGTTAAATATTTTTCTAATTCAGTGTTGTTTATTTCGAAACTTTCACCCGCAAAGGAAAATTTTAGTGAATTGACTTTCATCGACTGATTGCTGTTTTCATGACTTAAATCAAATCGAAAATCGTTGGGTAAAAAATCTTCTGGCAACTCAAAAATAACCGTTTGCGGCACGTCGCTCTTTTCTATATTCTTATAGATTGCCATGTCATCATTGAAAAAACTAATTGTATTGTCTTTATAGTATAAGCAAATTACGTCTTTTTCTTTATTTACCATATTGACTTCAATGGTAAATATGTTTTTTTTCTGAACCACTTCAGGTTGTTCTGTCTTTTTTGATGTATCACAAGAAACCAATTGAAAAACAAGAGCCAACAATAACAACACTTTACTTTTTTTCATATTAACCTATTTTATTCTGTACAAAAATATTAAAAATAATGGGCAAAATACAGCTGTCCCATCTAATTATTCTATTATTAGTCTCCCCGTAAAATGTTGCACAACATTTGGGGGCAAAATTGGGCGGTTTTTCAAAACAATATCCCCAGTACTGTATATGTTTCCAACTATCGATTGAATAGGGAAAAAAGTCATATCATTGGATCCCCTATGATACACATCGATAGAATTACTTTGAAGTTGTTCTCCGTTAAAAATACCATTTCCCCATGAAAAAACCACTATTAATCGGTTTGTTTCTCCCGAAACATAAAAATTAGAAACATTATTGCTCTCAATATATAGTAATTGTGTGTCTAACTTTAGCCTAAAATCCCCCGTACCCGCTCCATCGCTTATGTCCACCGAATAAAGCTTCAATTCAGGAAACGTTAAAACACCATCACTTAGTATATCTTGTTCTGTTTTACTGTGAATTTCTTCTAAAAATGGCGTTGTTACATACACTACCGTTTGTCCGTAATCTCTTGCTAAATTGCAGGTTGAACGATCTTTTACCACTAACATATTACCGGCAAGTTGTACCTCAATGTTGTCTAAAATACTACTGGGAGCCGCTATTTTTACTTCATAATTTGGCCCTTCTTTTACGACCAAACCAATGCCCTCATGCACCTTAATTTTGGTGAAATTTTCAAAAGAAAAAGTTTGAATGATTGGCGTTCCATTGCCTTTAAAGCAATCTTCAGAAAGCCCACAACTTGTCACCCAACTCAAGCAACAAATACTTACGATATGTAATATGACTTTTTTCATCTTATAATCGGATACCCAAAGTGGCTTCTGCCGCTTCCGCTCTTTCGTTATGTGTTTTTAATCCCAGCCCCATAAATAGGCTTTTTGTAACATAGTATTTTAAGGTGAGTCGCTGATACACATCTATTTCATAATCAAACGGTTTGTATACATAATAGCCCATTTGGGTTTCAATAGCTAATTTATCAATTATCAATTCGTGTCCCACAAACAATCCCATTCGCCTATAATCGGTATTGGAATTGGCATAGGCTTCATGCCCTTTGGGAAAAGCCACTGCAACATAACGGATGTATTCTTGCAAATAGCGCGAAAAAAACAAATCGGTTCCAAATTGAAGTACGCTTTTTCGACCGATTCGCTTATCGGCATAGGCGCCAAAATGATAAAATTGCCGTTGTCCTAAATGAGGAACCGGCCCTTCTGAGACTCCGGTTCTAAAAGCGATATTGTATTTGATGCGTTCTGCATACGAAGCTGGAGTTGGCAATGAATCTGTTTTGAATTCCTGCTTTTCATGCCAGCCATAATTCAGTCCGAGGGTGAGTGCAAACGTATTGATGCCATAGTTTGGAGCTTTGATCCGACCATTAGAAAAATGGGTCAGCATAAAACCCGCTTGTACGCCTAAATTTTCGAGAATTTTTTCCTTTTTATACTGGACTAAAAAGTAGGTGTTGTCCATTACTTTGGTTCCAAAGGCAGTATTCTTATTGTTAGTCACTTTATCATAAGGCGACGACGTGATGCCTATTCCTTGGGAAATACGAAACAGTAGTTGGCGGTTAAAAAAATAAAAATTATAATGCGCGCCTATTGCATGGTTGACTCCTAAATAGTGATTTTTAAAATCGATATACTGATAGGAAATACCATAATCGGGATAGTTGTAGGCTTGATGCCATTCTTTTTTTCCGTGGGTTTTCCAGTTATAACTCCATAAAAAACCGTCGGGGTGGCCCGAAATTAAGTGACCAATATCGGACTTGTGTTTGTATACATTGCCTCTAAAAGATTGTACATCTATATAATTGGTGGTGTTTTGAGAAAAAGTGTAGAAAAAAGAACCACACAAAAAAAACAATACTTGTTTCATACACTTTTTATCCTTTTCTATTTGGTCTGAAGCCTCATGGCCTTATTGGTTGTTGCGTCTTTTTGCAGCGTTTAACAACGCATAACCGATCAAATAGCCAATGATTAATAGTAGTGGTAAAAACACTTTCAGATTGAGCAATAAAGGATCAAATTTGCGAATGTTGATAACACTGCTTTCTTCTTTGATAATTTTATCATAATTGCTTTCCTTAATGCGAAAAATTTGATTGGCATAGATCAATTCGTCTTTCTTTTGTACCAACTCGGGCAAACTGTTTTTTTCTGAGATAGAAACGGTTGCGTTTGAACTGCTAGACGATAATAAACCAATAATCTTATCAATTTGAGCAATTAACGAATCGTTTAATATGATTTTATCTCGAACGTTTTTAAGATTTATTTTTTGTTGGTTCTCAAAATACGGACTAGTATTCAAGTACTTCAATAACGGGGCAATGAAAGCTTCTTTCGAAAGCATTCCCTCTGAAGTAATTGTGATTTTGTGGTGGTAATAATTCATTCCGATGGTTTCATCGTTCATGATTTTATCCATACCTCCCTCTTCGGTCATTAATTTGATCAATTCGAAGTTGTTTTCATTCTCTTTATCATTCACAAAAGGGAATAATGCCGGATAGGCTTCTATTTCAATTTTCTTAATGCGATCTGAATGCTGTATCCCAATTTGACTAAAAAAAGCACGATCTTTTTCTCTCAATTTGGAATTAATTTGGGCTATTTTAGTATATAAGTATTCGTTACTTTTAAAGTTGGGAATAACCGATACTTCATGCGTATAGCTTTTAGATCCTAAGAAAAAAGCAGCTACAACACCAATAATAGCGAGCAGTACTATTAAAAGTAACTTCTTTTTTAAAAAGAAAAGAAATTTAAAAAATGAATCTATTACCCCTTTAAAAAAGTTGCTAATTCCTTTTCCGATTTGGCCCAAATCAATTTCCTGGTCTTGAGAATGTGTACTCATACTATTTTTTTACATTAAAAATTTGTTCTATTATTTTGATCGTTATCAAATAGGTGGGTTTTACCCCGGTGGTTCCAAGGCCGCCCGAAGCCAATGTGCTTCCGGTTTCCAAGGGATTATCTGAAGCGTAATACGCATAACGCACTTTTACACTTGGATGTATACTCTTTCTTATTTTAGAAGCCGATTGAATGGCTTTTTGATAATACGCACCTTCCATCTCCAAGCCAATGGCTTGCCATGTCGACTCGTGGAAAAACTTCAACAAATCTCTGTTTTGCAAGGAAGTTCCTAACACCGTAATCATCGGTCCTTCAAAAACCGGAATATCATTTCCGCTCAACATTGCTGCTGTTAATTCGTTTTCAAAGAAATAATTATCTGCCGTTCCTTCATTCACATGAGCCGTCGGAATCATAATGTCTCCTTTTCCGCCCTCTAAAATTCCGGCTTTTCCCATGATAGAAACCGATTCTACGTTCATGAATATTTTACCTTTTTCGGTTTTATAGGGTTTTAATAACTCATCTATCGTTTCGTAGGCCTGTTCGCCAAATGCATAATCCATTACAATCAAAACGGGCTTTTTATCGCCCAAATTCGCTGTGGCAAATGCTGTTTTTGACAGCGCTATTTTTGCCGTATCAAAAATTTGTACGTCAATATTAGTGCCTGATCGATCGGGTAACGAAATCATTCCTTGTTGTAACGCAAAATCTTCTACTTTCTTGCGCAACTCTTTATTATTTGAACTGCTTAAATCTTCAAATATTTGAAAATCAGCAGCATCCTTGTATTTTTTTCCGAGAACCGGTTCTGCAAAAATAGAGTTCATTACACTGTGCATGTTGGCACTAATGATGTGAATGGGTCTGTCCATCAACTGGTTTTTAACCAATACCTCTTTGATGTGGTTGGCCCAAATTTCGCCATAAATATGGTGTCCTAGTCTTTCGCGCAATATCGGACTGAAAGTAATGGTTCGTTTGTTGTTATCAACCACTTCTTCGATGGCAAGTTTTCCTAACCAATACACAATGTGTAAAAAACGTTCTGGTGATTCGGAAGTTCCAAAATCGTTGTAGATGGCTTTTACTTCAGCAAACGATCTGCCTAAAATATTGGAAACATGTGAAATGGCTTTTTCTCTATCAACTAAAGTCAGCTTTTTATTTTGCAACACCAGTTGTTCTAGTTTTTCCCAATCACGCGTAAATCGTCCTTCCTCATCAATTAAAACCCGATCTTTAATTTTATGCGATTCGATAAAAATAAAGGTTAGGTGGGTTAAAATATCATAAATATCCGAGCGGCCGCGCGTGATTTCAATGTTCATTTGCTCGTCGTCGATACGGTAGCAATTTCTTCTTCTTTTAGGCGGTACAATTGCTGTAAAATGAGAACTTGAATAGCCTTCATCTGATGTTAAATTGATGTAACGGCATTGCTCAATACCTACAGGCAAGCGTTCAATGACATACAACAATCCGTTTAATTCTACTTTTTCTTCGGCAATGGAGCCGTAAATTTCGGGTCGAAGCGCCAATAAGGCGTCTCTCAAAGTTTCTCCTGAAACACCCATCGGTTTGTAAAAACCTCTGTTGAATAAATGTCTCATGGTAATGTACAGTCGCTCAATAGCTGCTGAGGACTCTTGCGCTCTGGAGCGCGAAATGTTTTTAATGTCTTTCATTATATCTGTTTATCTAACCTGCAAAAGTACGATTTTATTTTTAGTTCGATAAAATAAGGGTAATAGCGGGTTCGTTTATTCCTAATTTATCTGGGGATTCAGCCTCTTGTTTGCTCCAAATTCCATAGGCATAGGTGTAAAAAAAATCGCGCACTGCATAATGATATAAGACATAGGGTTGGTACTTGGTGCCCAACTTGTTTTGTTCAATCAATAACTTTTCATACGCCACAAAAAGGCCATTTTTTGGAAATTCTAAATCCAAATTACTTAGATTGAACTTGTGTTTAATAACGCCTTTATTTAAGGTAACCATAAAATCTTTGGTCAATAATTCTTCTCCTGGCGCTCCGTTTTCATTCACCTTATAAAAATGCAATTTTATAGTGGCATCATCCTTTCGGCTATCGGTAAAAATGGTAACTTCTTTGATAAATCTAGTTTTGCTATACGCTTTCTCATACGGGAAAAATTTGGCCTCTATTTTTGGTCCGTTGTCAAAAGCCTGAAAAGTACTATTTTTAAGTAATCCTATCTCAACTTGCTTGGTTTCTTTCTTGTTTACGATTACCATTTCTTTCAAATTAAAAACGGTGGGTTGTAACGAAACTGTTGCCGTTTGTGACGCGAGGAGCGTCTTTTTTTTATAACCTAAAATAGCAAATACAATCGATTTATTGGATGGCGCTTCTAAAATAAAAGTGCCGTCAATCTCTGAAATAGTCCCTATCGATTCATTCTCCACCCAAATATTCACATACGGAATGGGTTCGCCCGAAAGACTGTCTTTGACCACGCCTTTGATTTGAGCAAAAAGGGAACATGAGAACATGAAAATAAAAAGGAATTTTTGCATTAGTTGGTTAAAATTAGATTTATTGCAGGTTCAAAGACTTTATTGTTAAATTTTTTTAAATAACCTTTTTGACCATTTGGTTGTTTTGGAAATTTAAACCATCCTTTCGTGGTGAAAACAAAACTGTTTTCATTATCAACAAGATTACAAAGCAATCCGGGTTCATAAATATTTAATTGAGACTTTTGTTTTGTAAACTGATTATAGCTTTTATATTGTTTTTTGTTTTCGTCTAAAAATAATGTTTCAAAAACAACAAAAATTCCTTTTTCAGGGAAAACAAAATTATATTCTTCTAAATTAATTATATTTTCACTTTTTCCTTTTTTTACTGTTATAATTATATCTTCATTAATCATGTCAGTATCTGGAAAACCGTTTATATCAACACTTAAAATCCGCAATTTAAATTTTGAATTTGTAATTTCTGAATTTGTAAAAATTTTTATTTTTCTAATAAATTTTGTCTCTTTATATTCCTTTTGAAAAGGAAAATAACGCCCTTTTATATTACCTACTTGATCAGAAATTCTAATTGAATTTTTCTGCAATTTTGTCCCTATTTCAATCTCATTTTTAAATTTTGGTTGTTCAATCACCACCTCTTTAAGCTCAAAAACCTTTGGTTTTAATAAAATTAACTCACTTTTTGAAGATATTTTTTTAATTTCATAACCCAAAGCCGAAAAAACCAATACTTTTTCTTCTTTTATGTCTAATGAAAAACTTCCATTTTCTTGAGAAGTTGTTCCAATAGATTCATTCTCCACCCAAATATTCACATACGGAATGGGTTCGCCCGAAAGACTGTCTTTGACCACGCCTTTGATTTGGGCAGAAAGGGAAAATGTAAGAAAAAAGAAAAATAGGGTTTTCATTAGTTGGTTAGGATTAGTTCTATGGCAAGTTCGCCAAACTTATTTTGATATGCTGTAAGTTTATCTACATTACTAAATTTACCTCTTTTATACCATATTCCCTTGGTGTATTGGTAGGAGTTTTGGTTTTCTGTTGGCGTTGTACCTATTACAGGCTCAAAATACACAAATTCTTTTTTTATAATTTTACCATCTAATTCTTGTGTGTTTTTGAAAGTATACTTATTTTCTTCAATAGTTAAAAACTCGAATGCAATAAAGAATCCTTTGTCAGGAATCCTGATGTTGTATTTTTCTAAATTCAATTTATTCAGGTTTTGACCTTTTTTTATTATAATTATGATATTTTCTCCTAAGTAATCATCTCCTGGTTTTCCGTCTGCATCAATTTCAAAAAAACGTAAAACTAATTTTGCTTTTTCTAATTGACAAAGGCTTATAAAGTTAATTTCTTTTAAATAAGGCTGTTTAATAATTTGATCCGTTGGTTCAATTTTTTTAGCAATTATTGTAGGCTCGGCTCCTGCTCCATAAAAAACTTTAATTTTGTTTTTTTTAAAGCTATTTACTTTAATTGTTTTATTCTTTTTTGGACTAGAAACCACCACTTCCTTCAGCTCAAAAACTTTAGGTTTTAATAAAATTAGCTCGTTTTTAGAAGATGATTTCTTGCTTTCATAACCCAAAGCAGAAAAAACCAACACTTTTTCTTCTTTTATGTCCAATGAAAAACTGCCATTTTCTTCAGAAGTTGTTCCAATAGTTTCATTCTCCACCCAAATATTCACATATGGAATGGGTTCGCCCGAAATGCTGTCTTTGACCACGCCTTTGATTTGGGCGGAGGCATAAAACCCAAACAAAAGCAACACAAACAAAAGTTTTTTTTCTGACATCATTTTCTATTCGCTAGCTAATAAATCCGCAATTTTTCTATCGTTGGTCAACCTTGGTAATTTGTTTTGGCCGCCTAATTTGCCTTGGGATTTCATATACTCTTGAAAGCCGTTTTGGCGTACTTTTGTTACGACAACTGTGCGCAACACATTACCCGTAATCAAATCATCATAGTATACATTTTGCTTGCGCATGGCAGTATCAATTCGTAACGCAAATTCTTCTAAATTATTGGGTTCTTCCGATGCTTCGGAGTCAAATTCAATGAACCATTCGTGATACGGTAACCCTTCTTTTGGATTAATTTGGGGTGCCACGGTAAACTCATTTACTCGAATATTGGTTCCTTCCATTGCTTCTTTAAGGGCAGATTCGACTTCTTTTCCAATAACGTGTTCGCCAAAAGCTGAAATGTAATGCTTAATTCGTCCTGATACAATCACTCGATACGGTTTTAAACTCGTAAATTGAATGGTGTCGCCAATGTTATATCCCCAAAGTCCGGCATTGGTAGAAATGATTAAAACATAATTTACATTTAATTCCACTTCTCCAATGGTGTATCGTCTTGGGTTTTCGGTGAAAAATTCAGCAGCCTTTATGAATTCGTAAAAAATACCGGAATTCAACAACAACAACATGCCTTTTTCCTTCTGCGAATCTTGATACGCAAAAAACCCTTCGGAAGCTGGAAACAACTCTATCGAATCTACTTTTCGGCCAATTAGATTTTCAAATTTGGCGCGATAGGGTTCATAATTCACCCCGCCGTATATAAATAAATTAAAGTTTTTAAAAATTTCGCCCACCGGCTTATTGCCTTTCGCGCTGAGTTTTTCAAAATACATTTGCACCCAACTTGGAATCCCAGAAATAATCGTCATGTCTTCTGAAAAAGTTTCTTCAACAATGGCGTTTACCTTCGTTTCCCAGTCCTCTATGCAATTGGTTTCCCAACTGGGCATTCTGTTCTTTTGTAAGTATTTCGGAATAAAATGCGCTACAATGCCCGATAATCGGCCTAATTTAATGCCGTTTTTTTCTTCCAAAATAGGACTTCCTTGTAAGAAAATCATTTTTCCGGAGACAAAATCAGCCTTTCCGGTTTCATGAATGTAACTTAAAATTGCGTTTCTAGCAGCTTGAATATGAAATGGCATCGATGCGGCAGTCAGTGGAATATATTTGGCGCCCGAAGTGGTCCCTGATGTTTTGGCAAAATACAAAGGCTTTCCTATCCAAAGGATATTTTCATCTCCATTTACCACCAAATCAACATAGGGTTTTAAACCTTCATAATCGCGCACGGGGACGTTTTGAACAAAATCGGCGTGGGATTTTATCGAACTAAAGTGATGGTCCTTTCCAAATTTCGTTGGTGCTGCAGTTTTGAGCAAACTTGCCAACACTTTTTCCTGAGTGGCTACTGGATCATTTGCCCACTTTTGTGTTTGGGCATGAATTCTCTTGGCAAATAATTTTGCTGCAAAGGCTTTTACAGACATGTTAATTGAAATTTATGAATTGGGTAGGATCAATGGGGAAACCATCTTTCCAAAGTTCAAACCGTAAAGTAGCGTTTGTTTTTTGTGGTGTGGAAGTTCCTGCTAATGCAATTACCTCGCCCGATTTTACTATATTTCCTTGTGATTTTGTAACCGATGCTGCGTTTTTATACACCGACAAAATATCGTCTTTGTGGCGAATAATCACTACATAACCCGAGCTGGGCGTCCAATCTGAAAAGATAATCGTTCCAGCGCCAATAGCTTTTATGGGTGTATTTTTTCCTAAGGCAAGGGTAATGGCCAAATGTTTGTTTTTTGGACTGTATTTTTCAATAATCGTTCCTTGAACTGGAGGAAACAAGACAAAACCAACTTTGGGTTTGGCCGAATCAAATACGTTGAATTTATCTTCCTTGATAACTTGTTCGCGCAACACTTTTTCGTTTTCTGTGGGAGCAATCGAGGCCTCGTCTATGCCTTCTGGGTCGAGTGCTTTTATAGAATCCTTATTCAATTTTGCGTATTCTAAATCGCCGGTTAATACTTTTTTAATCGAAGAAATATAGGCGTTATTGACTTTAACAGATTGCTCTAAAGAATCTGATTTTATAGCCATTTCTAGGGCCTCTTGCTTTAATTTTGAAGAAGCATATCCTGGAATGTATTCGCGAAGTGGTGTAAAAGCAATGATATACGTAGTTACAAAAATGATGAGAATGGCACCCACGGATCCCACTACAAACACATTCATCAAGTTCAATTTTAATGAAAATGTTTCCTCAAAAGAGTCCTCGTTAAGAATGACCAACCTTCTTTTTGTATACAATTTTTTAAGAAGTTGCTGTCTTTTTAGTTGGTAATTGGACATTTTTATACACAAATTAGTATCACAAATATACTAAATACAAAGCGTTGTTACTTTAATACGTAGAATAATTCGATAAAAAATAATGGTTTGTGAATTTCTTATTATCTTTGTAACGCATTAAACGAATAAACGTTATAAATATCTATATCATGGGAAAAATAGGTCTTACCGAAATATTAGTCATTTTAGCTATTGTATTATTACTTTTTGGAGGTAAAAAAATTCCAGAATTAATGAAAGGGTTAGGAAGCGGTATCAAAGAATTTAAAAACGCGGCGAAAGACGACCAACCGGCTAATTCTAAAAAAGAAACGGAAACTAAAGAGTAATCGATTTGATTTCCAATAAAAAATTCCAAATTCCAAGTAAAATTAGAATTTGGAATTTTTTTTGTTTTTTAGTGCAACCATTTTGTTTTTTGATGTCTTTTAATAGTAACATTCAAATTATGTATCATGATGAATAAATTAGTTTCCCTTTTATTTGCAATATTTCTTATTGGCTGTAATGATGTAGATGATTTAGTAAATTCTTCAACACAAAACCCTGTTGATGTATATATTGCAGGAGTTAAGACAAATAATGCTGCCTATTGGAAAAATAATCAATCCTATTTATTAACTGGCGGAAGTGGTGGAGAAGCAACTAAAATTTGTGTATCAAATAACAACCTCCATGTTTTAGGAAAGAAAATGTTAGACAACTGGAGAACGGAATATTTATATTGGGAAAATGGAAATTTAATCAATTTAAATACAGCATTTAATACACCCGCTCAATATGTGCATTCAATAACTGATATGGAAGTTGTTGGTAATGATGTGTATTTTGTGGGTTATACCAAAAACCCAATAATTGCAGCCGAGATTTATGAGTTAGTATATTGGAAAAATGGAGTAAAAACCGTTTTAGACCATAATATTGTATACCCAACAGTTCAATCAAAAATAAAAATAGTAAATAATACTGTTTATATAATTGGCTACAGCTCTAGTAGCTTTACCTTTAGTCATGGAATATATATAAATAACGTTTTTCAATCTAATTCTATTGGAACTATATTAAAAGATCTAACCTTAAAAGACAATCAAGTTTATGTATATGGAAGGAATACCCCGACAAATACAGGGTTTTACAAAAATATGGGTACTGGCGCAGAAATCACTTTAACGACAATTCCATCAGTTGATAAATTAATTTTTGATAATAACAACACCTACGTAGCAGATGGTGTAAATATTTTTAAAAACAATACACAAATATATAGTTCAAGCTTTTTTTCCTTTTACATAGATTTTATTGCTTTAAATAATAATGTTTATATCTTAAAAAGAGAGGGCGATTTTGGAACTTTCGATGCGTTATATGTTAATGATGTAAATGTTTTTCAAATCTTTGTTGACCAAGGGAAATTTAATTCGCTCACGGTGGTTCAAAACTAAAAAAATGCAAGAAACCAATTGGCACGAGATATATAGTACGCTTTCTCCTAAACTCTTGGGTGTTTGTCGCAGATATATAAAAAATATTGCAACAGCCGAAGACATTGTTCAGGATGCTTTTATTGTTGCCATTCAAAAAGAGCAGGAATTAAAAAACAAAGAAGCTTTGAACGGATGGTTATGTAGAATTGTGATAAACAGAGCTATAAATTATTTAAAAACCGAACAAAAATTAAACTTTTCTAGCTTAACAAATTTAGAATATATTGAAGAAACAAACGAAATGAATATAATTGAACTCGATAAAAAATCAGCCCTTCTATCAAGTGATTTTGGCCACAAAGATTTGTTAGAGGCGATTGATTCGCTTTCTGAAAATCATAAATCCGTTTTTAACCTTTATATTATTGATGGTTTTTCACACCTTGAAATTAGCAAACTATTAAATATATCCGTTGGAACTTCTAAATCAAGTTTATCAAGAGCAAGAAAAAATATTCAAGAATTTCTTTTTGAAAAACTTTCTTTCCATTCAAAAGAGAAAAAGAAAAAACAAATAATTGCTTTTTTATTATTTTTAGGATTTGGAAACCAACTTTTTGCCAATTATTACAAAAAAACCTTTTCTGGTTTTGAGATTTCACCAAAAAATGATTTTAATCCGCATAAAAAATGCGATAACTTAGACTTAATTTTGGTTAATACGTCTGTTTTTCGAACTAAAATATTAAAATTAATCACTCTTTTTACGGGCTTAGTTTCATTGATTGTATTATTCTTTTACAATAACGCAACACCTAAAATAATTCAAGAAACAAAAAAAGATACAATTATAAACACCATAGACAAAAAAGACACAATACGTTTTTCAAATGAAGTGAAAACTTCGGAAAAAAAGAAGGTGGAATTTGAAGAAAATAGGACTTTGTTAAATATAAATACGGTTGAGAAAAAAGACTCAACAGCAAATGCTGAAACACCAAAAATAGTGGTAATTAAAAAACAAATTGTTAAAAAAGACACGGTTTATGTGGAAAAAGAATAATTGTTTTTTCTGGTTTTTACTTCTTTTTCAACTTGGCTTTTCTCAAGAAAAAAAGGTTGACACAGTATATGTTTATGAAGAAGTAATCATTAGAGATACTGTTTTTATTGAAAAACCTTTAGCTAAAATAAAAGTTGATAAAGTAATCCTAAACAAAGAAATAAAAGGAAGCAAACCAAGCATTACCCTAATTCAAAATAAACAAAAAACAATTGTTTCTGCAGACACTTTAATAATCAAACGATTCAAAAATAATATTTTCTATAATTTAGATTGTAGTTTAAAACTTAACGGTGGTTTAACTTCTGCTAGCTTATTAAAAGAATTTGAAATAAAAAACCAACCTTTTTTAAGTTTTGGATTGTTAGTAAACAAGAAATTATTTAATTCTAATTTTTCTATTGGTACTGGAATTGAAACTTCTTTTTTATTAGATATTGGAACACATAGTAAAGCTAATTTTGAATCGGATTTATCGGGTTATTATTTCACAAATGATGGCAGCCCAAAATTGTTTGAAAGTATAAATACAAGAGGGTTTCAATTTCAAGTTCCACTTCAATTTTTTTGGAAAATAAATAAGTTTACACCTACAGTTGGTGTTTTTAGTATATTCAGCAAATATCAAGCAAAATTTATGGGTTCTAGTGGAAATTTGCCGCTACAATTTGATGAAACGCAAACATTTAACGCTACTGCTATTTATGTTGGCTATTTGGCTCAATTAGAATATTCTTTACATAAAAATTGGTCTGTTGGAGTAAATTATTCATTTGCTTCAGCTAAAAATTTAGTTTTTCGTCGTGACGATGAATCTTTTGCAATATCTAAAAAACAGACGCAAACCACATTTGGAATTGGTTTGCGTTATACTTTTTTAGATTAAAATACCATCGTCAACTGAATTCGTTTTCTCGCTTCATCCACCTCAACTACTTTAACGTGCACGTGTTGGTGCATTTTTACGACTTCGTTTACATCGGCAACATAGCCTTCTTTCAGTTGGGAAATATGAACCAAGCCGCTTTCCTTAATTCCTACATCGACAAAACAACCAAATGCGGTGATGTTGTTTACAATTCCTGGCAATAACATGCCCACTCTTAAATCTTTTATGGTTTTAACATTGGGGTCAAATTCAAAAACTTTAGCCACCTTTCTTGGGTCCAAACCTGGTTTTTCCAACTCTTTAATAATATCTTTTAATGTCAATATTCCTATTTCGGGCGTACTGTAATTTTCAGGTTGGATTTGGGCTATTTGTTCTTTGTTGGCAATTAATTCGGTCGTTTTAATACCTAAATCTTTAGCCATTTTTTCTACGATTGCATACGCTTCTGGATGTACTGCCGAATTATCTAACGGATTTTTACCGTCTTTAATACGAATAAACGCTGCGACTTGTTGGTACGCTTTTTCACCCAATCGCGGCACTTTTTTCAGTTGTTTTCGCTCTTCAAAGGGTCCGTTTTCGGAACGATACGCTACAATATTTTCGGCCATTTTTTCACCTATTCCAGACACATAACTTAACAACGATTTACTGGCGGTATTGATGTTTATGCCCACCGAGTTTACACAGCTCATTACCGTAATATCGAGTGCTTGTTGCAACTTGGTTTGATCTACATCGTGTTGGTATTGTCCCACACCTATAGATTTTGGGTCAATTTTTACCAATTCGGCTAAGGGGTCGGAAAGGCGGCGTCCAATAGATACAGAGCCTCGAACCGTTACATCATAATTTGAAAATTCTTCTCGTGCAATTTTACTTGCGGAATATACAGAAGCTCCGGCCTCAGAAACTACGAAAACCTGAACAGGCCTATCAAAAGCGATTTTCTTAATAAAAAATTCGGTTTCGCGCGAAGCGGTTCCGTTTCCAATAGAAATGGCTTCAATGTTGTACGCGTTTACCATTGAACGAATTTTTTTCAACGCCATGGTCGTGTCGTTTTGTGGCGCGTGCGGATAAATGGTTTCGTTGTGTAATAAATCGCCTTTTTCATCCAAACAAACCACTTTACAACCCGTTCGATACCCTGGATCGATGGCTAAAATTCGTTTTTCACCTAAAGGGGGCGCCAACAACAACTGACGTAAATTTTCGGAAAACACATCAATCGCTTTGCTGTCGGCTTTCGCTTTGGCTTCTTGCAAAGTTTCGTTTGAAATAGCCGGTTCTAACAAGCGTTTATAACTGTCTTTTATGGCCAATTCTAGATGTGCTGTGGCTTCTGATTGTTTGTTTTTTATGGTGTTTTCAATCATGAAATCGATCGCTTCTTCTTTTTCAACCGCTACATTTAATTTCACGAAACCTTCCGCCTCGGCACGCAACATCGCTAATAATCGGTGGGAAGGTGCTTTTGAAAGGGGTTCTTCCCAATCAAAATATTGCTTGAATTTTTGAGCGGCTTCGGCGTCTTTTTTTGCTTTTACAACCTTTGTGGATACAACAGCTTTTCGTTGGAACAAGCGGCGTAAATTTTTACGAATATATAGGTTTTCATTTATCCATTCGGCAATGATGTCGCGAGCACCTTGTAACGCTTCGTCTTCGTTTTTAACGTTTGCATTCAAATAGTTCGATGCCAAAAACTCAAGATCATCATTTTTTTGAGACATTATTATTTTTGCTAAAGGCTCTAATCCGTTTTCACGAGCTACATCAGCTTTGGTTTTTTTCTTCTTCTTATACGGCAAATACAAATCTTCCAATTCTTGTAAATCAAAACTATTTTCAATTTTGGATTTCAATTCGGGCGTAAGGGCGTTTTGCTCTTCAATCGCTTTTAAAATACTTTCTTTTCGCTTGACGATTTCCTCAAATTGCTTGTTTAATTTTGAAATTGCTTCGATTTGAACCTCATCTAAATTGCCGGTTTGGTCTTTTCGATACCGCGAAATAAACGGAATCGTACAGTCTTCTGAAAGTAATTGAATCGTGGCTTCAATGCTTTTTACAGCAATATTGGTTTGGTTTTGTATGAATTGGATGTGATTCATGATGGAATTAATTTGGCCACTAAAATACTATCTTTGAATAAAAATATGTGTCTATGGAACCAATATTGTTGTTTTTATTGCTAATAAATTTATTCACGCTAATTATTTGGGGTTACGACAAACAAATGGCTAAAAAAAACAGCCAGCGAATTTCGGAAAAGCGCTTGTTGTTGCTTGTTTTTTTCGGTGGTTTTTTAGGCGGTATTTTAGGAATAGTGCTTTTTAGACACAAAATAGCCAAACGAACTTTTCTATTAAAATTTACTGGAGTCGCTGTTCTTCAGTTGGTCCTTTTACGTTTTGTTCTAAGAATATTGTGGGAATAATTTTAGTCCTGTACAATAAAATCTTTTGGATCTTCTTTTTTAAATTCGGGTTGAATGGTAATGTGGTTGATGCCAAAATTTTGGTACAAGACCAATTCTATACGGTGCAATACCTCGTCAAATTGTGTCAAAGAAAAATCTTCCGGGCAATCCAAATGGGCTTCTAGGTGAATTTCTTCTTCGTTTAAATGCCACACGTGTATGTGGTGTAACTTTCCGGCACCGGATACTTTATGCACTTCTCTAACAATTTCTTTAATATCAATATGTTCTGGTGTAAACAGCATTAACATTTTAGTTGCCTTACTGATCAAATCAAAACCCACAACAATTAAGTAGATAGCAATTAAAATCGTCATCACACTATCAACCCAATACCAGCCATAAAATTTCATCAACAATCCACCAACCAATACCGCAATGGAAGCCATCATATCGGTAAGTAAATGCAAATAAGCTGATTTCATATTTAAATTATGATCGGCATCTTTTTTTAATAAAATAACCGACAAACCATTGACTACAATTCCAAGCGTAGCCAACCAAATTACTAAATCTGATTTGATATCATGGGGATGTATAAAACGTTCAATGGCACCATATATTAAAATAAAAGCAACAATAATTAAAGTGGCTGCATTTACAAAAGCTGCAATTAATTCAGCTCGTTTTAATCCGAAGGTTTGATCAATGGAAGCTTTTCTTCTGGATAATTTATTGGCTACTAAACTAAATACCAAAGAAAGCACATCTGAAAAATTATGGAGTGCATCTGAAATTAAGGCCAAACTACCCGAAAGGATCCCACCCACAATTTGTGCTATTGTAATAAGTAAATTCAATAAAATAGAATAAACTAAATTTTTAGCTTTTACTTCGTGCTTTTCTATAGGAATAGGATCGTGGATCATGAATTGTTTTATTTACAAGCGATTTTATGCACACGATTAGCGTGTCTTCCGCCTTCAAAAGGAGTGGTTAAAAAAGTCTCAACCATTTCAACTGCTTGTTGGATGGAAGTATATCGAGCTGGAATACTTATAATATTTGCGTCGTTATGTTGGCGCGCTAATGATGCGATTTCTTTTGTCCAACATAATGCCGCGCGGATATCTTGGTGCTTGTTTACCGTCATGGCAATACCATTCCCAGATCCACAAATAACAATTCCAAAATCTGCTTTTTTACTTTCTACGTCATACGCTACAGCGTGACCAAAATCGGGATAATCCACACTATCAGAAGTGTCTGTTCCATGGTTGTAAACCATATGGCCTTTTTCTTCTAAATAGTGAACAATTGCTTTTTTATAATCTGGACCAGCGTGGTCGTTTCCAATAGCTATTTTCATACTGTTTGTGTTGTTTGTTTTTACAAAATTACTAAAGTTAGTAGTAGTTCTTACGTGGGTTGTTTATTTTTTGATGTTTTTATAAGTAAAGTGTTAGTTTTCAAAGAATTATACAACAAAATTAAGTAAATCATAAGGATTGTTAATTACATTTTGTAATTCATTGATAATCAGTTAACCTTAATTTAACACCAACTGTTAACAACTTTGGATAGAAAATAAGAACTTTTTTTAGGTTGTATTAAAATAATTTGTAATCCAAAATAGAAATTATAAAAACAAGATTAGTTGTTCTTTTTTATAGGAAAATTATCAACAGAAATCATTAGGTTATCAACAGAAATAACAAGTAAAAGTTATTTACAAAAAGAGTATAAATACCATTATAAACAGTTGTTGATAATACGGTTTGGTTTTTATTTTTTTTCTTAAAATTCAGCTTGTTAGCTATTTTAATTTCTGTTAATTAAATTGTATAAGTAGTTATAACTTTAAAAGACACCTCCTGTAAAAAAACTTATGCTAACTATTAACACACTATAATCATCATCATAAATTTAAATTTAATTAAAAATATTTTTTGTTGTTTTTAATAAATGTTGAAAACTTCAATAGATTCAAATTTGTTATTTTTTGGTTAATTCTGTTTTCTGTTTTCTAATTTATAATTTCTTCTTCGTAACTTTCAACAATTATTAGAAAAGATACAATGAGTAAGAAACCAAAAAAATTAGGAAATAAACCAAAAGATTTTACCGTACAACTTTATAAAATACTCTCCAAAGAACCCTCTAAATCCTATAACTACAAACAAATTGCTGCTATATTAGAACTTTCGGATACCAAGAGCAGAAATGAAATTATAAGGGATTTAAAAATACTAAAAGCGCAAGATAAAATTCATGAAACCGAGATAGGAAAATACCAAATAATTTCTAAAGCAGAATATTATGAAGGAATTATTGACATGACTTCTCGAAAAAACGGTTATTTTGTTTGTGATGATTTAGAAGATGATGTTTTTGTTCCGTTTATCAATTTAAACCATGCTTTAGATGGCGATAAAGTGAAAGCTTATATTTACAATAGAAGAAGTTCTCGTAAACCAGAAGCAGAAGTTTTAGAAATTTTAGAAAGAAAGAAAACAGAATTTGTTGGTGTAATTGATATTCAAAAAAACTTTGCTTTTGTTACGACTGCCAACGCTAAAATGTACACAGATATTTTTATTCCTAAAAATAAAATTAATGAAGCAGAACATGGAGATGTTGTTTTAGTACATCTAGAAGATTGGCCTAAAAAAGCTGATTCTCCTTTCGGTTCTGTACTAAAAGTATTAGGAAAACCAGGTGAACACAATACCGAAATTCACGCCATTTTAGCTGAATATGGATTACCCTATGATTTTCCAATTGAAGTAGAAGCGTATGCGAATAAAATAGATACTTCAATTACGGAAGAAGAAATAAAAAAACGTCGCGATATGCGAGATGTTTTAACCTTTACCATCGATCCTAAAGATGCAAAAGATTTTGATGATGCCTTATCGTTTCAAGTATTGGATAATGGAAATTTTGAAATAGGCGTTCATATTGCCGATGTTTCGCATTATTTACAAGAAGGAACAATTTTAGATGAAGAAGCATATAACAGAGCTACTTCAGTGTATTTAGTGGATCGAGTGGTTCCTATGTTACCCGAAGTTTTATCCAATTTTGCTTGTTCTTTACGACCACACGAAGAAAAATATACCTTTTCAGCTGTTTTTCAATTAAACAATAAAGCAGAAGTAGTGGATTCGTGGTTTGGAAGAACTGTTATTTATTCCGATCAACGTTTTGCTTACGAAGAAGCTCAGAGTATTATTGAAACAAAAAGTGATGTTATTCCAGCCGAAATTTCATTAACCGGAAAAGAATATATCGTTCCAAAACCAATAGTGGAAGCTACTCTTAAAATGGATGAATTAGCTAAAATTCTGCGAAGAAAAAGAATGGCAGCTGGAGCAATTTCATTTGATAAAGTAGAAGTAAAATTCAATTTGAATGAAAACGCAGAACCTATTGGAGTATACTTCAAACAAAGTGCAGCTGCCAATCATTTGATTGAAGAATTCATGTTGTTAGCCAATAGAAAAGTAGCAGAATTCATTGGAAAGCAAAAGAAAACATTCATTTACAGAATCCACGACGAACCGAATGAAGATAAATTAATCAACCTTCAAACTGTGATCGCTAAGTTTGGATATTCAATTAATTTCCGTTCTAAAAAAGACATTTCGAGTTCGTTGAATAACTTACTTTCTGAAGTACAAGGAAAAAAAGAGCAAAATTTAGTGGATACCCTTACTATTAGAAGTATGAGCAAAGCGGCGTATTCTACTGAAAATATTGGTCACTATGGATTAGCATTTGATTATTACAGTCATTTTACCTCACCAATTCGTCGTTATCCCGATGTTATGGCACACCGTTTGTTACAACACTACATCGATGGTGGAAAAAGTGCCAATGAAGAGGATTATGAAGTAAAATGTGAGCATTCCTCACAAATGGAAGCTTTAGCCGCTCAAGCCGAACGTGATTCTGTGAAATACATGCAAGTAAAATACATGCAAGACCATAAAGATCAAGAGTTTTTAGGGGTTATTTCTGGTGTAACCGAATGGGGAATTTATGTAGAAATCATCGAAAATAAATGCGAAGGCATGTGTAGAATTCGTGAAATTAGAGATGATTATTATACCTTTGACGACAAACAATATGCTTTGGTAGGTGAAGTGTCTAAAAACATTTTACAATTAGGAGACGAAGTATTTGTTACAGTAAAAAACGCCGACTTAGTGAAGAAACAATTGGATTTTCATTATGTAAGAAAAAGTGAATAATTTTAATAAAAAGTAATTTATAATGATTTATCCTGCAAGGTTTTAAAATCGTTGTAGGTATTAAAAATAAATATCATGAAAAAAACATTTTTAACCTTTATAACCAGTTCCATCTTTTCATTTGGAATAGCTCAAACTGAAAAACAAGTTGGTGATTTTACAAAAGTCACTGCTTTTGATAAAATTGATGTTAACCTCGTTGCAGCCTCAGAAAATAAAGTGGTCTTAACAGGTGTTAATTCAAAAGAAGTAGAATTAGTCAATAAAAATGGGGAATTAAAAATCAGAATGCCTTTAATTAAAATATTATCAGGTTATTCGGTTTCTGCTACTGTTTATTATAAAAAAATTGAAGCAGTTGAAGCAAATGAAGGCAGTAGAATTACTTCAAAAGATACTATTTCTGCATTAAATTTTGATGTAATTTGTAAAGAAGGTTCTGAAATTAAACTTACTAATTTACAAGCCGATCGTTTACAAATAAGGGTTTCACAAGGAAGTGTTGTCACCGTTATTGGTACTGTAAAAAATCAAGATGTTTTATCGAATTCTGGAGGTAAATATGACGGTCAAGATTGTAAAAGCCAACAAACAGAAGTTACTGTAAATGCGGGTGGAATGGCATATGTGTATGCTACAGATTTGGTTAATGCAAAAACTAGAGCAGGTGGAGAAATTACCATTTACGGAAAACCCAAACAAATAATTGAAAAAAGTGTTGCGGGTGGCACTATTGAACAAGCCAAATAAAAGCTACCACTGTTCCGTTTTTAGTTGGAAGATTTTTTTGTAAATTCGTATTTTATTACACACACTGAATACTAATACCTGAAAACTGAACACTTGATTTTACAAGATATTTTAGCGGCTATTCCTTGGGGTTTTTTACTTGCCATTTCTATTGGGCCTGGTTTTTTCGTATTATTAGAAACCAGTATTACCAAAGGATTTAAAGCAGCTTTTACTTTAGATTGTGGTATTATTTTTAGTGATATTATTTTTATTTTAATTGCTTATTTTGCTTCCAATCAAATTTTAGCACAATTCAAAGACAATCCTAATTTGTACATTATTGGTGGATCAATCATGGCGGTGTATGGTGTAATTTCCTACATTCAATTGAAGAAAAAATTTGATATTGATGAAGATAAAGATATTGATGATATCCCCAACAACAATTACCTAGGCTTATTTTTTAAAGGCTTTTTCTTAAATGTAATTAATATTGGTATTTTAGGTTTTTGGATGATGGTTATCATTACACAAGGTCCCCGTTTACAAATGGTACCATCCCGAGTTTTCACCTTTTTTGTAGCTACTTTATTTTTTTATTTAGCTATTGATGTGGTTAAAATTATCTTAGCCAAACAATTAAAACACCGACTAACACCTGTAAATATCTACAAAATTAAAAGAGTGATTAGTTTTATTTTAATCATTTTTGGGGTGTTTTTTTTATTACAAGGCGTTTTTCCTGGTTTTAAAGAAAAAGTAGTGCACGAAATTGAAGTAACCCGTTAGTTTAAAAATAAAAAAAACCTCCTAATTTCTTAGAAGGTTTTGAGGCATCGTCCGGATTCGAACCGGAGTAGACGGTTTTGCAGACCGCTGCCTAGCCGCTCGGCCACGACGCCATTGTTTGAACGGACTGCAAATT
>JACCDH011134555.1_pt1 | contig 25490 bp, 25 predicted proteins | sample 7442481 | NCBI WGS metagenome assembly JACCDH01 (sample SAMN15323433, study PRJNA562643) | freshwater metagenome | isolation source: river surface water | place: USA:Blue River Watershed | collected 2017-08-15 | reverse complement strand
GAAATGTGTGATAGTTATCGTTTTCAATATGGATGTAATTTCATTTCAGCAATGCCTACTAATTTGTATGGCACGAATGACAATTACCATCCCGAAAATTCACATGTATTACCAGCATTGATTAGAAGAATAGTTTTAGCAAAAAAGAACAATGAACCCAATGTAACTATTTGGGGTACAGGAACACCTAGAAGAGAGTTTTTGCATGTAGATGATTTAGCAGATGCTTGCTATTTTTTATTACAAAACTATAATGAACAAGGTTTAGTGAATATTGGATGTGGAACAGATGTTTCCATTAAAGAACTAGCAGAGATGATTGTTGCCGAGGTTGGATATGAAGGAAATCTTGTATTTGATACAACTAAGCCAGATGGCACTCCGAGAAAGTTAATGGATACTAATAAAATAAAAACTATTGGCTGGAATCCAATTATAACTTTAACGGAAGGAATAAAAAAAACAATAGAGGAATTTAAAAAATATAAACAATGAATTTAAATCTTGATCTTAATGAAAAATCAGTTTTAATAACTGGCGGTACAGGCTCCTTAGGCAGAGCTTTAACTGAAACTATTTTATTTAAATGGCCAAATATAAAAAGGTTGGTGATATATTCGAGAGATGAGCAAAAGCAATTTCAAATGGCTCAAGAGTTTCCTGAAAAACAATATCCTGCGATAAGATATTTTATTGGAGATGTGAGAGATTTAGATAGATTAAAAAGGGCTTTTACCGGAGTTGATTATGTTATTCATGCTGCTGCTATGAAACATGTACATATTGCTGAGTATAATCCTGACGAATGTATAAAAACAAATGTTGGTGGTGCGGAAAATGTTATAAAAGCATGTTTAGCAAGCTCAGTAACTAGAGTGGTTGCCCTATCAACTGATAAGGCATGTGCGCCAATTAATTTATATGGAGCTACAAAACTTACTTCAGATAAATTATTTATTGCTGCGAATAACATTAAAGGAAAACAAGATATTAAATTTTCAGTTGTTAGATATGGAAATGTAATGGGTTCTAACGGGTCGGTTATTCCTTTTTTTATGAATAAAAAGAAAGATAAAGTAATTCCAATTACAGACATGAGAATGACTCGATTTAATATTTCACTTCAAGGTGGTGTTGATATGGTATTACACGCACTAGAACATTCATGGGGAGGAGAACTTTTTGTACCAAAAATACCATCATACAAAATAATAGATGTTGCGAATGCTATCGCACCTGATTGTGAAAAAATTATTGTTGGCATAAGACCTGGAGAAAAAATTCATGAAGAAATGATAACTTATTCAGATTCTTTTTCAACATATGATTTAGGTAAATACTTTGTTGTATTACCTCAAGTTACTTCATGGAATATTGAGGATTTTATTACCAAATTTGGTGCAAAACTTGTACCAGAAGGTTTTCATTATTCATCAGATAATAATGAAGAATGGGAAACTGTAGATTCTTTACGATCTTTAATAAAAGAGCATTTGTATCCAAACTTTACTTTTTAATATGAATTCAATTCCATATGGTAAACAATTCATTTCAGATGATGATGTGAATGCAGTTATAACAGCACTAAAGAGTGAATTTCTTACTCAAGGTCCAACAATTTTAGAATTTGAGGAGAAATTTGCTTCATATGTAAATGCTAAATATGCAGTAGCCGTTTCTAATGGAACTGCGGCCTTACACTTATGTGCGATGGTATTGGATGTAAAACCAGGGGATAGAGTAATAACAACACCAATAACATTTGTTGCTTCAGCTAATTGCATAAAATATTGTGGTGGTGAAGTGACTTTTGTAGATATTGATCCAGAGACCTTTCTAATTGATATAGAATGTGTTAAAAAATTACTTAAGAATTCTCCAAAAGGCACTTATAAGGGAATTGTACCCGTTGATTTTGCAGGTAGATCTGTAAATATGGAAGCTTTTAGATCTTTAGCAGATGAACATGGACTTTGGATTATTGAAGATGCATGTCATGCTCCGGGAGGATATTTTATAGATTCAAAAAATTGCAATCAAAATTGTGGAAATGGGAAATTTGCAGATCTAAGCATTTTTTCATTTCATCCTGTTAAACACATTGCAACCGGGGAAGGGGGAATGATAACTACAAATGACAAGGTTTTATATGAAAAACTACTCAAGTATAGAACTCATGGAATTACTAGAGATGTAGCGAATTTTCAAAATTCAATACAACAAGCAGTTGGTGAAGATTCAATTAATGTTACTGAGTATCCGCTTTGGTATATGGAAATGCAGGTATTGGGCTATAACTATAGAATTACTGATCTACAAGCAGCATTGGGAATTTCTCAATTAAAACGTGCCGAAGAAGGAATTGAAAGGAGGAGGGCTATTGCTAAAAGATATTTTGAAGCATTTCAAAATCTAGGTTCAGTTTATAATCAATCAGGAGTTGTTGAGGGACATGCTTATCATCTCTACGTCATTCAATGTGAAAAGAGACTTGACTTATATAACTATTTACGACAAAAAAAAATATTTGCCCAGGTTCATTATTTTCCTAGTCATTTAATGCCATTTTATCAAAGTCTTGGATATAAAAAAGGCGATTTTCCAAACGCCGAAACTTATTATTCAAATTGCTTAAGCTTGCCAATGTATCCGACACTTACAGAAGAAGAACAAGAATACGTTATATCTGAAATTTTTAATTTTTTTGGTAAATAGATGATAGCTGAATATATAGAATCTGAACGCCTTGAATTTCACCCAATTTGTTTAGAACATTGTACTAGCGAGTATGTTAGTTGGCTGAATGATCCTATTATATATCAATACTTGGAAACGGGAGGTGGGTACACTTTACAAATGTTATCTGAATATTTAGATAATGTTATGAAAAAATCAATTTTATTTTGGGGAATTCATATTAAAAGTTCTCGAAAACACATAGGTAATATTAAAATTGATCCAATAAATAACAGACATGGATTTGGAGAATATGGAATATTACTAGGGGACAAACAAGAGTGGGGCAAAGGGTATGCCAAAGAAGCCTCAATAGCTATTATTGATTATTGTTTTGAAAAATATAACTTAAGAAAAATCAATTTAGGAGTTGTAGCAGAAAATCTCCCAGCAGTTCACCTCTATAAATCATTGGGATTTGAAATCGAAGGTATTTATAAAAATCATGGAATATATAATGGTAAATATATGGATATTTTAAGAATGGCAGTTTTTAATGAGAAATTAAAATATGATAAGTAAAATTATTTTAGGAACTGTCCAATTTGGTCTTAATTATGGAATAAATAATGCCGTTGGTAAAGTAAAAATTAATGAAGTCTTTGATATACTTGATGAAGCATTTAGAAGTGATATAAAAGTTTTAGACAGTGCTAAAGCATATGGCGATGCACATTCTGTAATTGGTTTATATCATAAGAATAGACCAAATAATAGGTTTCAAGTCATTACTAAATTACCTCATGACCTGAATTCCACTGATGTTGAAAATGAAATTATCGAATATTGTAAAGATTTAGGAGTTGAACAGTTAAATACTTTAATGTTTCATAGTTATGATTCTTATAAAAAAAATCAAATGATCTTAGAAACACTATATAATTTGAAATCTAATGGTTTTATTTTTAAAATTGGAGTTTCGGTTTATGACAATACTCAAGCTGAAAATGTAATTAAGGACAAAGGGATTGATTTAATTCAATTACCTTTTAATTTATTAGATAATAAATCTTTAAGGGGTGATATTTTAAAATATGCAAAAAATGAAGGGAAAGAAGTTCACACTAGATCAACTTTTTTGCAAGGGTTGTTTTTTATGAATAGACAATCAACTATAAAATATTTTACCTCCTTAAAAAATGAAATAAAGATGTTAGACAAAATAGCCACAGATTATAAAATACCCCTTCATAAATTATCATTAGCTTATTGTTTAAATCAGCCTGAAATTGATAAAGTATTAATTGGTGTAGATGGTTTAAATCATTTTAAAAGTAATATAGATATAGTTGATTTTCCGAATTTGGAACAAGCTTTCTTAGAAATTGACAAAATTAAAGTTGTAAACGAGAATTTATTGAATCCCTCAAAATGGAATTAAATACAATAATTGTTACTCAAGCAAGAATGGGAAGTACTAGGTTACCAGGAAAAATTATGCTTGAAATTGAAGGCAAAACACTTTTAGAGATTCATATTTCAAGATTAAAAAAATGTAAAGAAGCGGATGCAATTTTAATAGCTACAACAGTATCTAAAAAGGATGAAATAGTCGTAGAGATGGCAAATAAATTGGGAGTACTTTCTTTTAGAGGGAGTGAAAATGATGTACTAGATCGATTTTACCAAGCAACTAAGCCCTTTAATCCTGAATGGGTTGTTAGGGTAACATCAGACTGTCCTTTAATTGATCCAGAATTAGTAGATCAAGTTATATTGTACGCGAAAAATAATAATTTTGACTATTGTTCAAATGTCCTAGATGAAAAATTTCCTGATGGTCAGGATGTTGAAGTATTCAAATTTAATGCATTAGAAAATGCTTGGACAAATGCTGTTTTGAATTCAGAAAGGGAACATGTTACCCCCTTTTTAAGGAACAATGTTATTGGAAAAGGACTTTCTATTTTCAAAGCAAAGAATTTTGAATGTGATTTTGATTATTCAAAAATAAGAATGACAGTAGATGAAGAACTAGATTTTGAATTAGTTAAATATCTGGTTAAATCATTTGGAACTGATAAAGGTTGGAGAGAATATGTGAAATACATATTAGATAATAAGTTGGATTCAATTAATGGCGTTATTCTAAGAAATGAAGGCTATTTAAAATCTTTAAAAAACGATAAAAAGAATTAATATGGGACTTGGACAAGATCTTTATGTAAAAGCAAAAAAACTGATTCCGGGGGGGACAATGTTGTTGTCAAAAAGGCCGGAAATGTTTTTGCCAGATTTATGGCCTTCATATTTCACAAAAGCAAAAGGATGTAATGTTTGGGATTTAGACGGAAACAAATTTATAGATACTTCCATTATGGGTATTGGAACAAATATATTGGGATATGGAAATAGTGAAGTTGACGACGCTGTTTTTGAAGCAGTCAAGAATGGTAACATGTCCACTTTGAATTGTGCTGAAGAAGTTTATTTAGCAGAGCGATTAGTTGAAATACATCCCTGGGCAGATATGGTTAGATTAGCAAGGAGTGGAGGAGAAGCTAATGCAATAGCAATTAGAATTGCCCGAGCTGCATCTGGAAGAGATAAGGTAGCAGTTTGTGGATATCATGGTTGGCATGATTGGTATTTGTCTGCTAATCTTGGAAGTGATGAAAATTTAGCAGGTCATTTATTGCCAGGTTTAGATCCAAAAGGAGTTCCTAGTAATCTAAAGAATACAGTATTCCCTTTTAATTATAATAAAATTGAAGAGCTAGAAAATTTATTTGAAAAAAATCCAGATATTGGTATAATTAAAATGGAAGTGTCTAGGAATAAGGGGCCAGAGGATAATTTTTTACATAAAGTTAGAGCAATAGCCAACAAATATAATGCTGTGTTGATTTTTGACGAATGTACATCCGGATTTAGACAAACTTTTGGTGGTTTGCATAAGCTATATGGAGTTGAACCAGATATGGCAATGTTCGGTAAGGCTTTAGGTAATGGATATGCTATTACAGCTATAATTGGAAAAAGAAGTGTAATGGAGGCTGCTCAAAAAACGTTTATTAGTAGTACGTTTTGGACAGAAAGAATTGGTCCTAGCGCTGCTTTAAAAACATTAGATGTAATGGAAAGAGAAAAGACTTGGGAAACAATTACTGAAACTGGTACTAAGATTGGGGATTCATGGTTAAAACTTGCATCAGATAATAATCTAAAAATTAGTTTAAATGGAATACCAGCTTTAATTGGGTTTTCATTTGATAGTGATCAGCATTTAAAGTATAAAACTTTCATTACTCAAGAGATGCTAGAAAGAGGATATCTTGCCGCTACTAGTATTTATGTAAGTGTTGTTCACACAAAAGAAATACTAGATAAGTATTTTGAAAATCTAGGCGAAATTTTCAAAATAATTCAAGCTTGTGAAAATGGACAAAATAATATCGACTCACTATTAAAGGGTCAGGTTTGTCATGGTGGATTTAAAAGGCTCAATTAAATCAAATTAATAAATAATAATTATTATGGTAACTCTGAAAAGATGCACAAAATGCTTAACACCTGAAACACATGAAAGTATAACTTTTGATGAACAAGGAGTTTGTAGTGTTTGTAGACAAGTTGAGTTTAAAGATGGGAAAATAGATTGGGCTCAAAAAAAAATTGAGCTCACTGAATTAATTGAATCACATAGAGGCAAATACGATTATGATTGTATTGTGCCTTTTAGTGGCGGTAAAGACAGTACATGGACATTATACTACTTAATGAAGGAATATAAAATCAAACCGTTAGTTGTTCGATTTGACCACGGATTTTTACGTCCTAATTTGAATGAAAATACTATTAGTGTATTAAGGAATTTAGGGGCAGATTTCCATACTTTTACCCCAAACTGGAAGGTAGTTCAAAAGTTGATGTTGCAAAGTTTTCTAGAAAAGGGAGATTTTTGTTGGCATTGTCATACAGGTATTTTTTCTTACCCAATGTGGGTTGCACTAAAATATAATGTCCCCTTAATTTTTTGGGGAGAACCATCTGCAGAATATACTTCCTATTATAGCTACGATCAAGCAGAAGAAGTAGATGAAAAAAGATTCAACAGATTTGTGAATTTGGGTATTACCGCTGTTGATATGGCAATTCGTTTAGGTGGAAATGTTGATGAAAGAGATTTTAAACCTTATACTTATCCTCCTTTAAAAGATTTAAGAAAATTAAATTATAGATCAGTTTGTCTTGGTTCATATATTCCTTGGGATGTCAAAATGCAGTCAAAGGTGATAGCTGATGATTTAGGTTGGAAAGGTGATTTAGTTGAGAATGTACCAGAACAATACAATTATGAAAAGATAGAATGTCATATGCAGGGAGTTCGTGATTATATAAAATATATTAAACGTGGATATACAAGACCTACTCACTTGGCTTCAATTGATATTCGTCATGACAGATTAAGTAGGGAAGAGGGATTGGATATGATTTCTAAATATGAAGGCAAAAAGCCCCCAAGCCTAGAAATTTTTTTAGAAATGGTTGGTTTAACCGAGTCTGAATTTTTTGAAATTGCACAAAGCCACTCTGTTTCGCCATGGAAATTGAATATTTTTGAACAGGAGGCTGGTCAGAAACTCCCAGATTTTAACACTTGGACTAGAGAAGGGAAAATGAAAAGGGAAGAAGCTGAAGAACAATTAAATAGATGGAAAAAAGCTCAATAAAATGGTAGGTATTGTTGACTATGGTATGGGTAATTTAATGTCAGTGTACAATGCATTTGATTATTTAGGAACTAATGTGGTCATATGTAAAAAACCGGAAGACCTAGATTTAGTAGACAGAATTGTAATTCCTGGAGTAGGTGCTTTTAAGGATTGTATTGCAAAATTGCATTCAGAAAACTTTGTAAATGAACTTAATATACAAGTATTACAAAGAAAAAAACCTACACTTGGAATTTGTTTAGGAATGCAAGTCATGGCGAAATGCAGTCTAGAAGGTGGTAGGTACGAAGGTTTGGGATGGTTTGATGCTGAAGTTATTAAATTACATCCTAAACAAGATTTAGGGCTAAAGATTCCAAATATTGGATGGAATGAAATTTCCTATGATAAAACCATACCCTTGTTTTATAATTTGCCAGAAGTCCCTGATTTGTATTTGGTCCATTCTTTTTATATGGATTGTAAAGAACCTGAAAATATTGTAGCATCTTATGAATATGGTCATACTGTAACCGCAGCAGTTTTAAAAAATAATATTTTTGCAACACAATTCCATCCAGAAAAAAGTCAAGATTACGGCTTGTCAATTTTAGAAAATTTCATCAAATGGATGCCTAATGTCAAAACCTAGACTAATACCCAAACTCCAGTTAAAGAGAAGTGAAAATAATCCTCAAAAGATGGTACTTGTAATTACAAAACAATTTGGAGATTTTATTGAGATTGGAGATGCTGTTTCACAAGCTAAAATTTTTCAAGATCAAGGAGCAGACGAGTTGATTTTTGTAAATATTGATAGAGTTGAAAAAAATATCGATTTACTTTCAAAAGTAATAGCAAAAGTTTCAGAGGAAATTTTTATGCCAATTACAGTAGGTGGTGGGGTAAATGATGAAGATGATTTTAGACTTTTACTTTCCAATGGAGCGGACAAAATTTCCATAAATACAATTGCATTTAATAATCCTTCTATAATTACAAAAACATCAGAAAAATTTGGAGCTCAGTGTGTAGTTGTTGGAATAGATTACAAATTAGATATCGATGGTCATTACAAAGTATTTATAGATAATGGCAAAAAAAACACTGGTATTAATCCAGTAGATTGGGCAAAACAATGCGAAAAATTAGGTGCCGGAGAAATTTTACTAACCTCTATTGATAATGATGGGATGAGAAAAGGATTGAATAACGAAGTAACCAAAATGATTGTAGAATCTGTCTCTATTCCAGTAATAACTTCTGGGGGATGTGGTGTTGCTCAAGATTTTAGCGATGGATATTTGATTGGTAATGCAGCAGCGGTAAGTGCTGGCTCTTTTTTTGCACACCGTGATCAGAATTTTATGCAAACAAGATCTCAAATTAAAAATTCGGGTATTAACATTAGAATGCATTCGTGAAAATAATAATAAGAGCAGACGGTTGTTATAATATAGGGTTTGGACATATTTATAGAATGATATCATTGTGCCATATTTTAAGTAAGGATTTTGATATAATATTTATAAGTCATAATTCTCCAGATTTTCTTTCTAAAGAGTTGAAAGGGCTTAACATACCTCTTTTAAATGTAAGAGAAATAAATTACTCATTGCCTGATGAGAAAAATAGTGAAGATGAAGTTCCTTATGATATGGCCCAATTTGTAAAGGGAGATGAAATTGTTATATTGGATGGATATTGGTTTGGTGAAAAATTCCAAAAGGCAATTAAAAAATCTGGTTCCAAAGTTGTATTAATCGATGACTTACAGACCGGGAAAATATATGCAGATTTAGTAATCAACACTCTTCCATCTGCCAAATCAGACGAGTTTGATGTTCAACCTTACACTCAATTAGCACTTGGGTTAAACTACATTTTTTTGCGCCCAGCTTTTTTAAATAATGCAAAAAAAAGCAATGAAATTGATGATGACTTATTAGAAATAAAATCAGTATTAATTTGTTTTGGGGGTTCAGATAGTAAGGGTAAAACAATATCAGTATTAAAGGAGGTAATAAAATATAGTCAATTTAATAAAATTTATGTTGTAATTGGACATTCTTTTCTTTATAAAGAAGAACTTAAAAAAATTGTTGATTCAAGAATAAATGTTGAAACTTCTATTAATGATAACCAATTTGTGGAATTACTAATGAAAATTGATTTGGCAATTGTACCTGCTAGTGGAGTTATGATTGAAACTTTATCAATGCGAAAAATTGTTATAGCTGGAATGTATGCAAAAAATCAAGAAAAACAGTTGAAAGATTATATTGATTTGAATTCCGTAATAAGTGCTGGATATTTTAGTAACGAAGAAATTAGTCGTGCAATACAAGAATCATTTCAAATAAAAAGAAAACCGGCAAAAATAATTGATGGTTTGTCTGGAGATAGATTATTTTCTTTAATTCAAAATTTATAAAATTGAATTTTAGACTCGCAAATGAAATTGATGCTAAATTATTGTTTGATTGGGCAAACGATAGTGATGTAAGAAATAATGCAATCAACACTCAATTAATTTCTTGGGAAGGGCATTTACAATGGTTCAAAAAACGATTAGATTCATCAATTTCAAAAATATTCATTTTTCAAATTAATCAACAACCGATCGGTCAGGTTAGATTTGAATTTGAGAATAATGCTTGGCAAATTGATTATTCGGTAGACAAATTACATAGAGGGAAAGGAATAGGGAAGTTAATGATAAAGGAAATTCTTGATTATTTTAAAACAAATGAATCTATTGTAGCGTATGTAAAAATAGATAATATTGCTTCGGCAAAAATCTTTGATTCTTTAGGTTTTACAAAAAATAAAATAGTTATTATAAATAAAATTAATTATCAAATATACGAGAAATGGAAAATATCAAGTTAGGAAAAGTTGAAATTGGTGAAAATTGTAAGCCATTTATAATTGCAGAAATGAGTGGAAATCATAACCAATCTTTACAGCGTGCATTAGATATTGTTAAGGCAGCTGCTGAAGCAGGTGCGCACGCATTAAAATTACAAACATATACTCCTGATACGATGACTGTAAAGGGGGCGTTAACTATTAATGATTCAAACTCGCTATGGAATGGAAAAGAATTATATGAATTATATAATGAGGCATTTACACCATGGGAATGGCATAAAAAAATATTTGATTATGCAAAGGAGCTTGGAATGATTGCCTTCAGTACTCCATTTGATGAAACCGCTGTAGATTTTTTGGAAGAATTAGGTGTAGAAATTTATAAAATTGCATCTTTTGAAAATACTGATTGGCCATTATTAAAAAAAGTAGCCCAAACTGGCAAACCTGTAATAATGTCAATTGGTGCAGCAAACTTATCAGATATAGATGAGGCAGTTAGAATTTTAAGAAACAATGGATGTAAAGAATTAGTTCTTTTAAAATGTACAAGTACTTATCCATCTACACCTGAGAATACAAATATTTTAACAATTCCACATATGAAAAAATTATTCAATTGCCATGTTGGCTTGTCTGATCATACTTTGGGGATTGGCGTAGCAATTGGCGCAGTAGCACTAGGAGCTTGTGTAGTTGAAAAACATTTTACACTAAGAAGAGAAGATGGTGGTGTTGATAGCGTTTTTTCTATTGAGCCAGAGGAATTGAGAAATCTTGTTATTGAAAGTGAAAAAGCTTTTCTTTCACTTGGAAGTGTATACTACGGTGTGCTTAAGGCTGAAGAGAAAAATTTAACATTTAAAAGATCTATTTATTGTGTTCAGGATATTAATAAAGGAGATTTGTTCTCTAAATCTAATGTAAAGGTATTAAGACCCGGGAATGGTCTTCTACCTAAATATTATGAAATTGTGTTAGGTAAAATTGCTAGTCAAAATATTAAAGCCGGAACTCCAATAAGCTGGGATTACATATGAAATCATATATATTATTAACAGAAAAAAAATGGCATGATTCACTTTTCAAAAAGTTATCTAATTCGAAAAATTTCAATTGGATTAGAATTTCAAATAAAAGTGATTTTATTTTAGAAAAAATAGATTCTATCAATCCTGAAATAATCTTTGTACCTCACTGGTCATATATAATACCAGAAGAAATTTTTGAAAAATACACCTGCATAGTTTTTCATATGACAGATCTCCCATTTGGCCGTGGTGGTAGTCCTTTGCAAAACCTAATTTGTCGAGGATTAGAGGAAACTAAAATTTCGGCAATAAAAGTGGTTAAAGATATAGATGCAGGAGATGTGTATTTGAAAAGAACACTTAGTTTGAATGGCACAGCTCGGGAAATATTTCTAAGATCAGTTCCAATTATTGAACATATGATTTTGGAAATTATAAATAACAAAATTGTTCCCGAAAGTCAAAAGGGTGACATATTTTTATTTAAAAGACGAAAAAAAGAAGATGGCAATCTTTTGAATTTAGAAACAATTAAAGAAATATACGATTACATAAGAATGCTCGATTGCGAGGATTACCCTAATGCATATCTAGAAATTGAACACTTTCGTATAGAATTTTCAAGAGCATCAATTAAAGACGAAAAAACAATTTATGCAGATGTTAGAATCATTAAGAAATAAAAAAATTATGATTGTTGTAGCTCATCCGGATGATGAATTACTTGGATTAGGAGCAACAATGAATCGATTAATATTAGATTATCAAGTTAATGTACATGTGGTAATATTGGGTGAAGGAATCACGTCTAGGTCTGAAAAAAGAGATCCATTACATTGGCAAAAAGAACTGACAAAACACAGAGAAAATATCCAAAAAGCTAAAGATATGATTGGATACCACACTGTAAGTATTTTTGATTTTCCAGATAATCGTTTTGATACTGTTGCGCTTCTTGATATAATCAAAGTTATTGAAAATGAAAAAAAACTACATAAACCAGATGTAGTGTTTACACATCACGGTGGTGATGTGAATATAGATCACCAGCGTACATTTAATGCTGTTATGACTGCTTGTCGTCCTATGGAAACGGAATGCGTACATACAATTATTACTTTTGAAACTGCATCTGGTACCGAATGGCGTTCATCAACTGACCCCTATCATTTTATACCCAATCTGTTTATCGAAATTTCTCAAGAGAACTTGGATGCCAAAATTTCAGGTATGGAATGTTATGAATACGAAAAACGAACCTATCCTCATCCAAGATCACCCGAAGCTTTGAAGATTCAAGCGCAACGCTGGGGTGTAGTTGTTGGTTGTTATCTAGCTGAGGCATTTTGCATTGTAAGAAATATCCAAAAATCTATCTAATTCTTAATCCCTAAAAGTAATTATGAATAAATTTAAAATAATTATCTATAAGATTATTTTCCGCTATGGATTTAATATCTTCAAAATAACCGGTAAAACACCTGAAAAATCTTATCAAGCACTCGTTAACCTTTACTGCCTTACTGGTGGCCAATTCAATGAGACACTTCATGAGAAAGTGAAATTACCTAAAAAAAACTTCGGCACTGAGTTTAAAGGTTTTCTAGGTCATTTTACTAAATCTGATTTTGAAATAGTCGATCAGACTTTACGTGACGATGGATATTTTTGTTTCCAAAAGCTTCTAAGCAAAGAAACCATAGAGAAGCTTCAAAAATTTGCAATGGTAACCCCTACTAAAGTACGTGGTTACAATGAACCTGTTCTTTTCGATCCAGACAAACTTGTTTCTGAAATTTATCGCTTCGATATACAGGACCTTGTTAATAATCCAGACATACAAGAATTAATAATGGACCCAGTATTGATTAATATCGCAAGAAAATATCTTGATTGCGAACCTATTTTTGATTTTGCTGCAATGTGGTGGAGTGCAGGCTTTAAAAAAGAAGCATCTTCTGATGCCGCTCAATTATATCACTTTGATATGGATAGGATTAAATGGTTGAAAATATTCATATATTTAAACGATGTCGATGATTACAATGGGCCACATTGTTACGTTAGCGGAACGCATAAGGTTGGTGTGAAACCAGCAAATATACTTTCGCGCGGCTATGTGCGCGTTAGTGATGAAGAGTTGAAAAAATGTTATCCTGAAGACAGCTTCAAAGTATTGCCAGGTATAGCTGGTTCTGTATTTGCTGGTGATACCATGTGTTGGCACAAAGGAAAGCCACTTGAAATTGGGAAAAATAGGTTAATGCTTGAGTTTGAATATAGCTCATTTTCATTTGGTGCAAATTTGCCTACTATGGTTGTGAAGAATGCTTCTGATAAGTTCAGGGAGTTTTGTAGCAATTATCCTGTTTATACTTCAAATATAGAGCTTCAGTAATAAAATAGTGCATGTAAATAAAACATCTTTGAATCTATAAACAAATAGAAATATGAGTGATAATAGTGAAATAAAGTTATTTGGAAAAATCAAGTTCATCTTAAGGGGTTTTAAAAAGGATGTTTTATTTATTTTATTCTTACTCCTTGTTGGTATGTTCTTTGAGATGGCAAGTATTGGGATCATAATACCAGCACTAGGTTTTTTATTAAGCCCAAACATTGAATCAGAATTTCCCTCTTTGATTATTTTTTTTAAAAATTTCGGATTCAATACTCAAAAAGAAATTGTAATACTGGCAATGGGAATTTTAGTTTTTGTATTTCTCATCAAGACTATTTTCATGATATATTTAAGCTGGAAACAATCCAACTTTTCAGCCCAGCTCTCTTCAAGAACTTCCAGCAAATTGTATTCGGTATATTTAAGCCAGCCTTATAGCTTTCATCTACTAAGAAATTCAACCGAGCTTACTAGAAATATAATCGGTGAGGTACATGAATTTTCTGAAATGTTAAAATCAGTTTTTGTATTAACCATCGAGTTAACAGCAATGTTAGGAATCACGCTGATTCTCATTTTAAAAGAGCCACTAGGTACCTTTCTTATTTTCTTAGTATTAGGTGTTTCTACTTTTTTACTGCAACGCATCACCAAAAAGAAATTATTGAGCTGGGGACAACAAAGGCAGTTTCATGATGGGCAGATGAAACAAAAACTCACTCATGGCCTATTGGGAATAAAGTATATCAAATTACGCGGCCTAGAAAAAATATTTTTGGATGAGTTCAATTATCATAATTTTAAAAAAGTTGATGTTGTCTCAAAACAATATGCACTTACTTTTTTTCCCAGACTGTATCTGGAATTTATTGCAGTTGTTGGACTTGTAGGATTCATTATATTTGAAATTTATCTAAATGTTCCTTTAAATACATTAATACCTACTATTGCTATCTTTATTGCTGGCGCCTTCAGAATGATACCTTCTGCGAACAGAATCATTGGAAGCATGCAATATATAAGATATAGTGTACCTGTCATTAATGTTATATTTGACGAAATGGTTTTTACAGAGAATCAGCTAAATAATTCTACTTGCATCTTGTCTCAAAAAACTATTAATGATGATAGTAAAATATTTAAGAATACTCTTGAATTAAAAAATATAGATTATAATTATCCAGGAACAATAAATAAAGTACTTTTCGATATCAATTTAACCCTTTACAAAGGCGAAACTGTTGGTTTTATGGGAACTTCGGGTTCGGGAAAAAGTACACTTATTGATATCATCCTTGGCCTTCTTACTCCTACGGAAGGAAAAATTGAATTAGATGGCAAACCCATTAAACATTATATGTATCAGTGGCAAAATCGGGTAGGTTACGTTCCACAAACTATTTTTCTTACTGATGATACAATACGAAATAACATTGCATTTGGCGTAGCAAAAGAGAACATAGATGATGCTGCCATATTGGAAGCGCTAAAGTCTGCACAATTGGAAAATTTTATAAATACCTTACCTGAAGGTTTAGACACAGTTGTTGGAGAACAAGGAGTACGTTTATCTGGTGGTCAACGACAACGTATTGGATTGGCTAGAGCTTTGTATCATGACCCCGAAGTAATGTTATTTGACGAAGCCACAAGTGCACTTGATTCTCAAACGGAGCAATTTGTCATGGAAACTGTGATGGAATTACGAAACAAGAAAACAATCGTGCTAGTTGCGCATAGACTTTCGACACTCAAGAATTGCGACAGGATATATCGTATAGAAAAAGGTAGGATTATCGAGGAGGGAACTCCAAATGAAGTGTTAGTATAGTTGCTTAACAAATTTGTGATTCAAACAATTACGGAATAATTAGAAATAAAATGAAGATTTTAGTATTTGCTCCACATGCTCAAATATGGAAACATGCTTTCCCGGAAGCTGTTCTGGTTGAATCTTTGATGAAGAATGGGCATGAAATTATTTATGTAAAATGTTCGGGAACCTTTAATAAACATTGTATTCCGATGATATCAAGTCATATCCCTCATAATGCATCAATCGAAATTAAAAACAAAATTTGCATTGAGTGTAAGGCTAACGCATCACTTATTATTAATTCATTCAAATTCCCAAGCCTTGAATTAGACAGTTTTATAGACGAAGATGATAAAAATAATATAGAAAAAATTATAAAAAAAACAACCCGTGAAAATTTCTCCAAATTAGAATTTGATAATCTAAAAATTGGTGAGATTGCCTTGTATCAGGTGTTATTGCGATATAAACAATCAAAGTCAAATGATTTTTCTGAGAATGCTTGGCAAGAGTACCTTAAACAATTGCATGTAACACTTATGGCTTTCTTGGCATTAAAGAAAATAATCCAGATCCATAATCCTGATAGGATAATACAATATTCAGGTCTTTATTCTGTAAACACTGTTTGCAGGAAGTTAGCTAAAGAAAATAATATTCCGAGCTATTTCCTACATGCTGGAATCAATCAAAGAGATCGATTAAGACATCTCATCTTTGCGAAAAGTCAAACTTTTGATTATATTAAGTCTTTATTTAATTCCTGGGAAGATAAATATAAATACATTCCCTGCCCTCCAGAAGTAATGAGTATGGTGACAGATAATTTTATAGACATCCTAAAATCAAAATCTTTTCTTTCATATTCCAAGTCCAAATCCGAATCATTTGATATTCGAAATAAATTCAATATACCGAATGGTAAGAGGATAATTGTTGCTATAATGTCTAGTTATGATGAACATCTAGCAGCAGATGCTGTCGGCGCATACATACATAATTTAAAACCTTTATTCAATAGCCAAATTGAGTGGATTAGAACATTAATCGAATTCTTCTCACAAAGACAAGATTTGTTTTTGATAATCCGTTTACATCCAAGAGAATTTCCGACTAAACGCGAAAAAAACTCTGCGGTTATGTCACAACATGCGAAGGAAGTTGAATTCGAATTTCGAAATTTACCAAATAATGTAGTTATCAATTGGCCGAGTGATTCAGTTTCATTTTATGACATAATAGAAGAAACTGAGGTTTTTTTGAACGCATTTTCAACATCGGCAAGAGAACTTACAATGTTGGGACTACCTGCACTGACCTATAATAACGAAGATGTTCTTGAGCCCGTAAGTATAAACTATAAAGGAAATAGTATTGAAGAATATTTGAAACAAATTGATATTTTATTGGAACAACGCTTTGATGTTGAAAGAATAAGAAAAGCTTATAGATGGCGCGCACTAGAGCAAGTATACAGTCATATTTCAATTGCTGAAAGCTTCAATGATAAAGATGATCTTTTAAGTTTTTCAGAAAAAGTTATAAAAAAATTACAAAGGACTATAAATAAAGTTTTCCCCCAAAGCATACAAAAAATTCATATTTTTCAACGAGCTAGGAAACTTCAAGCACAATCTACTATCGATGCTTTACTGACTTTAGACGCAGGAAATGCATCTAATGTTATTACAATTAATCAAGATTATTTAATAGATGAAAATCAAGAAATTGGTTTAATTAGAAAAGAAATTAAACGGCTTATGTCTTATTTATACACTAATGATAAAAATAAGACAATTAAGTCCGGGACATTGAGATCATATTTAGAAACTTTTGTGAGTGAAATTGATGGTAAATAATATCAAGAATAATAAATGATAAAAAGCAAAACAGAAGTTGCTCAACTAAATTTCTTTAGGGGATTTGCTGCATTATTTGTTCTTATTGGCCATACTGCTCATATTACCCAAACATCTTTAAAACCTATTCCAGGCCCTGGACATGCTGTTGACTTTTTTATGATGATGTCTGGTTTTTTAATGGCATTAAACTTTCATGAAAGAAGTAATTATGAACCTTGGGGAAATAAAAAAACAATAATAAAATTTTATTTAAGACGTTTTTTTAGAATTGCTCCAGTTTATTATTTCTTTTTTTTTATTGTGGTAATATTCTTGAATAAGATGAACGCAATTTCAACAATTCGGATTGATCATACAAATCCTTCAAATAATGGCAACTTTAGTATTAATTTTTATTTCGCAACAATTTTATTGCATATAACCTTTTTATTTGGACTATTTCCAGTTTTTGTGCAGGACAATATTTTGCCTGACTGGAGTATTGGATTAGAAATGCAATTCTATGCAATTTTCCCCTTTCTTATGCTTTTAATTAAAAAAATTGGCCGAATTTTTCCTGTTATTTTATGTACTATATTATACTTGTCATCAAGTTATTTATTCGGCAGTTATAATACACCTGGCATTTTATTACATTTTGGACAACCTTCTTTCATCCCATTAAAGATTAATATATTTCTTTTAGGAATATTTTTAGGTGAAGCAAAATACTATATAAATCAAAACGAAGAGTCAAAAGCATTTCAATTATTGTTTTTAACATTAATTCTCTCTTTCATTGGGAATGATCCTATTATTATGACCTTTTGTTTTTATTTTATCATTTGGATATTTTCAATGTTAAAGCTTTCACCAAAATTTCTTACTTCATTTTTTGATAATATAGAAAAAAAATTAGATAATAATTTTACAACATTTTTTGCAAATACTTCATTCTCGGTTTATCTGTTACATTTAATTGTTCTTTATTCTGTAAACGCCTATTTTGTTAATCATGACATTTATTCTAAAACAAATCCTATCTATAGATTCATTTTATTATTAGTAATTTGTTTACCCTTCATTTATTTTATTTCTTATTTTGTATATAAATTCATTGAATATCCTTTTATTAAGATAGGCAGAAAAATAATTGATTCCATTTATCAAATTAAAAACTAAAATAAAATTTGTATTGTGATTTATTATTCTCCGATAATTTTATTTATATATAAAAGACCCGAACATTTGAAAAAGACTTTGGAAAGCCTTTCTAAATGTAATGGTTATGAGAATCATAGTTTTTTTGTTTTTGGGGATGGACCCAAAGATAAATTTGAAGAAACTGCTGTGCAAAAAACTCGCAAAGTAGTAAATGAATTTTTAGGAAATAGAGCACAATATTTTTTTTCACCAGTAAATAAAGGATTAGCAAATTCAGTAATAGAGGGAATAAGCAAAATTCTTGAACAGTTTTCTAGTGTAATTGTTATTGAAGATGATCTAATTTTTCATCCGTTTTTTCTTACTTATATGAATATGTCTTTAAATAAATATCAATTCGATGAAAATGTATCAATGGTTTCAGGATATATGTATAATGTACCAGAATTTAAGGATTATCGAAATCAAATCTTTTTACCACTTATCTCAACGTGGGGATGGGGAACTTGGTCCCGAGCATGGAAAAATTTTGATAAAGACGCCAAAGGATACGAGATATTAATGAAAGATAAAGATGTAAGAAAGAGATTTGATTGCAATGGAAGTTACCCGTTTTCACAAATGCTTGAATTACAAATGAAGGGGAAAATTGATTCATGGGGTATAAGATGGTATTGGAGTATTTTCAAAAATAATGGGTTGAATTGTTTTCCTCCTACAACTCTTGTATTAAATAATGGATTCGATGCAACCGCTACACACGGTCGTGGTTTATTAACAAATTTCCAAAAAAATGTATTTTCAAAAGGAGATGATTACGAAGTCGACATTTCAGAACAATTAAAAATTAAACTTGACAATAATTTGTATCAACTTTTTTGTAATTCAATGTATAATTTAAATGGTGGAAAATTAGGCCAAGTTCGTGATCTTTTTAAAAAATATTTTTGGAATAAGATTAAAAAAAGAAGACATTAGACATTGAGTCATTGTTTATTAAATTTTAATTAAAAATCCACTTTAGTAGTTAGAAAGGTTTCAATAAATAAAACACATATGCAATTTTAAATGAGAATTTTTAAAAAATTAATTAAAATTTTTGAATCAAAGAAAATATTTAATTTATATGTATTTATAATATTGTTGCTTTTATTGTTTTTTGAAGGAGGTCGTTTTAATTTTATTTTTTTCTCTCTTCAATTCATTAGTGTTATTTTATGTTTGCTTTTTATTGCTGAAAGGCCTGGATTAAACCTAGCTACCTCTTTTTATGGATTTTCATTAATTGCCCTTTGCCTCCTACCAATTGCAGAATATAAAATGCAAATACGTTATTGGGGTGGGTCATATCTTAGCGATCTTGCATATATTAAAACATCTCTACTTGTACTACTTTCAATAGTTTCATTTAGATTAGGATATGAAGTTCGGATTAAGCAAGTTAATAAAATTAAAGCGTCAAAATTAAATCCATCTATATCTAGACTTCAAGATAAAATAACAATTAAAACTATTATTTTTCTAATAATACCATGTTTTTATATCCTTGCTTCCTATAATTTTGATATTATTGCACTTCAATTTAGAGGCATGGGTGAAGAGATTGAAACAGTTTTTATTTTCGAGTTATTTTTTATAAAACCACTAATTTTTAATATTTTTTTCTTTTACCTTTTAACTATTAAGTTTAATTCAAAAAATAAATGGATAAAGATTATTTTATTTTTTTTAGCACTTTTATTTTTTGTCAATCCCCTTAGCGTAGCTAGGTTCCTTTCTTTCTGTCTTTTTGTACCACTTTTATATTTAATGCGTGAGTATAAAATTAAAAACAACTATCTTTTTATAAATATTGTTTTTTTTGGGTTAGTCTTCATTTTTCCAATTCTCGATATTTTTCGTTGGTTTACATTAGCTGATAATTTTGATATAAGTAAAAATTTTAATCTAGATTATTATTTTTCAGGACATTTCGATGCTTTTCAAAATTTCGCCAGAGTTGTTGATTTAGACATACACACATATGGTAAACAAATTTTAGGAGCTGTATTTTTCTTTATTCCAAGATCACTTTGGGTTACTAAACCAGTTGGAAGCGGCTTCCTTTTAGCAAAACAAGCTGGACTTTATTTTGACAATATTTCAATGCCTTTAGTGTCGGAATTGTATCTTGATTTTTCTTATTTTGGGGTATTTATTGGAATTTTATTACTTGGATTAATCTATAGACAAATTGATGACAAAATTGATGTAATAAAAAATATGAATAGTTTGAGTGTAATAATTAAAATGATTGCATACACAGAGTTTTGTTGTCTGCAATTTTATTTACTTCGTGGAAATCTACTAGGAGCATTTGCCTTTTCATCAAGCATAATGCTATCTGTTTTTGTAGTTTACTTATATTATTTTATAACAAACAACTTATTTAAAAAAAAATTATATGGAATTGAGCCCTAAATTAAAACAATTATATGATAGTTATTATAACAACAATCAAAAAGAAACACTTAAGTTAAAGAGGGATTTGACTGCTCTACAATCTGTGAGAAATTTAAAAAGGATTTTACCAAACTCAAAATTTAAAAATCTTTTGGATATTGGTGCAGGAGATGGCAATACTTTAGAAGTTCTTTCTAATGAAAATATTGCCGATGAATTTGGTGCTATTGAAATTTCAACATCAGGTATAGAAGAGATTAAGAAAAAAAAGTTAAAGAACCTTAATAAAATTGAAATCTTTAATGGGTATGAAATTAATGAGCCCCCTCAAAAATATGAATTAGGTCTTGTATTACATGTTTTAGAACATGTTGAACATGAACGTTTGTTTATTAATGAAGTTACTCGTGTATGTAAAATTACTTATATCGAAGTTCCCCTAGAAAACACCTTTTTTGTAGGTAATGCAGTTAAATTAAGCCCACTTTACGGCCATATTAATTTTTATAATCCACAAACATTAAAAGCATTGATGATTAATCTTAATCTTGAAATTATTGGCTTTAATGTTTTTTCACATTCAAAAGAATACGAAATACTAATATCAGGAAAAGTAAAAGGTTTAATTCGTTTTGCAATTAAGAACATTGCACTAAAATTATTTCCGAAATTTGCACCATTCTTGTTTACATATACCGGTGGCATTGCAATTTCAAAGAAAATATCATAAGATGAAAATTTTAATCATTGGATCATGTGGTTTTATTGGTAGTTACTGCTTGAATCACCTTGAAGCAAAAGGGTATTCAATTTTTGGAGCAGACATAAATTATATTGATCCAAAATCCGGTTACTATATTTTAGATCAAAATAATCCAGATTTCCAAAAGATTTTTCAGGATCAATTATTCGACGTATGTATTAATGCCTCTGGCGCGGCTAGTGTTCCATTTTCCATTGAGAAACCTATGTTAGATTTTGAATTAAATACTGGAAACATTGTAAAAATTCTTGAGGCAATTCGGATTCATGCCCCTAATTGTTATTTTATTAATTTTTCTAGTGCAGCTATTTATGGCAACCCTGAGTATCTACCTGTTGTCGAGTCTATGAAGCCTTCTCCTATGTCCCCATATGGCTGGCATAAGTATTACGCTGAATTAATTTGCGAAGAATATGCTAGTTTTTTTGGGATTAAAAGTAGTAACTTAAGAATCTTTAGTGCATATGGTCCTCGCCTTAAAAAGCAATTTTTTTGGGATTTATATAACAAATTAAAAACTGATGAAGATTTAGTACTTTTAGGTACAGGTAATGAAAGTCGCGACTTTATATTTGTTGAAGATATTGCAAAGTGTGTTGAATTAATTATAGAAAATAGACAACACAACCCTCAAATTATTAATGTTGCATCAGGTATTGAGACTTCAATAAGAAGTGCAGCACAATTGTTTTGTGATTTAATAGGTGCGGGAAACAAAATAAATTTCATAGGAGAATCTAGAAAAGGTGATCCAATTAATTGGAAAGCTGACATAAGTATTATTCAATCAATAGGATTCAATCCAACGTTCACTCTAAAAGAAGGTTTAGAAGCATATATTTTATGGTTACGCAACGAAAAAAGATAGGAATACTTTTTATATCTGATGATATTGGAGTAATATATTATTTAATAAATGTAATAAGTACTCTTAATTTTCTCCCAGACTCCAAAAAACCTGAAATAGTTTTGTTTTTTAATGTTCAATGTGAAAAATTTATTTCTTTAATAAAGTATAGTAATATTAAAAAATTTAAGGTTGACATTACTCCACGTAATAGAATCAAATTATATATTAAATCGATTCTATTTCAAAGGAATTTCTTTTATCAAAGACTTATTGATTTATATAATGTAGATGCACTTTTTCCTTTCAATGATTTTCCAGTTCCAGTTATTGGTAATTCAATTGTTGCTTCTTGGATACCTGACTTTCAGCACAAGTTTTATCCTCATTTTTTTTCCTTTACAAATCTGTTACTTCGAGAAAGTCGCTTTAAATCAATTATCAAAAAAACTAAAATTTTAGTTTTATCTAGCAATGATGCACTAATGCACTGTAACAAATTTTATTCTAAGCCAGAAAATTTATCTGTAAAGGTTTTACAATTTATCTCAATGATTAAAGACTATCCATTAACTCCATTTCTTGAGGTAAAACAAAAGTATGGGCTTACCACTCCCTTTTTTCTGGTGTCAAATCAGTTTTATAAGCATAAAAATCATATTACTGTTTTAAAGGCCATTAAGATATTGAAAGATGAGGGTCTTCAATTTCAGGTAATTTTTTCAGGAAAAACAGAAGACTACAGAAATCAAAAATTCTATCCATCTCTTTTAGAGTATATTAAATCTAATGGACTTTCAACGCATTTAAAAATACTTGGTTTAATTCCAAGGGCTGACCAGCTGTCTATACTTGTAAATAGTATATCAATAATACAACCAAGTAAATTTGAGGGTTGGAGTACTATTATTGAAGATGCAAAAACATTACGTCAACAAATAATTTGTTCATCAATTCCTGTTCATAAAGAACAATTAGGCTTTAATGGGTTTTATTTTGATGAAGATTCATATGAACAGCTAGCAGATCATATGCGCAATTTTTTAAAAGAAAATATTGAAAAAAAGAATATACCTGATAATTATGAAGAAAGGGTAATTCAATTTGCTGAATCTTTTACTGAAATATTTAATTTAAAGTGAAGCTATCAATTATAACAGTTGTCTATAATAATAAGTTTACAATTAAAGATGCAATCTCATCTGTATTTGAACAAACTTATGAGGAAATTGAATATATTATAATTGATGGTGGTTCAAAAGACGGTACCAAAGAAATATTGGATGAGGAGCATCAAAAGTACACTATTTTAGTGTCAGAATCAGATAATGGTATTTATGATGCAATGAATAAAGGAATTACTTTGGCAACAGGAGATGTTATAGGGATTTTAAATTCAGATGATCTTTATGAAGATAAAAAAGTTCTGCAAGATGTAATGACCCACTTTAAACATGATCCTGATTTATCAATTTTATATGGTAATCTTGTTTACGTGAAACGAAATAATCCAAGTCAAGCAGTGAGAAATTGGATTTCAAGACCTTATTATAAAAATTTTTTTGAAAACGGAAATGTCCCTCCTCATCCTACATTATTTGTAAAACGAACAATTTATAAAGAATTAGGTTTATTTAATTTACAATATAAATTAGCAGCTGATTATGAGTTTATGTTGCGTGTCTTTAAAAAGAATGTTTATAAATCTATTTATATAAATAGATTAATAGTAAGAATGCGTTTAGGTGGAGCGACAAATAAGAGTTTTAAAAATATTTTGAACGGCAATAAAGAGATTATTAATGCTTGGAAAAACAATCAACTAGCCCCACCTATATTTTTGATGTTTATTCGTTTTTATAAAAGATTAATACAATTCCTTTAAACATGAAAGTATTAATAACTGGTTCAAATGGTTTTGTTGGAAGATATATATACAATGAGCTTTTGTCAAATAATGAAGTATTTACATTAAATAAAAATAATTCTAACTATAATTTAAATTTATCTTTAGATATATTTGAATTTGATACTTCATTTGATTTAATAATACATGCTGCCGGAAAAGCACATTTTACTCCCAAGTCAATCGAAGACAACTTAATTTTTTATGAAGTAAATGTACAAGGTACTAAAAAATTATTACAAGCTTTAACCTTAACTCTACCCAAAAGATTTGTCTTTATTAGTTCAGTAAGTGTTTATGGTTTAACTGAAGGTGAAAATATTGATGAAACATACCCTTTACAAGCAGAAGACCCATATGGTAAAAGTAAGATTGAAGCAGAAATGATCGTAAAAAAATGGTGTATTGAAAATAATGTAATTTGTACAATTCTAAGATTACCACTTGTGATAGGTGCAAATCCACCTGGAAATTTGGGAACTATGATACGAGGTATTAATAAAGGGTTTTACTTTAATATTGCAGGTGGAAAAGCAAAAAAAAGTATGGTGTTAGCGTCTGATATTGCAAAATTCATATTAAAAGCATCCGAAATTGGTGGTGTATTTAATTTAACAGATGGATATCATCCAACATTTAATGATTTAAGCAATAAGATTGCAATTCAATTAGGGAAATACTATGTACCAAATTTGCCAATGTTTTTAGCAAATATTTTAGCAAAAATTGGAGATGTAATAAATATTGAATCTTTTCCTATTAACTCTAATAGACTATTAAAAATAACTTCTACTTTAACTTTTGATGATTCAAAAGCGAGGAAAACATTTGGATGGAATCCTAGCTCTGTTTTGAAAGAATTTCGAATTACGAACAAAAATTTTAAAAAATAAAAGAATATGCCTTATTTATTTACTTCTGAGAGTGTTTCTGAAGGACATCCAGACAAAGTAGCGGATCAGATTTCTGACGCATTAATTGATAACTTTTTAGCTTTTGACCCTCAGTCAAAAG
>JACCDH011233420.1_pt1 | contig 25493 bp, 16 predicted proteins | sample 7442481 | NCBI WGS metagenome assembly JACCDH01 (sample SAMN15323433, study PRJNA562643) | freshwater metagenome | isolation source: river surface water | place: USA:Blue River Watershed | collected 2017-08-15 | reverse complement strand
TGCCGTTGGTGGTGCCGGCGACCTTGAAGTCCATGTCGCCGAGGTGGTCCTCGTCACCCAGGATGTCGGTAAGCACCGCAAAGCGGTTGCCTTCCTTGATCAGGCCCATGGCGATGCCGGCCACGTGGGCCTTCATCGGCACGCCCGCGTCCATCATGGCCAGGCAGCCGCCGCAGACGGAAGCCATCGACGAGGAGCCGTTGGACTCGGTGATCTCGCTGACCACGCGCATCGTGTAGGGGAATTCCTCCTTGGTCGGCAGCACGGCGACCAGGGCCCGCTTGGCCAGACGGCCGTGGCCGACTTCGCGGCGCTTGGTCGAACCCATGCGGCCGACTTCGCCGGTGGCGAAGGGAGGCATGTTGTAGTGGAACAGGAAGCGGTCTTCGAACTCGCCGGCCAGCGCATCAATGCGCTGGGCATCGCGCTCGGTGCCCAGGGTCGTCACCACCAGGGCCTGGGTTTCACCACGGGTGAACAGGGCCGAGCCGTGGGTGCGGGGCAGCACGCTGTTGCGGATCTCGATGGGGCGCACGGTGCGGGTGTCACGACCGTCGATGCGGGGCTCGCCAGCCAGGATCTGGCTGCGCACGATGCGCGCTTCGATTTCGAACAACAGACCGTCCACCTTGACCGAGTCAAACTCGACGCCCTGCGCCGTCAGACCGGCCTTGGCCGCGGCGTAGGCTTCACGGCAGGCTTGCGTGCGCACCTGCTTGTTGCGCTGCTGGTAGGCAGCGCGCAGCGGGCCTTCGGCCAATGCGGCCAGTTTGGCTTCGAAATCGGTGTCGCGGGCAGGCGCCTGCCAGTCCCACACCGGCTTGCCGGCATCGCGCACCAGTTCGTGGATGGCGTTGATGGCGGTCTGGCTTTGCTCGTGGCCATAGACCACAGCACCCAGCATGATGTCTTCGGACAGCTGGTGGGCTTCGGATTCGACCATCAGCACCGCGGCTTCGGTACCGGCAACCACCAGGTCCAGCTGGCTGTCCTTGCGCTGGGTCTGGCCCGGGTTGAGGACATATTCACCGTTGACATAACCCACGCGGGCAGCGCCGATCGGGCCATTGAACGGGATGCCGGAGATCGACAGGGCAGCCGACACGGCAATCATGGCGGCGATGTCGGCGTCGACTTCGGGGTTCAGCGACACGGTGTGAATGACCACATGCACGTCGTTGTAGAAACCTTCGGGGAACAGCGGACGGATCGGGCGGTCGATCAGGCGGCTGGTCAGGGTCTCGAGTTCGCTGGGCTTGGCTTCACGCTTGAAGAAAGAGCCGGGGATCTTGCCCGCAGCGTAGGTTTTCTCGATGTAGTCCACGGTCAGGGGGAAGAAATCCTGGCCGGCCTTGGCGTTCTTGGAGCCCACCACGGTGGCGAGCACCACGGTGCCATCCATGTCGAGCAGCACGGCGCCGCTGGCCTGGCGAGCGACTTCGCCGGTTTCCATCTTGACGGTGTGCTGACCCCATTGGAAGGTCTTGGTGACTTTGTTAAAGAGAGACATGTTCAGTTTTCCTTGAGAACATTCAATGGCACTTGAGGCAGTGCCGAAAGCCCGGAATCTGGCCGGTCTGAACACGATGCCATTCCACAAACACTGCCCTGCCAAGGCTTGTGGAATGACACAGCGCGGGTTCCGACTGACGGATATTCCGACGTTTCAAGTACAAAGCGCCTGAGCCACGGGGGTGAACTCAGGCGCCTTGCATCTTGTGGGGCAATTACTTGCGCAGACCCAGTTTGGCGATCAGCGCAACGTAACGGTCAGCATCCTTGGCCTTGAGGTAGTCCAGGAGCTTGCGACGACGGCTCACCATGCGCAGCAGGCCGCGGCGACCGTGGTGGTCTTTGGCGTGTTGCTTGAAGTGGGGCGTCAGTTCGTTGATGCGTGCGGTCAGCAGGGCAACCTGCACTTCGGGGGAGCCAGTGTCATTGGCGGCACGGGCGTTGTCTTTGACAACTTCGGCTTTTTTGGAAGCAGCGATCATGATTTTTCCTTGTTGCGCCACCCTTGCGGACAGCGTTTGTTGACTTGCGCCAGCGGCTGGAAGGGCTGCTGACGTGCGCTTTGCACCATGCAAAACCTGCGGATTATAGCGTGAACGGCTACTGGCGGGGGATGGACGGGGCCGAGCTACCGGGCCTCATGCTGCCCCGAAGGGCAGAAAATCGGCCCAGCAGCCCGGCCCCGTCCATCCCGAGAATCGTTCTTGAGGAGTTAATTGGATTTAATTAGGGTCAGATCCCAATTAATTCTTCGCCAGCCACCCCTTCAGCCGCTCCACCCCCTGCTCCAGCCGCCCCAGGTCTTTGGAAGCAAAGCACCAGCGCAGCCAGCCTGCTGCTTCGGGCGCAAAGGCTTCGCCAGGGGCCAGGCCCAGGCCGGCTTCCGCCACCAGGCGTTTGGCGGTTTGCACACTGTCCGGGTGGCCTTCCAGGCGGAAGAAGGCGTACATGCCGCCCTTGGCCGGGGCCACCTGCACGCCGGGAATGGCTTGCAGCAGCGGCACCAGGGTGTCGCGGCAGGCCTTGAGGTGCGCCACCACGCGGGGCGTGATGTCCTGGGTGTGCTGCAGTGCGGCGATGGCGGCGCGCTGGGTGAAGACCGAGGCGCAGGAGGTGTTGAATTCGATGAGTTTGCCCATGGGCTGGGTCATGGCCGGGGGCATGACCAGCCAGCCCATGCGCCAGCCCGTCATCAGGAAGCTTTTGGAGAAGCTGTGCACCACCACCAGCCGGTCGTCGGGGGTGGCGATGTCCAGGAAGGACGGCGCACAGGCTTTTGGCGTGGGCTCGTAATACAGGCGCTCATAGACCTCGTCGGCCAGGATCCAGGTGCCGGTCTGGCGGCAGTGGTCAAGAATGGCCTGTTGCTCGGCTTGCGAAAGCGTCCATCCGGTGGGGTTGTTGGGCGCGTTGAGCACCAGCACGCGGGTGGCGGGTGTCACTGCGGCTTTGAGGGCCGCCATGTCCAGCACCCACTCGCCTCCTTCGGGCTTCAGGCTCACGCATTTCAGGCGCCCGCCCATCACCTGCGGCTGGGCGGTCAGGTTGGGCCAGACGGGGGTCACGGCCGCCACTTCATCGCCCGCATCCACCAGGGCCTGAAACGCCAGCATCAGGGCATTCACGCCGCCCGAGGTGATGGCGATGCGGTCCATGCCGATCTGTCCATGCAAATCGGTCATGTACCCGGCCACGGCCTGGCGCAGCTCGGGCAGGCCGAGGTTGTGGGCATAAAAGGTTTCGCCTTGTTGCAGCGATGCGATGGCGGCCTGGCGAATCACCTCGGGGGTAACTTCGTCGGACTCGCCAAACCAGAAGGCCAGCACATCGGGCCGTCCCATGCCCGCGTTGGCGACTTCGCGGATGCGGGATTCTTCCAGGTCGAGGACGGTCTGGCGCAGGAATGGGGTGTCGTGTTTCATGCCCCGATGCTAACCAGTCGTGCGTGCAGTGTCTGTCGCCTCTTGGCGAACCACCTTGCCCTGCCTAAGATGGTGGAACAAAAAACCTCAGGGAGACGTGCATGAGAAACCGGATCGACTGCATCTGCTTGGGCTTGGCTGCAAGCTTCCTGCTGGCCACGGCGGCCTGCGCCACAAGCAACGCAAGTACAAGCCAATTGCGCAAGACCAAAACCCCCAAAGCCCCGGTCAACACGGGCTACAGCGAAAGCCGCAAGGAACGCGACCAAAGGCTGCTGCGCGAATGCAAAGGCAAGCCCAACGCGGGTGCGTGCGAAGGGTTTGCAAACTAGCCCCACCATCGCCGCAAGCCACTGACCCGCGTGTTGGGATGAGCCAGAGCCGCCTCCAACAAACGCGCTTCGGCTTCGATCAGGGTGAGGTGCTCCTGCGCCCGCGTGATACCGGTATAGACCAGCTCGCGGCTGAGCACTTCTGCGCCCCCCGCAGGCAGCACCAGCATGGCGTGCTCAAACTCTGAGCCCTGACTCTTGTGGACCGTCATCACAAAAGCGGTTTCAACTTGCGCCAGACGCATCACACTCACCGCACGCAAGGCATCACCGTCCAGAAACCAGACTTTGTCTTTGCAATCCAGGCCCGGCAGCACCACACCCACATCGCCGTTGAAAACACCCAACTGCGCGTCGTTGCGCGTGACCATGACCGGACGACCGGCAAACCATTCGCCTTGCGGCTGCAGCAGGCCCGCCTGCGCCAAGGCCTTTTGCACGGCAGCGTTCAACCCTTCAGTGCCCCAGTCACCCCGGTGAACAGCGCACAGGATGCGAAAGCGGTCAAACGCCAGCAGCACACTGCGCACCCACACGGCATGGGCTTCTGGTGTGTCACCCTGAGGGCCCAAGTGCATGCAGCGCAAATAGTCGGCATAAGAGGGGCGGCCTGACTCGCCCAGCGCCAGGCGACACACCGCCTGGGTGCCTGGCGGCTGGAGCGCGGTCAGGGCAGATGTGTCTGTTTGCAGTTCAGCACGGGCTGCTGCTGCATCGCCCCGGTTGACGGCCAGCGCCAATCGTCCGATGGCACCCTTGAAGCGACGGCTTTCGCGCAGCACCACAATTTGTGACGCCAGCGCGCTGGCATTGCTCTGGCACAGGTCACCCAGGACAGCACCGGCTTCCACCGAAGCGAGCTGGTCCTTGTCGCCCAGCAGCACCAGCCGCGCGGTCGGCGGCAAAGCTTGCAGCAAGGCATCCATCATTTCCAGATGCACCATCGAGGCCTCGTCCACGATCAGGACATCCACATCCAGCGGGTTGGCCGCGTGGTGGCGAAAAGCCCGCGTGTCGGGCCGTGCGCCCAACAGAGAATGCAGCGTACGCGCCGGGCCCATGCGCTGGGTCAGAGCTTTGAGGTCCAGCCCCGAATCCGACGGCACAGGCAACTCCTCCAAGGCTTTGTCGATCGATTGCTTCAGGCGCGCAGCGGCCTTGCCGGTGGGCGCCGCCAACGCCACGCGCAGCGGGCTTTCGCCTTCGTGCACCGCCAGCAAGAGAGCCAGCAAACGCGCTGCGGTGTAAGTCTTGCCCGTGCCCGGCCCCCCGGTGATGACCGACAGGCGTGCACGCAAGGCCACCACACAAGCCTCTCTTTGCCAGTCGGTGCCAGTGTCCTGGCGGGGCGCAAAAAACCGATCCAGCCAGGTGTTTGCTGCCACTTCGGACACAGGCAGTAAATCGCCCGCGCGCTGCAGCAAGCCGCGGCCCACACGCTGCTCATATGCCGCATAGCGGCGCAAATAAAGCAACGGTGCATCGGTGGCCCCCCCCAGCACCAGAGGCTGACCCTGGTCGGGCGCATCGGCTGCGCGCACACACGGCCCTTGCAAGGCGACTTGCCAGTCGGCCAGCGTGCGCGGCATGTGCGTCCAAAGTGCTTGCAGGCCCTGCGCTCCATCCACGGCAGCGGCCGCCCAGCCCAGCAGGGCCACAGGTGGGGCGCACAGCGCACCGAGCGGCAGGCAGGTGTGGCCGCGCCCTTCCATTTGCGCCAGCAGCGCCGCCGCCACCAGCAGCGCCGCTGGGGCCTGGGCGTCCAGGCGCAGCAGCTGCGCGGCCAGCGCGCTGTCGATGTGGCGCAGCAGGCCTTGGTCGGTCCATTGCACCAGCCACTGCAGGGTTTGCTGTGCGCTCAAATCAGGCGCATTCAAGTCCTGGAGCCAATCCATCTGGGCCTCGGGCGCGGTGGTCACGCGCGAAGGTTTGCGCTGGGTCACATACCCTCCGCTTCATTAAGCATGACATCCAGCCCATCCAGCAGGGCCAGCGGGGCAGGCAAAGTGCAGCAGCCGCCCGCAGGCCCGTCGATGCCGCGCAAAAACAAATAGACCGCGCCACCGAGCTGCTGCGCAGGGTCGTAGGCATCGCCCAAACGGGTACGCAGCAGGCGGTGCAGGGCCAACATGTACAGCGCCGCCTGCACCTCGTAGCGGTGTTGGGCCATTGCAGCCTCTAAGGCTGTTGCAGTGTAGGCCGAGTTGTCTGCGCCCAAGTGGTTGGACTTGTAGTCCAGCACCCAGTAGCGGCCGTTGTGCTCGAACACCAGGTCTGCAAAACCCATCAGCATGCCGTGCAGCTGTGCGTCGGGCAGCTGCGGTCGGTCTACGCCGGGCAACAGGTGCTGCTGGCAAAGCGCATCCACCTCGCGGGCATGCAAGCGCGCCGCTGGCAACCAGAATTCCATTTCGGGCAGCACGGCGACCAGCGCGTTCAAAGCGGCATCCGGTCCGCGCAACGGCTGTGCCACCACGCGACCCAGCCATTGCACCACCTCGTCGGCCTGGGCGGTGTAGCCGGCGCGTTCACAGCGCTGGCGCAAGCGTTGGGCACGCGCCTCGTCCATCGCAAAACCATCGGCCGCCAGCCATTCGAGCTGGTCATGCAAAAAGTTGCCTGCAGCCGGCCCTTTGGCAAAACCATGCCAGGGGGCTTGTGCACCCATCGGCATCATCGGCAACACAGTGTCTTCGACGGGCTCATCGTCGGCAGGGCGTGGCGTGGCCGTGTGCATCCAAGGTTGCGAAGACAGATCGCGCGCCAAGCGCGAAAAACTCGCAATCGTCCAGGAGGTGTCAATGCGGGCCGTACATGCCAGCGCAGTGCGTGTTTCGGTGAACGCTGCCGGGCGCTGCCAGGTGGTCAGTGGCACGTCAACCACAGCGGCTTGAAGTTCAACCGACAGCCCATTTCCACGAACATCGGTCTGCAAGTTTTGCAGCACCGCCAGCCAGTCGGCTTCATCGGTCTGCGCGCCGCCATTGAGCAAATGGCCCGCCGCACTCAGGTGGTTGATGCAGGTGGTGCTGTTGCCCGTTTTGACAGGACTCCAGCCCACCCACAGCGCATGTTCGGCGCGGGTCAGCGCCACGTACCACAAGCGCAGTTCTTCGCGAAGGCGGTCGCGGTCTGCGCTTTTGGCATCGGTTTTGTCAAAGTCCAGTGTCCAGCGGCGCCCACCCTGCCCATCATCCAGTTGCAAAACCGCCGATTTGTGGGCTTGTACCTCTCGGTGGCTGTGCGCAAAAGGCAGGCACACCACCGGGTATTGCAGGCCTTTGCTTTTGTGGATGGTGATGACTTTGACCAAGTCTTCGTCGCTCTCCAGCCGAACGGTTTGTTCTTCATTGTCGCCGGCGCTGCCCGCCCGCGCTTCATCGATTTGCTGTGCCAGCCAGCGGATCAAGGCCTGCTCGCCATCGAGCTGACTGCTGGCGCTCTGAAGCAGTTCGGCCAAGTGCAAAACATTCGTCAGGCGCCGCTCACCGTCCAGCTCACCGCGCCAGCGACCGGCCAGCTGCAACACATGCAGAAACTGGCGCAGCATGGCCAACACACCCTGGCTTTTCCAGCCCTGGTGCAGCTCGCGCATCTGTTCGGCACGCTGATCCAACAGCGCATCCTGCGTAGCCAACTCGTGCAGTTCAGCCAGCGACAGGCCCACCGTGCGCGTGCCCAAGGCGGCGCGCACACGGCGCATGTCCTGCGGTTCGGCCACGCCGCGCAGCCACAGGCACAGGTCCTGCGCCTCCTCGCTGGCAAACACCGAGTCGCGGTCGGACAGATAGACTGAGGCCACGCCGCGTGCGCGCAGCGCATCGCGCACGGCATTCGCTTCTTTGCCGGTGCGTACCAAGACGGCAATGTTTTGCGGCTTCAGCGGTGTGCTGCCGTTTTGAGGGTGCGCAAAGCATGACTCAGGATCTGACAGCCAGGCCACAATCTGCTCTGCGCACAGGGCCGATAGGTGCACCAGCGCCTCGCGCTGGCTGCGCAAGGTGCTGTCGTACACCAATGTCATGGCCGCCACCGGGCCACGGCTGTCCTGCAGCACTTCGGCGCGGCCCTGGGCGGCCACGGGCTGGAAAGGCAGGGGGTCGTCTGCACCCTCGCGGTAGCCAAAGGCGTCTTGCGGCAACTCGAACCAGCGGTTGACCACATTGACCAAGGCCTGGGTGGAACGGAAGTTGATGCCCAGCACGTGGTGACGGCCTGCTGTGGCGTGGCGTGCGGCCAGATAGCTCTGGATGTCGGCGCCACGAAAGCCGTAGATGGATTGCTTGGGGTCACCAATCAACAGCAGCGCCAGGTCGGACCGGTTGTCCGCCGTGCGGTAGATCCGGTCAAAGATGCGGAACTGCACAGGAGAAGTGTCCTGGAACTCGTCGATCAGTGCCACCGGGAACTGCTCGCGCAGGCGCTGCGCGAGGCGCTCCCCCGTCTCGGGGTCGGCCAGCGCCACATCCAGGCGTTGCAGCATGTCGGAAAAGCCGAACAGGCCACTGCGACGCTTGAGTTCGGCCAGGCGCTGCATGATCTGCTGGCGGGCGTGCAGGCGAGCGGCCTGCGCCGGGTCAGGCAAGGCTTGCAGATCGGCCTGCAGCTGAGCGTAGGCCTGGCTCTCGGGCGGCAGGTCGACCGAGGGTTCACCGGGTTTGCGGCAGGCCAGCAGTCCCTCGGGCGTGAACTTTGCCCAGCCCGCGTCCTTCATATTGGCTTTTAAAGCCTGTGCACCGTCTGGCCCCAAGGCCCAACCCTTGAGTACGCCCAACCAACCCGTGCAATTTTTAAGGCTCAGCTTGCGGCCGTCCCAGCTGGACTTGTGGTGCTCGAGTTGGCCTTCGATCCAGCCGAGCAAGTGGTCGGCTTTTTCGTCCCAGCCTTTTTTCAGTGCCCCCAGTTGCGCATCGTGCTCGGCCAGTGCCGCGCCATACACCTGCGTCAGCGTACCGCACTCACCATCGGGCAAAGACACTGGCATCAAGGCGCGCATGTCTTCGTCCAGCGTGGATACATCGCGCCAGACGCCCTGCACTTGCGCCACCAGCGCGGGAGGCATGGGGTAAAGCTGCTGGCGCCAATAGTCTTGCACAGCATCCAGGCGCAGCGCAGCTTCGTCACCCACCAGTCTTTCTTCAAACAAGCTGCCACTGTCAAAGGCGTGCTCGCGCAACATGCGCTGGCACCAGGCGTCAATGGTGTAAACCGCCGCATCGTCCATGGCCTGTGCGGCCAGGGTCAGGTGATAGGCGGCTTGCTCACGCGCAGCAACGTCGGGATAGGCGTGCAACAAGCCCTTGAGGAACCCATCGTCGGTCTGCATGCCACCTCGAAACACCAGCGCCGCCTCGGTCAACCGGGCGCGAATGCGGTCCGACAGTTCGCGCGTGGCGGCACGGGTGAAGGTCATCACCAGCACGTCCTGCGGCAGCAGGGGACGCACAGGCGCAGTACCTCCCTCGCCATGTCCCAGCACCAGGCGAACATAGAGCGCGGCAATCGTCCAGGTCTTGCCAGTGCCCGCACTCGCCTCGATCAGGTGGCTGCCGCGCAGCGGGAAGGTAAGCGCATCGAGCTGGTGGGCGCTGCTCATGCTGCATGCTCCTCGTCGCTATCCCGTGGGGCATCGGGCAAAGGCTCGATTTCGGCCTGCGCAGCCCAACTTTTAAGGGGCGCATACACCGCCTCGGCCAGACGCTCGAAAGCACCCGTGGACAGCAAAGTCTCAAGCGTGGGATAGGTGCGGGCCAGCGCCGGATCCTGGTCGCGTTCGGCGCGCTTGAAGCCGCTGCCTTCGTAGGCGTCGCTCAGCGCGTGGGGATTGTCTTTGTCTTTAAGCCATTGCACCGCCAGACCCGGTGGCAACGGTAATGGCCAGCGCATGCCTTCAACCCAGGTATCCAGCAGCACCTGCAATTGGGCCTGGGCCTGTGCGGACTCCGGCGCAGGCACACGCAACACAGCGTTGCGGCCTACCACCACGCAGCGCAGCGGCTGCCCCATGGCGGCGGCCGCCAGCGACAGCAACCAGATATCGATCAGCTTGTCGGGGTAAGCCAAAGGCGTCTTGAGCTGAATATTGGCCAGGGCATTGGCACGCAGACCCAGTGTCAACAGTCCTTTTTCAGACAAACACACCGCACTCAAAGCGTCCTGAAGCTGGACACGCGGATGAGACACATCCACCAGCACCCGTTCGGCAGCGTCGGTACAGGAGACTCGTTCGCGCAAGGCTGCTGCCAGCTGTATTTGCAGGATGTGTGTGAGCTTTTGCGTCTCAAGTGCCCCCAGGCTGGCCAGCGGCAAGACCCCGGCCTGGCGCAGATGCTGAACCACGCGCCGGGCGTGCTCAGGCACACCGTCGGCTTGCAAGTCGGTCGGCACGCGCTGCAATTCCTGATCCAGCAGCTGGTACAGATCCAGTCCGCTCAGGCCAAACGACTCTTCGTCCTGCAGTGCGCTGCGCTCGTCTTCCAGATGCACCTGCAAACGCTCGCGAAAGAAGGCAGCCACAGGCTTGCGCAAAAAACGGGCGAGTTGCGCGAGGGTGATGACGGGCAATCCCTGCGCCGATTCAAGTGGCGCCAGCAAACTCTGGCCGCCAACTGGTCTGGCAACTACGGGTGTCGCGACTTGCGCTGCCTGCCACTCCTTGGCGTGCGTCTGCAACCCGCTACCTGCCTCAAAATAGGCCCGGCTGAACGGTTGCAGCGGGTGCGCGGTGGTCAGCGCCTGGGCCGTGCCCTGCCCCCACAGCAGATCGATCTCGTCACGCAGCTGCGACACCAGCACCGAGGGCGGCTGCTCGCTGTTGTCGCGCACGCTGTGACCACTCCAGCTCACATAGAGCACCTGGCGCGCCGACAACAGGGCTTCGAGCATGAGCTGGCGATCGTCGTCACGGCGCGAACGGTCACCGGGGCGGGCCATGCCGGGCAGGCCCATCAGGTCAAAGTCGGCGCGCGGGCTGCGGCGCGGGTAGTCGCCGTCGTTCATGCCCAACAGGCACACCGCCTGGAAGGGAATCGCGCGCATCGGCATAAGGGTACAGAACGTGACGCCACCTGCGCGAAAACGCTGCTCCAGCCGTGGCGTCTTGAGCGCCTCCAGCCAGGCCGAGCGGGCCACGGCCAGCGGCACGGCTTCGTCAAACCCGGCCTCGTCGCAAGCGCGCACCCAGTCACTCAGCGCCTGATCCAGCGCCGCCAGCGCGCTGCGGTCCTTATCGTCACGCGCCTTGAACAGGGCAGCCAGCAGGCCGCGGCCACGCTCGGCCCATTGCGCAGGGCGGGCGTTTTGCGTGCAGGTCTGCCACCAGTCGATCAGGGCCTGCAACAGGTGCGCGAGCGATCCGGCCAGCTCGGCGTCCAGCCCACCGACCTCGGCATAGGGGGTGAGCCCTGCTGCATCCACCTGCAGCGGTTCAGCCCCGCAGGCGTAGCCCATGAGCATGCGTTGCACGCCAAAAAGGGCCGAGTTGTCATCACCACACACGCCCAGACCCAGGCCGGCGCGGTGCTCAGCCGACAGGCCCCAACGGATGCCCGAACCAGCCATCCAGCGCACCAACGTGGGCAGGTCGGTTTCATTCAGGCCAAAGCGGGCTGCCAGGGCAGGCACTTCAATCAGTTCCACCAGCTCGCTCATGCGGCTACGCTGCCACGGCAAGGCCAGCAACCACTCCACCGCCTGGATGAGTGGGCTGATCACCTGCGCGCCCAGATCGGCAATGTCAAAGGGGATAAAACGCGCATCGCTGCGCTTGTACTGGCCAAACACGGCGCGGATGGCCGGTGCCATGACCTCAATGTCGGGGACCATCACAACCACATCGCGCGGCGACAGGGGCTGACTGCCCGGCGGGGTGTGGAACCACTGCAGGAGCTGGTCGTGCAGCACTTCGAGTTCGCGCACCGGACTGTGCGCCACCTTGAAAACCACCGAGGCATCGTCCGCCACCAAAGGCTGCGCCGGTCTGCTGACGGGCTCCAGATCGCGGATGCGGCGCTGCAGCTGCGCCAGCAGCCGCGTGCCATCTTCGCCGGGCAGGTCGTCAAAAAAGTCCAGGCGCTTGAGCTGCGTGAGGGCCAGCGCGGCTTGCAGGTCGTCAAAGGCGTCGAGCTGTCGAATGAAGTCGCGCCCCTGCCGACCCCAGGCAGCCAGCAGCGTGGGCGCGTGCAGGTGCATCTGCGCCAGGTTCACCCCGTCCAAAGCGCTGGCCTTGTTGCCCTGACGCTGGTAGCGGCGCTGGTTCTGCAAGGCGTCGCGCCCGTCAATGATGTCGCCCCAGTGGTACTGACAGGGGTTGGGCACAGCCAGCAACACCTGGCTGTGCGCGGCCAGCGCCGCCAGCATCTCCAGCAACTGGCCAGGCATGTGGCTCATGCCAAACACCGAGACGCGCCGCACCACGGCACTGGCCAAAGGCTGGCCCGATTGCAGGTGCGCCAGCGCCCGCGCATGCAGTGCAGGGCGTATGGCCTGGCACTCGGCTTGGTCGAGTGTGGCCAGCACGCGCCGCCACAGCTCAGCCTGCCAGCGCTGGTCATCGGCCAAAACAGCCTCGCCTGCGGCCTGGCGCAACACATCGCGTCCTGCAGCCCAATCCTGCAGCCAGTCGGGGCGGTAGATCTGGTACTGGTCAAACAGGTCTGCCAGGCGGCTGGCCAGTTGCAGCAAGCGGTCGGGCTCGTCACCTCGCAAAAAACCCGCCACCGGTTTGAACACCGGCTCGTACAGGCAACCGGGCAGCAAGGCCATCAGCCGCCAGGTCATAGGCAGTTTGTCGAGCGGTGAATCGGGGGGCACCGTGTGCGCACCCAGCACCTGGCGATAGGTACGCCACAAAAAGCGCGAAGGCAGCTCCACCCGCGTGGCGGCGCACACACTGCCCTGCCGCGCCAGTTCGATCTTGATCCACTCGGCCATGCCATTGCTTTGCACCAGCACCACTTCGGATTCGAGCGGCGCCAGCGGGTGCTCGCGCAGCCAGTGCGTGAGCACATCGGCCAACAGCTCGGAGCGGTGGCTGTGCAGAGCAATAAAACCGGGAACGATGGTGGCTGCGGGCATGGGTGGGTGGGTCGGTACAGAGGTCAGCGCATGTTCGCCGTCAGGCTGGGCAACAGCGCGGAAAACTGCGCTGTCCAACGCTCGCCAGGGGCTTCCCGTTGCTGCTCAGGCTGAGCTGGGTCTGCGAAAGCAACAGGTTGAGCGCATCGGCATCGCGGGCCAGATCGGTCGGCGTGCTGGCACGGTCTTTGGCTGACCAGAGCTGGCCCTGGTCGATACAGTGGAGCAGTGGTTCTGGAAACATGGCGGGTCAATGAAATCTGTGGTGGCAAGCGGTCAAGAATAGCCGCAATCTTCGCCCGGACCAGGCTCAGGAGAAGAGCCTCGTTTGCCCGTTTTTTAAGCATCGCGAGCCAACCCAGCAGGCATGCGCCTCGCACGAGTTGTTCGGCGACTTATCCACATGTTTGACCACGGACTCTGGGGAAAGTGGTTCCCGCCTTCTCGGGCCCCGGCCACGCGCCAGCCACCTCACGAATGGCCGACACCAGACTCTGCGCAGCAGGCGACAACGACTGTTTGCCCAGACAAATCAAACCCAAAGCCGGCAAGTCCATCGGCAGTGCCACAGGCAGAACATGCGCGAGCCCCTGAGCCTGCAAACTCAAACCGACATTGCGTGCCACAAAGCCTATTGCCGATTGGACCTGCACCTGGGTCAAGGTCACGAGAAACGAGGTACTTTCCACACAGTCGGCGGGTGGGTTCAGGCGGTTTTTGTAGAAAAGCTGATGCAGCTTGGTGCGTGATGTTGCCCAGGGCGGCGGCATGACCCAGTGCTGCGCTTGCAACTGTGCCCAGCTCACCCGCTTGAGCCCCGCCAACGGGTGCTGCGGCGCACAGACCAGGCACATCGGCTCCTGGCACAGCACTTCGGTGTGCAGGTCGGGGGCAGCATAGCCTGGCTCCAGACGACCCACGATGAAATCCAGCTCACCCATGCGCAAGCGCGGCAGCAGGCGGGTCAGGTCACCCTCTTCCACCAGCGCCGTGGCCGCAGGCATGGCCTGCTTGAATCGCACCATGGCCTGCGCCAAGAGGACGGGCGTGGCCACCACCATCGCGCCCACACTCACCCGTCCGGCCGAGCCGTCTTGCGCCGTCTGCAAGGCATCGCGGGTTTTCTCGTATTCGGCGATCACATGGCGCGCAAAACGGATCACCGTCTGTCCGGTAGACGTCGGTTCGGTGCCCTTGGTCGAGCGTTCGAACAAGGCGGTATCAAACATGCGCTCGATTTCCGCCAGTGATTTGGACACAGCAGGCTGGCTCACCGACAAAAACTCGGCCGTGCGCCCCAGATGCCGGAACTGGTCCAGTGCAATCAGGAGTTGCAGGTGCTTGAGTTTGAGGTTCGAACGCAGGACCCGGTCAATGGTGGTGGTCATACATTACTTATAAGTTATCTAGCTGTGATCTTATTTCATGAATTACTTATGCCGGAGCGATGCACCAAGTCACACAATGCATGCATTCCCAACGATTCCAATAACACCCTTTAGGAGACACACCATGCGCCTCAACCGCCGTCAATTCAACCTGGGCCTGCTGGCCAGCAGCGCTGCCCTGCCCGCCTGGGCTCAAACAGGTGTCTTCCCCGAAAAACCACTGACTTTCATCTGCCCTTGGCCTGCGGGCGGCACTGCCGACCAGACCATGCGCGCCTTGTGCGCAGCCGCCGCCAAGGAGCTCGGCCAGCCGATTGCGGTCGAAAACAAGGTTGGAGCGTCGGGCATGATTGGCCTCAAAGCCATGGCCTCGTCCAGGCCCGACGGCTACACCATCGGTCAGATCCCGATTTCGGTGACGCGTTTTGCCCAGCTCGGCACAGTGCAAATTGACCCCCTCAAGGACCTGACCTACCTGGCCCGCACATCCGGCCAGGTGTTTGGCATCGCAGTCCCCGCCAACAGCCGCTTCAAGAGCTTGCAAGATCTGGTCAAGGAGGCACAGGCCAAACCGGGAAAAATCAATTACGCCCATGCAGGCGTGGGCGGCGCCACGCATGTCGGAATGGAAGAGTTCGCCATGACCGCTGGCATCGAGCTGGCCCATATTCCGTACAAAGGCGGCGCTGACGCTCTGCAGGCCGTGTTGGGCGGCCATGTGGACGTGCTGGTGGACTCGTCCTCATGGGCACCCCATGTGGAAGCAGGCAAGCTGCGTCTGCTGGCCACCTGGGGCGAACAACGTACGGCCCGTTTCAAGGACGTGCCAACGCTCAAGGATGCAGGCTACAACGTGGTGGTGGATGCGCCCAACGGCATTGGCGCGCCCAAAGGCGTGGATGCGGCCATCACAGCGCGTTTGCGCCAGGCTTTTCGTGCTGCCGTGGCCAGCGCCGAGTTCAAACAAGCCTGCGACAAAATCGACGCCCCGGTGCTCTACCTGGACGGCCCTGATTACGAAAAATACGTGGGACAGGTTTACCGCAAGGAAACCATGCTTATAGAACGCCTAAAACTCAAGGAACTGCTCAAGTCCTGAATTCCATGCCCCTGATCCTGCTTCACCAAAACGACAACGTCCTGGTGGCCAAAGCCCCCCTGGCCATCGGCCAGGAGGCGGCAGGCTTTGGCATCCGCGTCAAGGCGCAGGTGCCCGCCGGTCACAAGATCGCGCTGCGCAACATCGCCACGGGCGAGCGCATCCTCAAATACAACACCGAGATCGGCGTGGCCACACGGCCGATTGCTGCGGGCGAGCATGTGCACGGGCACAACATCGCGCTGGCGGACTTCTACCATGAGCCCGGTTTTGGCGAGGACGTGCGTCCGGTGGACTACCTGCCCCCCGAACAACAGGCCCGCTTCATGGGTTATGTGCGACCGGATGGCCGCGTGGGCACCCGCAACTTCATCGGTCTGTTCTCGTCGGTCAACTGCTCGGCCACCGTCATCCACAAGATCGCCGCGCACTTCACCCCCGAGCGGCTGGCCGCCTACCCGAACATCGACGGCGTGGTGGCGTTTGCGCAGACCACCGGCTGCGGCATGGCCTCACCCAGCCCGCACTTTGACCTGCTGCGCCGCACCATTGCCGGTTATGTGCGCCACCCCAACCTGGCGGGCGCCCTGATCGTTGGCCTGGGCTGCGAGCGCAACCAGGTCGCCGACTTGGTGGAAAGCCAACAACTGCAACCGGGTTCACTCATGCGCACCCTGGTCATGCAGGACAGCGGTGGCACACGCGCATCCATTGCCGCAGGCATTGCGGCAGTAGAGGGCATGCTGGAGCAAGCCAACAACGTGCAACGCCAATCGGTCAGCGCCAGCCACCTGAGCATCGGCCTGGAATGCGGCGGCTCGGACGGCTTTTCGGGCATCACCTGCAACCCGGCGCTGGGCGCGGCCATGGACATTCTGGTGCGTCACGGCGGCACCGCCATCCTGAGCGAAACGCCTGAAATCCACGGCGTCGAACACATGCTCACGCGCCGTGCGGTCTCGCCCGAAGTCGGCCAAAAGCTGCTCGACCGCTTGGCCTGGTGGACCGAATACACCCAGGGCACCAATGTGCAGTTCAACGGCGTGGTGGGCCACGGCAACCAGCAAGGCGGCCTGGCCAACATTTTTGAAAAGTCGCTGGGCTCGGCCATGAAGGCGGGCACCACGCCGCTGCAAGGCGTGTACGAATACGCCGAGCCGATCACGCAAAAAGGCTTTGTCTTCATGGACTCGCCGGGCTACGACCCGGTGGCCGCCACCGGCCAGATCGCCAGCGGCGCCAACCTGATCTGCTTCACCACCGGGCGTGGCTCGATGTTCGGCTCCAAGCCAGCGCCCACCCTCAAGCTGGCGAGCAACACCGCCATGTACGAGCGCCTGCAGGACGACATGGACATCAACTGCGGCACCATTTTGGACGGCCAGCACAGCGTGCAGGAGATGGGCCAGATCATTTTTGACGCCATCCTGAGTCACGCCAGCGGCGAACCCACCTGCAGCGAGCAGCTCGGGCTGGGCGACCACGAATTCATTCCCTGGCACCTCGGTGTCGTGAGCTGATCCATGCACAACCCTTTCAAACAAGCCCTGCAAGAACGCGCCCAGATCGGTCTGTGGCTGTCGCTGGCCAACGCCTACAGCTCCGAGCTCTGCGCCACAGCCAATTACGACTGGCTGCTGATCGACGGTGAACACGCGCCCAACAATGTGCAAACCACTTTGCAGCAGCTGCAAAGCGTGGCGCCCTACGCTGCACAGCCAGTAGTGCGGGCCGTCACCGCCGACGTTTCCCTGATCAAACAGCTGCTCGACATTGGCGCGCACAACCTGCTGATCCCCATGATCGACACGCCCGAGCAAGCCCGCGCCATGGTGCGCGCCACGCGCTACCCGCCCGACGGCATCCGCGGTGTGGGCGCTGCTGTGGCGCGGGCCTCGCGCTGGGCGCAAGATGGTCAGTACCTGGACACGGCCAACGACAACGTCTGTTTGCTGGTGCAGGCCGAAACCCAAACCGCTTTAGGCAACCTGCAAGCCATTTGCGCGGTGGACGGCGTGGACGGGGTGTTCATCGGCCCGGCCGACCTGGCCGCATCGCTCGGCCACCGGGGCCACCCGAGCCACCCCGAGGTGCAAGCCGCCATCGACAACGCCATCCGCACCATCGTTGCCTCGGGCAAAGCCGCCGGCATCCTGACCGGCGACGTGACGCTGGCCAAACACTACCTGGCCCTGGGCGCACGTTTTGTGGCCGTGGGCATCGATGCCACGCTGCTGGCCCAGTCCAGCCGCAAGCTGCTGCAGGAATTTCGCTGAAGCTGCCACCCCCGGGACGCTCCCCTGGCCGGATTTGCCCCACAATCCGCCCCCAGCCGCAACCGTTTGCGCGGCACACGGACAGCACACATGAGCACAACAGCAGCCAGTCTGGGCCTGATCGGCCTGGGCGTGATGGGCGAAAACCTCGCCCTGAACTTTGAACGCAACGGTTTTTCCGTTTGCGGTTTTGACCTGGACGCGACCAAGCGCCAGCAATTTGCCCAGCGCACCCAGGGCCTGCAAGCACATACCGCAGACAGCCTGGCCGAGCTGGTGGCCCGCCTGCAAACGCCACGGCGCATCTTGCTGATGGTGCCTGCGGGCAAGGCCATTGACGCCGTTCTGACCGACTTGCGTCCCCTGCTGGCCGCGGGCGATGTGCTGATCGACGGCGGCAACACGCTCTACACCGACACCGCGCGCCGCATCCAGTCACTGGACGGCAGCGGCATTTTGTACGTGGGCTCGGGCGTGAGCGGTGGCGAAGAAGGCGCGCTGCGTGGCCCAGCCCTCATGCCCGGGGGCTCGCCACAGGCCTGGCCGCTGGTGGCCCCCATGCTGCAGGCCATTGCCGCCAAAGCCGACGACGGCGAGCCTTGCTGCGACTGGATGGGCCCGGGCGGCGCAGGCCACTTCGTGAAGATGGTGCACAACGGCATCGAATACGCCGACATGCAAATGATCTGCGAGGCCTGGTGGCTGATGAAACACCTGCTGGGCATGACGCCTGCGCAATGCAGCGCCGTGTTCCGTGAATGGAACCAGGGCGAACTGGGCAGCTACCTGATCGGCATCACCGCCGACATTCTGGCCACGCAAGACCCGGAAACTGGCGACGCACTGGTCAACCTGATCCTGGACACGGCCGAACAAAAAGGCACTGGCAAATGGACCGGCCAGGTGGCACTGGACCTGGGCGTGACCGCCCCCACCATTGCCGATGCGGTGTTTGCACGCACGGTCAGTGCCATCAAGTCCGAACGCGTGGCCGCCTCTGCCGTGCTGCAAGGCCCAACACCCCAACCCAGCCAGGACGCGGCCTCGCTGCTGCCGCAAATCCGACAAGCCCTGCTGGCCGCCAAAGTTTGCGCCTACGCGCAGGGCTTTGCGCTCATGCGCGCGGCCGACCGCGAATACGGCTGGGGCCTGTCGTTTGCACGCATCGCCAAGGTCTGGCGCGCAGGTTGCATCATCCGCGCCCACCTGCTCGAAGACATGCGGCGCGCTTTGGACGCCAATGCCGACCTGCCCAACTTGCTGGTGGATGCGCACTTTGCCGGCCTGATGGCCCGCGCGCAGCAAGACCTGCGCGAAGTCGTGGCCCGCGCCGCGCTGCAAGGTGTGGCCGTGCCTGCCTTCATGAGCGCGCTGTCGTATTACGACGCCTACCGCTCAGAGCGCCTGCCCGCCAATTTGCTGCAGGCCCAACGCGACTACTTTGGCGCCCATACCTACCAGCGCCTGGATCGTCCAGGCAAGTTCCATACGCGCTGGAACGGCTGACACGCCCTTCTGTCCTTGAGCCATACAACCCCGCCAGGCGCGAGCCCGGCGGGGTTTTTTCTTGCCTGATGGCGGGCCCATTTATTGACAGTTGATTTTTACAGTTTTACTGTTAATATTTACGAATGCCTTCAACCTTCACTCTGGATCAGCTCTGCTCGCTGGCCGACTGCACCAAGCGCACCGTGCGCTATTACGTGCAGCTCGGCCTGGTGGACCGGCCCGAGGGCGAAACCCGCGCTGCCCGCTACGGGCAGCGCCACCTGGAGCAGTTGCTGCGCATCCGCCAACTGAGCGATGCGGGCGTATCGCTGGACCGCATCCGCGAGGTGCTGGAAGGCGCCTCGGCCCCGGTTCCACCGCGAGCGCGGGCGCCCGGCAGCGTGCAATTGCGCAGCCATGTCTGGGTGGCCCCCGGCGTGGAGCTGCAAATCGACCCCGAAGAAGCCGGCGTTCCCGCCGAACGGTTGCACGAATTTGTGCGCGCCGTGATGACCCAATGGAGCCAACACCATGAACAAAGCGCCTGAAACTTTCGGTCTGTACTGCCCGGATGGCCGCGAGGCCCAACTCCTGTCGGTGCAGGTGCAAGGCGAAGTACTGGGCCTGATGCTGCGCCTGACGGTGCGACAGACCTGGCGCAACGCCAGCGGTGCCCCCATGGCCACGCGCTTGCGCTTTCCCATGGGCTGGGACCAGACCCTGTTGGACCTGCAGATCGAGCGCCCGCAGGGCACACAAACATTGGCCAAGGTGCAACGCGACAGCCGCACCTGTTGCAGCGCCACGCCTGGCGTGCTGGCCACGGGCGAACAGGTCACGCTGCAGTGGCGTGTGGGTCAACTGCTGGATTTGCATGGCAGCAGCCTGCGGGTGCAACTGCCTGCCGCGCTGGTGCCCAAAGCCACACGGGCGGCACAGGTGCAACTTGAAATCCACGAGCCGGTCGCCCAGGGCACCGTCAGTTGCCCATCCCATGACATGCACAAGGTGCGCCACGGCAAAGGCATCACGCTCACGTTGCGTGCGCCACAAGGCCTGGACAAAGACCTGACCGTGACAGCCCATGGCCTGCGCGACACCGGCTTTGCCCTGGCCAGCCCCGACCACTCGGCCCCTGAAGAATGCACCGTGCTGGTCAGCGCCAGTCCGCGCCTGCCTCCAGTAACTGCTGCCTCGCTGCGCATGAAGTTGCTGGTGGACAGCACCAGCAGCATGCCCGCCGAACGCCAGTCGCAGGTGCGCGCAGCGCTGGACAAACTGCTGACCACATTGCAGGAGCAAGACCAGCTTTCGTACAGCCGCTTCGGTGAAAACACTGTGCATGACCTGCCCCGCCTGCAGGCCTGCACCGAGGCCTACCTCAAGCGCGTGCGCGCCCTGGCCCGTCACACCGACACCGACCTGGGCGCCGCCCAGCCACTGGCCGCCCTGCACGCCGTCCTGGCCATCCCCGACGAAGACGAAGAGGCCGTGACGCAGGCCGACATCGTGCTCATCACCGCCAGTCCCATCTGGGCCATTGACGCCCCCTTGCGCGCCCTGCGCGCTGGCGGTCACCGCCTGCACGTGCTGGCACTGGATGCGGCCACCGACAGCCTCTGGGCCGAACTGGCCCAAGCCAGCGGCGGCCGCTGCGAACAGCTCGCCCCTGGTCAACACGGCTTGCAAGCACTCAACCGCTTGACCGAACACCTGCGCAGACAACAAGCAGTACAAGCCCAATTGACGCTGACGGGTGCGCATTTGCACGCCCCCCAGGAGCTGCACACCACCCTGGCCGACGGCGACACCCTGCACCTGTGGGCGCAGGCCACCCCCGACGTGACCGGCCAAGACCTGACCGGCTGCCCACTGCTGCAAGCCGGACTGCAACTGAACTCGGCCAACGCCAACCACAGGCTTGACGCAGGCAGCGTGCTCTGGGACGAACAAGGGGACCTCAGCCGCATCTGCGCAGACCGTGAAGCCCGCCTGCTGCCTGACGACGTGCGCCAAGCCATGCAGGCCCAGCACCGCCTGATCGAACCAGACATGCGCCGCCTGGCCCCTGCGGCCACCACAGTGCCTGCAGCAACACGGACGCCGACACTCGCCCCGGCAGCGGTCCCGCTTGAACCAACCCGCCACACCACCGCCTTGCCAGCCTCTGCAGCGCCAGTCGCCACCGTGCAAACGGCTCCGGCTCCGGCTCCGGCTCCGGCTCCGGCACTGGCGCAACCACGGGTTGCCCCTTCCCCGGTGCCGCAACTTTTGCGCCACCTGCCGGCGCGCCACAACGACCTGGCCGGTTGGCTCAGCGAGCCGCAGGCACCAGGCAATCCGCTGGCGGCGCTGGTACAGCACTTCAATGCGCAATCGGGCCACTACACCCAATTTCGCGCCGCCCTGACGGTGACGCTGCGGCAAGTGACCTCGCGCTTTCTGGATGGACTGGTGATGGGCCTGGTGCCGCAAGCGGGCAACCCCGGCCGGGTCTGGGCCTTGCTGCTGTACTGGCTGCATGCCGAACACGAACTGTCGCTGCAACCCCAGGCACTCGATCTGGTCCAGCGCGAACTGGCCAGCCTGCCCGTGACTTTGCGCGCCCAGGTGAACTCGGCGCTCAGCAGCGAAGCGCAAGCCGTGGCCCAACGCCATGCCGCCTGAAAGGAAGGCCAAATCAAAACATGCGACAATCCCACCCGCTGCCGCCGCCAGTTGCCGCAGCATCAGCGTTCTGCTGGGGCCTGACCCGGGGCCTTTCCCGTGGTGACCATGCCCACCCCTGAGACCGATCGGCCACAACTGGCCGTTGCCAGAAGCAACGGATAAAGCCGATCCCCTGCGCCTGTGTGGCGCTCCATTTCAATGACATTTGAAGAACTGAACCTGGCTCCGGCCATCCTGCAAGCCGTGCACGAGCAAGGCTACGACACCCCCACGCCCATCCAGGCCCAGGCCATCCCGGCTGTGCTGGCTGGACACGATCTGCTGGCGGGTGCGCAAACCGGCACCGGCAAGACCGCTGCCTTCACCCTGCCCGTGCTGCACAAGCTCAGCCAGACCCAGCCTGGCCAAAACCGCTTCGGCGGCAAGGCCATCCGTGCCCTGGTGCTCACGCCCACCCGCGAACTGGCCGCCCAGGTCGAAGAATCGGTGCGCGACTACGGCAAGCACCTGCCACTGGACTCTGCCGTGATTTTTGGCGGTGTGGGCATGAACCCGCAAATCAACCGCGTCAAAAAAGGCGTGGACATTCTGGTGGCCACCCCTGGCCGCCTGCTGGACCTGCAAGGCCAGGGCCACCTGGACCTGTCCACTGTCGAAATCCTGATCCTGGACGAAGCCGACCGCATGCTGGACATGGGCTTCATCCACGACGTGAAAAAAGTGCTGGCCCTGCTGCCCAAGGACAAGCAAAGCCTGCTGTTCTCGGCCACCTTCAGCGACGAGATCCGCGACCTGGCGGGCGGCCTGCTCAAGGACCCGCAGAGCATCCAGGTCACGCCGCGCAACACCACGGTGCAACGCATCACCCAGGTGATCCACCCGGTCGGTCGTGGCAAGAAAAAAGAAGTGCTGCTGCACATCATCCAGCAGCACAACTGGAGCCAGGTGCTGGTCTTCACCCGCACCAAGTTCGGCGCCAACAACGTGGCCGACTACCTGACCAAAAATGGCGTCAAGGCCATGGCCCTGCACGGCAACAAGAGCCAGAGCGCCCGCACGCAGGCGCTGGCCGGCTTCAAGAGCGGTGACATCCGCGCCCTGGTGGCCACCGACATCGCCGCCCGCGGCATCGACATCGAGGAGTTGCCGCACGTCGTCAACTACGAGATCCCCAACATCCCCGAAGACTACGTGCACCGCATCGGCCGCACCGGCCGTGCGGGCAACAGCGGTGAAGCCGTCAACCTGGTCTGCATGGACGAGGAAGGCTTCATGATGGAGATCGAGCGCTTCACCAAGCAGGAAATCCCGGTCCAGATGCTCGAAGGTTTCGGCCCCGAAGAAGGCGAAAAAGCCGAGCCCATCGCCATGGGCCGCCAGACCCTGTGGGGTGGCGCAGGCAAACCGCCCAGCCGCGACGTCATGGCCGCAGCCGCCAAGGCCGCGCGCCAGGAGATGATGGGCCGCATCCGCGAAAACAAAGCCAAGCAAGGCGACCGCCAACCCCGTGGCGAGCGTGCCGAAGGTGAAGGCGGCGAAGGCCGTGGTCCCCGTCCCTCGCGCCATGGCAACCAGCCCTCACGCCGCCACAACGACGGCCAGGGCCAAGGCCAGCGTCAGGACCGCCCGCAACACGCCCGTGGCCCGCGTCCCGAGGGCCAGGGCCAAGGCAACGGTGGCCAGCGCCGTGACCGCGACCAAAACCGTGGTGACCGCCGCCCGCGCGGCGACGGCGACGAACTGCCACGCCACATCGACCCGCTCAAGACCACGCAATTCGCCCGCCTGGACCTGCCGCGCCGCAAGCCGGTCAAGACCGGCGGGCAACCCGACCCCACCCGCACCAGCATTGACAGCATGGCCGCTGGCGGCAAGCGCCATGGCGGCGGCGGTGGTGGTGGTTACGGCGGCGGCAACCGCGGCGGTGGCGGCGGTCGTTTCCGCTGAGCTTCAGCCCTGCTCAATCAAACCCCTGCTGGTTTTGAACCGCAGGGGTTTTTTGCGTTTGTGGGGCGCGGCGGGCGTGGGGCCTGAGCCCACCGCTGAAATGCAGAACCAGGTCAACCTTGACCCGGTTTGAACAAATCCAGCTCATCGGCTGTCAGCCAGCGCCACTGCCCCGGTGCCAGATCGGCAGGCAAGGCCAAGCCCCCGATGCGCGAACGGTGCAGGCCCTCCACCCGGTTGCCCACGGCCGCCACCATGCGCTTGACCTGGTGGTATTTGCCCTCGGTCAGCGTCAGGCTCAGGGCATGTTCGCCGGTGATGGCGCAGGCCGCAGCACGCACGGGTTTCGGGTCGTCGTCCAGCACCACACCGGCCAGCAAGCGGTCGACCATCTCCTGCGTGACCGGGTGCCTGGCCGTGACCTCGTAGACCTTGGGCACATGCTTTTTGGGCGAGCTCATGCGGTGGATGAAGGCGCCGTCGTCGGTCAGGAGCAGCATGCCGGTGGTGTCCTGGTCCAGTCTTCCGACCGCTTGCACGCCTTGGACCGCGCCTTTCTGCGGGCGCTGGCGCAAGGGCGCGGGCAGCAGCGTGTAGATGCTGGGCCAGGTCGAGGGTTTTTGAGAGCATTCGGTGCCAGCAGGTTTGTGCAGCAGCACATAGGCCAGCTCCTGAAACGGCCACTCCACGCCCTGGACAGTGAACTTCAGCCCCTCGGTCTCGTACAGAGCGCCTGCATCATCAGCGGGCTGGCCATTGACCGTCACATGGCCCTGCTGGATGAGCCCGGCACACACCCTCCGCGTGCCAAAGCCCTGGCAAAACAGAATGTCTTCAAGGCGGCGGGGTTTGGCTTTGGCGGTCTTCATGGGGCATGATTGTCGCTGCGAACACGACTGCCCCACCCCACCATGACCACCGCCCACCACACGCTCGATGAACTGTTAGGCCAACTGGAGGCTTGCACCCAGGGCTGCCTGAGCGTGACGCAGCTGAGCCAGCATTGGCGCACGGCCTGCGCCACCCTGCCCCTGCCCGCGCGCTACGGCGAGGTGCTGGGCAATGTGCTGGATCGCCTGGAGGCGGGCGCCTTGTTCAGCGAGGAAAGCTGCTCCTTCAGCCAGAAAGACCTGCTGGACAACCTTCGGGTCTGGGTCGAGAAGGCTCGGGCACAGCTTTGAAGCTGGATCGCCAGCTCAGCGGACTCCTGCCCAGAGAGAACCATCTGCCTCACTGCAGGCGATTGCCCTGCAAGCGATGCCCTCCGGACGTGCGAAAATCACCGGTTCACTGACATCACAAGAAACCGGGCATTCCCATGGACGCAGAACACATCAATCAAATCGGTACGCAACTGGCAGACCTGACCGCGCGTACCGAAGAACTTCGGAGGTATCTTTGACTACGATGCCAAGGCTGAACGACTGAGAACTGTCAACGCATCGCTCGAAGATCCTGCGGTCTGGAACGACCCCAAAAAAGCCCAGGAACTGGGCAAAGAGAAAAAATCGCTCGACAGTGTGGTGGTCACCATCAACACGCTGACCAGCGAACTGTCCGACAACAGCGAACTCTATGAGATGAGCAAGGAAGAAGGCGACGACGCCGGCCTGCTCACCATCGAAGCCGAGGGCGCCAAGCTGGCCAAAATGGTCGAGGACCTGGAGTTCCGCCGCATGTTCAGCAACCCGGCCGACCCGCTCAACTGCTTTGTCGACATCCAGGCCGGCGCCGGTGGCACCGAGGCCTGTGAATGGGCCAGCATGCTGTTGCGCCAGTACCTC